>Ga0105240_10002833_pt1 | contig 27427 bp, 20 predicted proteins | sample KBSC54metaG_FD_80426 | JGI IMG/M metagenome (GOLD analysis project Ga0105240, IMG submission 80426) | Corn rhizosphere microbial communities from Kellogg Biological Station, Michigan, USA - KBS C5-4 metaG | ecosystem: Host-associated > Plants > Roots > Rhizosphere > Soil | place: Michigan, USA... | reverse complement strand
GAGGAGCTTCGGTATTCATTTTCGTGGGCCGATAAAGACAGTGTTAATGTGGTCGATGCGCTTTCCGGAAGAATAGATGCCAACGGAAATGGGCGTTTGGCCGGAGCGGAGTGTGTCTGGAGGGATCACCATGAGCACCGAGGCATCGCTTTGCTTCTCGGCTGGCAGGTTGAGCTGCCCACCCAAAACTGTCAGAGAACCTTCGATGCCCTCCAAGCGGAGTTCCACCGGCACCTCGTGATGCGTCTTGTTGGTAAGCTTAAGCAGGTACAGGTTGCTGACCTTGCCGTCGGGAGCTTGCTGGAAAAGCGCGCCGGGAGCGCGCAGCAAACTGACATCCACTTCGGAGCGGGTAAGCAGGAGCGCCATCAAACCAAGGCCCAGCAGGATGAGGATTGCGCAATAACCCACAATCCGGGGGGTGACATGGATGGGTTGGCCTTTCTCGATGCCGTTGAGCGAGGCAAAGCGGATCAGTCCCCGAGGTCGGCGGATCTTATCCATGACGTCATCGCACGCGTCGATGCATGCCGTGCAATTAACGCACTCCATTTGCGTGCCGTTCCGAATGTCAATCCCCGTCGGGCAGACGGTGACACATTTGAAACAATCGATGCAATCGCCGGTGCTGCGCTGGGACCGTTGCTCGATCGTCTCGGCGCGCCGAAGCGGACCACGCTTCTCGCCGCGCTTGTAATCGTAAGCCACAACGATGGTGTTCTCGTCCAACAGGGTGGATTGGAACCGGCCGTACGGGCAGATGAAGGTGCAGGCCTGCTCACGGAACCGGGCAAAGATGGCATAGAAGACGAAGGTGAACAGGGCCATGAAAGTGAGCCCGGATAAATGCTGGCGAGGATCATCAGTGACGATCTGCTTGAGGGCATCGATGCCGATGATGTAGGCGAGGAGCGTATTTCCGATAACAAACGAGAGACCGAAAAAGATCAGGTGCTTGGCTGCCTTCTTCCCCATCTTGTTGGCCGTCCAAGGCCCTCGGTTCAGGATCTTCTGCTGGGTGGCACTGCCTTCGATGAGATATTCGAGTTTGCGAAATACCATCTCCATCATCACGGTTTGCGGACAAGTCCAGCCGCACCAGAGCCGGCCGAAAGCCGCGGTGAACACGGCGATGCCCATTAAGAACAGTAGGAAACCAAGCGCGAAAACGAGGTTGTCCTGGGGCCAGAAGATCACGCCGAGCACCGAAAACTTACGCTCCACGATGTTGATCATCAGCAGCGGGTTGCCATTGAGGTTAACAAACGGACCGCCAAACATGACGCCGATCAGAAACCACGCCACCCAGGTGCGCGCGCGATAAAACCGCCCTTTGGGCTGGCTGGCATAAAGCCATTTGCGCCGGCCCTCCTGGTCGGCCGTCGAAATGTGATCACGGAAATCCTTGCGATCCGCAGCTTTCAAACTGGTGTACGAGGAAGTCGGTTTTTCAGTGCCGGTAGACATGAATTCTTAGTCCGCAGGACAGTGGGACTCATTTGCTCTCGCCCCTGGGGGCAGGGCGAAAGCTCGGGAGTTGGTCTGGCTCAGGCTCACGGTTCGTCCAACTTCTCCGGCCGGTATTCGTCTCATGGTTTGCCGGGCGCTATTCGAAATCGCTCGGCCCGGTTTTCGCCGGCACGAGGTTTTCTGGCGGTTTCGGATTTTTTGGATTGGTGCCGCGCAGGGTATAGATGTAACTCGCCGCCGCGTAAATGGTGCTCGGTTTCAGCGTGGTTTTCCAGGTCACCATGCCTTTGGCGGGCACGCCATTCCAGATCGTGCTGAGGTTATCGACAAAATTGGATCCGTGGATCCAGTAGTCGTCGCACAGGTTGGGGCCGACCAACCCACCGCCGTCGGCGCGGTGACAGGGAGCGCAAAGTTTGAGGAAGGTGTCCTTGCCTTCGGCGATGACTGCAACGTCGGTGGATGGTTGCAGGGAAGCCATCCGATTCTCAAACTCGCCGGTGGCCTTCGCCTTGAGGTCGTTGCCGATCCGCATTTCCTCCGCATATTGGGCCGCCATGAGTTGGCCCCGGCCCAGCACGTGGTAATAGACGAGGTACACAATCGCAAACAGAATGCATAGATTGAAGAGCCACACCCACCAGCGCGGCAGTTTGTTGTCGAGCTCGCGAATGCCATCGTACTCGTGGTCGAGCAGGGCGGGTTCTTCAGGTTGATGTTTGCTATTCATGAGAGTGCTTTCGGTTTCGAGGTTGTTCCGATTCCTGGTCGAGCGCCACCTGAGCCATGTAATCGAGGTGGCTCTTTTTCTGCAGAAAAGCCCACAATAGGACTCCGAGAAATACACTGCAGAACAGGCACAACGAAATGATTCCGTAGTTCTGAATTCCGCCCAGGTTTTTGAAAATAGCTTGAATCATAAAATCAGTTCCTGAGTTGGGCCGCGGCCAAGGCATTGGTGGGGGCGGACGTTGCCCGGCCTTTGATGTCCGTCCCGAGCCGCTGCAAATAAGCGATCACGGCAATGATTTCGCGATCGGCAGGAGCATTCGTGATCGAACCGATGGACAGGTTCACGACCACCTTCTTGGACTGAGCCTGAATGCTCTTGGGAGCGTTTTGGATCTCTTCGTCGGTGTAGGGAACGCCGACCTTCCTCAAAGCTCTCATGCGATCTCCGATCACCCCAGAGTCCAGCTTCTGGCTCAGCAGCCAGGGGTAATTGGGCATGATCGAACCCGGCGACGTTGAGCGCGGGTTTTCCAGGTGATTGAAATGCCAGGCATCGGGATACTTGCCGCCGACGCGGTGGAGGTCGGGCCCGGTACGTTTCGAACCCCAGAGGAAGGGATGATCATATACGAACTCGCCGCCCTTGGAATACTCACCGTAGCGCTCGGTTTCCGAACGGAACGGCCGAATCATCTGCGAGTGACACCCCACACAGCCTTCGCGGATATAAATATCACGCCCCAGCACTTCCAGCGGGCTGTACGGTTTGACGCTCGCGATGGTGGGGACGTTTTCTTTGATGAGGAACATGGGAATGATCTCGATCAGACCGCCGATCAGAACCGCGACCGCCGCCAGCACGGTAAAGGTCACCGGCACCCCTTCCAGCCAGCGATGGCCGAGGTTCACCGATTCCCGGTGGCTGAGGGTCTTCAGAGAGGCGGCTTGCGCTTCCTGATCCCCGATAAACTCACCGGCTTTCGCCGTTTGATATAGGTTCACCAACATGAGGATGATGCCCGTGATGTAGAGCAGCCCGCCGATGGCCCGCAGCTCGTACATCGGAATCAAACGGATCGTGGTTTCGAGAAAATTCGGGTATTGGAGAAAGCCGTCCTTGTTAAACTGCTTCCACATCAGCCCCTGAGTAATGCCACTGGTGTACATCGGCACCACATAGAACATCATGCCGAGCAATCCGATCCAGAAGTGGTAATTCGCCAGCTTGATCGACCAGAGCTTGGTGTTGTAAAGGCGAGGGAATAGCCAATAGAGCATCGAGAAGGTGAGAAAGCCGTTCCAGCCCAGCGCGCCCGTATGGACATGGGCGATGGTCCAGTCCGTATAATGCGAAAGCGCGTTGACGCTCTTGATCGCCAGCATGGGGCCTTCGAGCGTCGCCATTCCATAGGCGGTCACGGCCACCACCATGAACTTCAGCATTGGGTCCTGGCGCACTTTGTCCCAGGCGCCACGCAGGGTAAGCAACCCGTTAATCATTCCTCCCCAGGACGGGGCAACGAGCATGATCGAGAACACCATCCCCAGCGACTGCGCCCAGTCCGGCAGCGCCGTGTACAGCAGATGGTGAGGACCGGCCCAAATGTAGATGAAAATCAGACCCCAGAAATGGATGATCGAGAGCCGGTAGGAAAACACCGGTCGGTTGGCCGCTTTGGGCAGGAAGTAATACATCATCCCGAGGTAGGGAGTGGTCAGGAAGAAGGCCACTGCGTTATGGCCATACCACCACTGGACCAGCGCATCCTGCACCCCGGCATAAACCGAGTAGCTCTTAAACGCACTCGCCGGGACCTCCAGGGAATTTACGATGTGCAGCAGCGCCACCGTGACCGCCGTCGCAATGTAAAACCAGATGGCCACGTACATATGCTTCTCGCGGCGTTTCACGATCGTTCCCAGCAGGTTGACGGTGAATGCGACCCACACGACCGCAATCGCGATATCGATCGGCCACTCCAGTTCGGCGTATTCCTTGCTCGTGGTCAGACCCAGCGGCAGCGTCACCGCCGCGCTGACGATGATGGCCTGCCAGCCCCAAAAATTGAACCAGCTGAGCAGGTCACTGAACATGCGCGCTTTGCACAACCGCTGCAGCGAATAGTAAATGCCGCAGAACATACCGTTGCCAACGAACGCAAAGATTACCGCGTTGGTGTGCAGTGGGCGAATCCGCCCGAACGTGGCAAAAGGAGTATCCAGGTTCAGTTGCGGCCAGAACAACTGGCAGGCAATGAGCAGCCCGGCCGCCGTGCCGACCAGGCCCCAGATTGCCGTCGCAATCGCGAAGGCTCGCACAACGTGGTTGTCGTACCTGAACGTCTCAATCGAAGCCGCGGTGCCGCGGCCTCGTTCCTGTGGTGTGGCGCCCGGAAGCGCCATCGCATCTGAACTCATGTTAGTTTAGGTTCTTGATTGGTTTTAAAGCAGTGTTCGGCTTCGTGGGGGGGACGGTCTCGTCCGTCAAAATCCGCATGGATGGCGTGCAGGTGTCCTCAAATTGACCCGACTTTACCGCCCAAATAAATCCGGCGAGAAACGCAGTGGCCAAACCCAGGCTGGCGAGGATAAGGATGAGAATGACAGACATACTTACGAAGGGCTGAAATCTAAAGGAGTTGGGCTTCGGCGATTGGCCGACAGACCGGATCGGCGGGCAGCCAGGCTGGTGGCGCCGCAAGCAAAGAGAACCACAGTGATCGAGCTTAAGGGCATGAGAATCGCGCAGATGATCGGAGACAGAACCCCGGCCGCCGCGATGCTGATCCCGACCAGGTTGTAGAGGCCCGAGATGGCAAAACTCCAATGCACGACGCGGACCGAGGTGCGAGCGAAAGCCAGGATATCCGCTAACCGGGGCACTTGGCCCGCGGCTACGATGAGGTCGCTCGCCGGGGAGAATGCCCCGACTTGCTCCACCACTGCTACTCCCACATCGCTTTGCTTAAGCGCGCCCGCATCATTCAATCCGTCGCCCACCATCATCACCGTCTTGCCCGATTCCTGGAGAGCTTGGACAAAGCTCAGTTTATCCGTCGGTGTTTGGTTGAAATGCAGCCGGCTATTGAGTCCAAACAGGCGCTCGAATTGCCCACGCTCCCGCTCGTTATCGCCGCTGAGCAGGGCCAATTCGTGAGTTTGACCGAGGGCTCGTACCAGGCGCTCCGTTTCGGGCCGGAGCGCATTGGCGAAGACAAAGAAGCCACGGAATTCGCCATCGATGGCCAGACCGGACACGCTGCCGGAGATAGGAGGGAGGTCGGGCACCAGAACTCCCGATTGCTCAAGCCAGGCCTTCGAGCCAAGCAGCAGTTCGTGCCCCTCAACACGGCCGGATATTCCTCGCCCGGGGGTTTCAGTGAACCTTTGGATCTCGTCCAGCGGGAAAGAGGTTGTGGTCGGGACCGGAAGCCCAGCCGAGGTTTCTGCTTCGTCTTTGATGTACCCCGAGATCCTGGTTGAGTGCGGATGCAGAGAGTGGCACGTCAGCAACCGAACCCACCGGCATTCGAGTGTGCTGAGCGCTCCGCGGGTGGACTGAGCGGGATGAAACTGTACTGTGTTGTTCTGAGCGGAGGTGAGCGTGCCTGTCTTATCGAACACGATCGCATCAACCTGCGCCAGGCGCTCGAGAACCAGGGCATTTTTCAAGAAAATCTGCAGCCGGGCCAACAACCGCTGAGCCGTCCCGAGCGTGAACGGCGCCGCCAGAGCCAGCGCACAAGGACAGGCCACGATGAGGACAGAGGCGAACGCTTTTAACCCTCGCGCGGTGTCACCCCGAAAAATCCAAAACAGCGCCGCGGCAGCCGCCACGACCACCACAATTCGTGTAAAGCGCCGGCTGTACTCGTTGGTGAGGGTGTTCAGATGCTCCCCGTGCTTCTTCTGAAATGCCTCGTGACCCCACAAAGATGTCAGATAGCTTTGCGATACCGGCTTCAATGTTTCAACTTCGACCGTCGCTCCGACCTGCTGCCCACCCGCATACAAATAATCGCCCGCATGTTTTGTCACCGGGTCCGCTTCACCGGTGACGAAGCTGTAATCGATCAGCGCCTGGCCACTTACCAGTCGCGCGTCCGCCGGGATCAACTCGCCGTTGCGTAGAAGCAGGCGGTCCCCCACCTGCAGGTTGGAAATCGCCACGTGTTCCTCGCCCAGTCCCTTCTTTCTCGTCACCGCCAGAGGGAAGAAAGACTTGTAGTCGCGATCGAAAACAATACGGTCCTGGGTTTTTTGCTGGAAAACCCGGCCACACAGAAGAAAAAAGACCAGGCCTGCCAGTGAATCCAGGTAGCCCTCACCGTGTCTCGACAGAATTTCCCAGGCGCTTTGCGCATAGAGCGCCGCCAGGCCCAGCGTAATTGGGACATCGAGCGTGAGCACCCGTTGGCGAATAGATAACCAACTCGAGCGCCAATAATCTGAAGCGCTGTAGACCACCACGGGTATGGCTAACCCCAGGCTCAAATATCCAAACAGGGCACGAAACAGCGGCCCACTCAGGCTGTCGAGACCCAGGTAGGCCGGCAAACTGAAAAGCATAATGTTGCCGAACGCGAACCCCGCAATCCCGACTTGAAGCCATTGGCGTTGGCGCGTGGAAGTTTTGGGGGTCCTGGTCAGTTCGCCCAACGTCAACTGCGGATCGTAGCCGATCGAAGCCAGCAACGCTATTAACTCGCTGAGCTTGATCCGGGCGGGCGCAAAGCTGATTGAAACCTCGCGGCGTGGAAAGTTGACTTGGGTCTTGCCCACGCCCGGATGAAGCCGAAACAGGTTCTCCAGCAGCCACACGCACGCCACGCAATGGATGGCCGGGATAAGCAACGTGATCCGGCTGGAGTTCCCGTCCGTGAAATCGAGCAATTGTCGCTGAAGCTTCTCCTCATCCAGGTAAGTCCATCGTTCCCGCGAGCGCGCTGGTCTAACGCGAACTCCGGGATGCTGGCTTAAAGAATAGAACTGCTCCAGCCCGTTCTCGGCCAGCAGCTCGTGGACCACCAGGCAGCCCTGGCAACAAAACACCTTCTCCACCCTGCAAAAAGTATCGTCCGAGCAGGACTCACCGCAGTGGTAGCAAACGACGCGATCGAGGCCGGGCGTCCGACCTCGCGCCGGCCCCACGGAAAGCCCCAACGCCAGCCGAGCCAGCGGCGACTCGGCTGTATCCATCACAGCTTTTTCAAGACCTCGATCCACGTAACTTGGATACTTGCCGTCAAGATTCAACCCCGCCGGGCGTGCCACGCGCCCATTCTGTCACCGAACAGAAAGGAGGGCCGCACATGCAGGAGCTGTTATACCGCATCTACATTGAGTTGTTTAAATAAGCAATACTATCCCGTGTAATATAGAGAGAAGTGGGCCTTCTGGTCTCACCGCTTTTTGCCAAAGCGTGAGCAATTTTTGGCTTCTCAGGATTTCTCGAGCGTGCGCTCCAGCCTCCCAGGCTGCTCGTATTAACATTGTCCCGCATCCTTTGACCGCACAGGAGTTCGGCATGGTTTTCCGAATCAATACGGCGAACCCTTGCAGTTTGAGGATTCGGGTGGGATCCAGCCGATCGCCAATGTGCCCGCCTGGAAAGCCGAGGTAAGGCTGGGAATGCAACGGAAGCAACCCCTGGTCTGGTACTCCTGGATGAAGAAGAAAGATCCGAACCCGCTCCAGACTGACCCTTGCACCAGCGAACCCCTGGACCCGAATCAATTTGATGGGCTTTGACTCGCAGCCGAAGCTCCGTCGTCCGGGCGCTCTGCCGCTCGGCGCTGCGACGCCCTTGCAAAAGGGACGACCGAGCGGATATTTGTTCGGTAGTACTTCTCCTCTGGAGCCTAAGAGGTCATTTCTGACGGTTCTATACCGGTCGCGGCCCAATCCCCTTGTCATTCGGTCGACGCGGAATATCCTGAGCCCCGAATGACACGGAGCCGCAAGGTTGCCTTCTGGCTTCTGGCCGGGATGTTCTCAGTGGTTTGTGTGGAAGTCCCGGCTGGGTCGACCATGTTCCCTTTTTTCACTATCTGGGGCGTGCTCGTCGTGTGGCCGCTCTATTTGTTGCACAGCGTGGTTGGCGCTTCTCGTCGGGGCGGTGGTTTACGCTTCGAAAAGGGCTCCCCTGGTTGCAGTCTGAATTCTGGAGATAGATAATCCACTCCACCCGGTTTAAGATTCAAGCCATCGCGTGACAACGATCGATCCGCTCAAATGGCTGAATCTGGAGTCCGGTCCCGGGACGCCTGCTCACAATATGGCCCTGGATGAGGCCTTGCTCGAAGCCATGCCTCGATTGGGATTCCCCGTCTTGCGCTCGTACAGTTGGACGCTGCCGGCTGCTTCGTTCGGGTACTTTCAGAAATACTCAGAGGTTGAGCGCCTGACCCAACTCCGCCCCCTGGTACGCCGGCCCACTGGTGGAGGCATTGTCCCGCACGACGCAGATTGGACGTACAGCGTGGTGGTCCCTGTCTGCCACCCCTGGTACTCTCTCACTGCTGTGGAAAGTTATCGCCGAGTCCACGAGTGGATTTGTGACGCATTTGCACTGCTTGGAATCAAAACCGAGCTCGCCCCCGAACCACGACACGACACGGCGGGCCAATGTTTCATCGGCTACGAACAGTTCGACCTGTTGCGGCGCGGGAGAAAGATCGCCGGGGCGGCGCAGCGGCGGCGGCGAGACGGCCTGCTCATCCAGGGATCGGTGCAGGCCGGGGCAGAAGCAGTCCCCCGAAGGTCCTGGCAACAAGGGTTGCGGGAGGCGGCCACATCAAACTGGGGGATTTCCTGGAATCCGTTCTGGCTCGATGAAGAATTGAGCCGGCGAGTTGAGACACTGGAGCAAAAAAAATACTCTCAGGCCAGTTACAATCAAAGACGGTGAGAAGCGCCGCCGGAGGGCTTAGCCCTTCCTGTCGACTGGCAGTTCCAGTGTAAACGTCGCGCCCTTGCCCGGTCCTTCACTCTGGGCCAGCAGAGCGCCCCCCAATTCTTTCGCGGCCAGAGCTCCACTGTGGAGTCCAAAACCGTGCCCATTTTTGCGCGTCGTAAAGCCGTGATTGAAAATCCGGGTCAGATTTTCCGACGGAATTCCCACGCCGTTATCCACCACAGAGATTTTCAGCTTTCCTTCTCCATTCGCGACCCTCACGGTCAACCGTTTGTCGTCCCCTCCGGCGTCATCGCAGGCGTGCTTGGCGTTACGGATGAGATTCACGAGGATTTGAAGAACCTTGTGTTTATCCACACTGATCGCCGGCAAACCCGGCGTGAACTCGCGCGCGAGCCGCACATCGTGCCGGGCCAACGTTTCCATGTTCACGCGGAGCGCGTCCTCAACCAAATCCGTGACCTTGATGACTTCGGTGACTCCGACGACCTTGGCGTAGCTCTGCTGGGTGGCCACAATGTCCTTGATGTGGCCGGCGTTGCGCCGGAGCGATTCGAGTTCCCTCAGCAACGTGCTCTGCTCGCGGCCCAGATGTTCTGAGAGTTGCCCGAGGTAGCTTGGAAGCTGACGTCCTTTTGGGTCAAGGGTCAGGAAGTTGGCCGCGTCTCCGCTGTGCTCACGTAATAACCCGGCAACGCGTGCCAGGTTCGAGACTTTCGAAGTTTTAACTTGGTCGAACACGACGTTGATCGACACGTTTACACTGTTCAGGACGTTGCCCACGTTGTGGAGCACGCTGGTGGCAACCTCGGCCATGCCCGCCAGTCGCGAGGCTCGCAGCAACTCGCCTTGCGCCGTTTTCAGTTCCTCTTCCGCGCGTTTTCGCTCGTCGATTTCGGCCCGGAGTTCCTGCGTTCGCTGCTGGACCTGGCGGCGCAGCAAGCCGACCCAGCTCAGCGCCAGCAGGAGAACTGCCCCCAACGTGCCCAGGACATAAATCGTATGCCAAACCGTCCACCAGGAAGGGCTGGAAATCACCCTTGCATCCGCGGAGGAACGCAACAGGAGTTGGAATGACCTGGTCTTGCGCTGAGTATCCAGAAGGGCCAGGTACACACCCGTCAAATCCACTACACTGCCTTCGGCCAGTCGGCTCAAAGGCGCTTCATCCCCCATCCGTTCCAAGAGCGCGTCGAAAACCCTTTGTCCTGATTGGATCGTGATCATCTCCTCCACGGCGCGGGCTGAGTGTCCGATCACACGGCCCCGAATCTGCACCAGGGTCGCATGGCGCTCTTCATCCAGTGCGTTTTCTGGATTCAGCCGCATGGTCTCGACCGGAACCGGGTGCTCCGCCGTTTTCACCAAGGCGTCCTGGAGGGAAGAAAGCTTATCCACTAAACCGAGGAATCCTACCGCCTCAACCGCGCTGCCGACCTCCCAGCCAAGGCCCGACCCCCGACATTGCACGTAGATTCCATCCTGGCCTTCCTGCAAATAAAATGACCCGTCCGCCTGTTGCCGAATCACCGTTCCGACCACATGGACACGGTGAAGTCGGGCGCTCCCGGACTGGAACTGGAAAAGTTCGCCGATGCGGCGCAATGGCAACTTGAAAGGATCGGCAGGTGCGGCCTCCTTAACTTCAATTTGCGGCCATTCCTGAACGTGGAGGACAACTCCCTGCAGGCGGCGATGGTCATTGAAAAGGGTCGTGCTCACTCCGTGCACTTCCACCGCGGCATCCACCAGGCTCGCGCCTGGCGGCGGCCCACTCTCCCCGGGCACAATGACATCGATCATCGAATCCATCGTGGATAAGGAGAGCACCGTTCGGTTCGTTTCGGCTGATTGAGAGCGGACCACACCTTTTAACGCGACCCACTGACTATCCTCCGTGCCGGTCATGAGCATTCGAACGCTGGTCGCCTTGGCTATTGGGAGTTGGCCCGCACCTTGTATCTCGATCCGCTCGGCGTGGATGATGGGAGCGTAATCACCCGGGCCACTAAACCCGGTCAGCTTAACTTTCTGGCCTTGGCGCAACGGGGTCTTGAGCAGGGCAGTGCTCGTGTCCAGGTAAATGCCGGCGGAATCGTCCTGGATGAAGTGCAAGTAAAGTGCCTCGGCCTCGAAAGTGATGACACCATCAACTTGCACGGGGTATCCCCGTGAGGCCTCACTCGGGGTCAAGTCTCGGACCTCTATGATCTTCGTTAATACGGTCAGGTTGGGGTTTGCATGGGTAGGGTCCGAAACAGCACCACTTGTCCCTTTATCAGAGGGCGCTTCTTGCCTGCGCTCTGTAGGAGTGCCTGCTCCCCTGGCGAAGACTAACCCGCTAAACTTCGCGCCGGAAGCCATCGCCAGAAGCAGGCAGAGCGCCGCTTTGTTCGCGGTTGCAGCTCGGCGCGACTTGCGCCAATGCTCGTTGTGCTTCATTATCAAAGGCTTGTGGCAGATTCGGCGGTCGAATGGCAAACAGGTCCTGAGCCCGTCGACGAACCGCCTAAAATCAAAGTCCAAGTGCAATGTGAAGCATTTTGGATACCGGACAGGGGTCTCCTCTTGTCCAATTCTGGGGTGCACTCCCCATTTAGCTTTGTGAGGAACTAAACTAAAACGGTTACGCCAACAGATTCTCAGCCGCCTACCAAGGAGGGGCGGCCTTTTTTTTGCCCTGTCTAGGGCGCTTTCTCGACCGGCAGACCCGCTTTTTCCCAAGCCTTGATCCCGCCATCCAGGTGATACAAAAATTGAAACTGATGCTTGCTCAGAACCGGCAATGACTTTGTGCTCCGGCCGCCCGACGCACAGTGCACCAGGTATGTTTTGTTCGTGTCGAGCCGAGTTAACCGTTCCTCGAAATCGGGAGCGAGAAAATCGATGTTCGTGGCCCCGGCAATCCGGACAGCCTTGTATTCCGCGGGGGTCCGAATATCGAGGACAACCACTTTCTTTTTCGCGATGAGCTTTTGCGCCTCCTGGGCGTCGACATGCTTAACCTCCGAACCCGCGGGTTTGGCCGGATCGGCCGCCCGGCTGGGAGCGGGGCAGGAGAGCACTACTAAAATCGTCAGAAACCAGGGCGTCAAATTGCATGCTTTCATAAAACCCGTCGCTTTGTGGACTGCGAACCTTCCGATCTCGTAGCCGGTTTGTCGATTCCAAATCAAAATCTTCTGGCCTCCCGAATGCCCTTGGCGCACATTGCTCCCCCGAAAGCGGCAGGCACCTTGCTCGAATGAAAGCCAAAATCATCATTACGCCAAAAAAGGCAGTTCTTGACCCCCAGGGCAAGACGGTACAAAACGCCTTGGCCCATATGGGCTACCCCGGAATCGGTCCGGTCCGGGTCGGTAAGTATCTCGAAATTGAACTGACGGGAACGGATAAAGCCGCGGCGCAGAGCGCGATCGATGACGCGTGCCATAAAATCCTGAGCAACCCGGTTATCGAAGATTATCGGTTTGAATTGGAATGAGTCTCGCAGGCCGCGCGGGGTTGGAGATCGGCCCATCCTGGTCTACATTGCATCCGAAACGCTAAATCGAAAATGAACTTCGCTGTCCTGCAATTTCCGGGCTCAAACTGCGACCAGGACGTCGTCCACGTCCTGCGCAATGTCCTGGGACACTCCGCCCGTCTCCTGTGGCACAAAGAGGACTCAATCGGCAATGCCGATGCCATCATCATCCCCGGCGGGTTCAGCTACGGGGATTACCTCCGGACGGGGGCCATCGCCAGGTTCAGCCCGGTCATGGGTGCGGTGCAGACAGTCGCCCGCGACGGGGGACTGGTTTTGGGCATTTGCAATGGATTCCAGATCCTCTGCGAGGCTGGTTTGCTGCCGGGAGCTTTGATCCGTAACCGCTCCCTTCAGTTCCGCTGCGAACAGGTTTTTCTGAGCACGGTCACGCAGAATTCGCCCTTCACGTCCCAGATCCCCCAGGGCAAACTATTGCGGATCCCTATCGCCCACGGCGAAGGTTGCTATTTCGCGGACCAGGAAACACTGGCTCGATTGAAAGAAAACAACCAAATCCTGTGGCGCTACGTGGATGCACAGGGCCAAGCCACCGAATCGGCTAATCCTAACGGGTCGCTGGAGAACATCGCTGGAATTTGTAACGCCGCGCGCAATGTGGCCGGGTTGATGCCGCACCCTGAACGCGCCAGCGAGGCTGTACTCGGCTGTGCGGAAGGCCTCCTGGTTTTTGAGAGTCTTATCCACGCCCTGAAAACTCGGCCAGCGAGCGAACCCGCACCAGCCCCCCGCGAAGGCCGCGAAGTCGAAGTCATCGCCGCCTGAGCTTGCCCACGGGCTTGCTGCACGGCTGGTTTTTGGGGTGGTTCTCGCCGTTCCAGGCGGGTCAAACCCAGTTGAGATCTCAGACGCCTACGGCCGAAATTCCCTGCATGCTGAAGCGCGCAGGAATCTCACTCATCGTCGCCCTAATTGCTGCCCTGTGGGCTTTTACAGGCTTCTTCCCGGTCACCGGCGCTTTTGGCCAGGCAGTCTTCCTGGTGGCGTCCGGTGTCTTCGTGCTTTCCCTCTTATTCAGCCTGTTTGAGGAGAAAGCGAGTGCCGGGGCGGGGCTCACCGAGGCTGGGGCCGCTCTATCGTCCACGTGGAGTGATCGGCGGGGCTCTTGCTCAGGACGGAATCACGGTGGCTAAAGGGTTGGTACAGCCACTCCCCAAAATAAGGAGCCTGAAGGCGTTTTAACACAATCTGTCCGTCCCCGATTCTTCCATCGCGCGACGCGTTAATTAGGCCGCGTCCGGCTCCTGAAGTTTCCTTGTTTCGAAAGCAAAAAGGCGGCATGCTGCACGCGTACATTTTCAGACAGCAATTTTCCAGGACTGAGGTTGAAATGTTGACGACCGAACCACCGATTACGCCCGAGTTAGTCCGCAAGCACAACTTGACGGCTGACGAATTTGAAAAGCTCAAAGCCATTTTGGGTCGTGAGCCAACTTACACCGAGCTGGGGATCTTCTCGGTCATGTGGAGCGAGCATTGCTCTTATAAGAACAGCCGCCCGTTATTGAAGACGTTCCCCACGAAATCGCCTAAGATCCTGGTCGGCGCGGGCGAGGAGAACGCCGGCATCATCGACATCGGCGATGGCTTGGCGATTGCATTCAAAATCGAATCCCACAACCACCCGAGCGCGGTTGAACCATTCCAGGGCGCCGCCACCGGCGTAGGCGGCATCATCCGTGATATCTTTACCATGGGGGCCCGGCCAGTGTGCTCCATTGACTCGCTTCGGTTCGGCCCGATCTCCAAGTCAGGAGATCCCGCCGCGCGACAGGCTGAACCCGCGATCGCCAACAATCGGCGTTTATTCGCAGGCGTCGTAGCCGGAATTGCGCATTACGGCAATTGTTTCGGAATCCCTACGCTAGCCGGGGAGGTGTATTTCGATAAATCCTACGAGGGGAATCCTCTGGTCAACGCCTTCTGCCTCGGTGTCCTTCGTCACGAGCAAATCGTCCGTGGCCGGGCCAGCGGCGTTGGGAATCCCGTATTTTACGTGGGCCCAGCCACTGGGCGTGACGGCTTGGCGGGCGCCGCTTTTGCCTCCCAGGACCTCACTGAGGAATCCGCCGAACGACAGCGGGGCGCCGTTCAGGTTGGCGATCCCTTCATGGAAAAGTTGGTTTGTGAAGCTTGCCTCGAGTTGCTGGCCACCGGCGCGGTCGCGGGTATCCAGGACATGGGGGCGGCCGGCCTTACGTGTTCGACCTGCGAGACGGCGGCCAGGGCTGGAACGGGGATTGAGATCGACCTGACTAAAGTCCCTCAACGTGCCCCGAACATGACGCCCTATGAGATCATGCTCAGCGAATCTCAAGAGCGTATGTTGATCATCGTCCAACGAGGGCGGGAGGAGGAGGTCAAACGCATTTTCGATAAATGGGACCTTCCTTGGGCGGAGATCGGCTGCGTTACCGACACCGGCCGCATGGTCGTGAGGAACAACGGCCAGCTCGTGGCGGATATACCCGCCAAAAAACTGGCCGACGAAGCACCTGTTTACCAACGCGAGGCACGTGAGCCGGAATATCTCAAGTCCGTCCGCGCGTTTACTCTGGCAGGCATTCCCGATACTCAGGATGCTTCGGCGGCGCTCAAGGCCCTCCTCGCGTGGCCTACCATCGCCTCGAAGAATTGGGTGTATCGCCAATACGATCACATGGTCCGGGATGGCACGGTCGTTTGCCCGGGCTCCGATGCCGCCGTCATCCGTATCAAGGAGGATTCCTTACCTGCCTCCTCGGGTTCGCTTGAACCCCGGGCTAATCCGGGAGCGAGTCTCGAAAAATACATCGCATTGTCCGTCGATTGTAACGCCGTTTACGTCTACCTCGATCCTTACGAAGGCAGCAAGATCGCCGTGGCCGAAGCCGCTCGTAATATCGCCTGTACCGGCGCCGCTCCCCTTGGCGTTACCGATAATCTCAATTTTGGCAACCCGCATAACCCGGAGACTTTCTGGCAACTCCGCGAATCCGTTCGCGGTCTGGCTGAGGCCTGCCTGGCTTTCAACGCACCGGTGACCGGTGGCAACGTCAGCCTTTATAACCAAAGCCCGAATGGGCCAATCGATCCGACCCCGACCATTGCCATGGCCGGTTTGATCGAACAACCGGAGCATATCACCACTCAATGGTTCAAAGACGAAGGCGATGCGATTATCCTCCTGGGTGACGCCGTCGATGCTCAAGACCCGCTGCAAGGCCTGGGCGGCTCCGCCTACCTGCAGCTTTTGCACGGTCAGAAAACCGGCCTTCCCCCTCGATGCGACCTCGAGAAAGAAAAGGACCTCAACCTGGCACTGCGCGCTTTGATCCACTCCGGCGGCATCAGAAGCGCCCACGATTGCAGCGAAGGCGGTCTGGCGGTCGCGCTGTCCGAATGCTGCATTAGCCAACATATTGCCCGAGACACGCCTCGGCTGATTGGCGCCCAGATTGATTTGTCCCCGGCCCTCGGCGTGAACACAGCCGAAGGCCAATCCCAAACCCCGGTGCCGAATTCACCGTCCCGCTCCCGCCTGGATGCTCTGCTGTTCGGTGAGACCCAGACACGCGTGGTCATCTCCACCACCTCGATCGACGCGGTCAAAGTCGTCGAGAGGGCTAAATTGCTCGGTGTCCCCGCTACTCGAATCGGCACAGTGGGTGGTGACAGCCTCTCCGTCCAAAGCCCATCCGGCAACTTCTCCGCCTCGGTTGCGGACCTTTATGATCTCTGGTGGAATGCCATCGCCCGGGCGATGATTTCTTAGGTCAAACCAGACTCCTGGATACCCGCCATTTGCCAGGTTTCTGGCGAAGCACCGTTTGAACGCCCCAAACAGGAGCGACGGACGGCTGCCCTCTGCGCGCAAAGGACCATGGACGACATCCAAATCTGGCGTTTAGAGGGCATTTATTGCCAGTGCCAACGCAATAATTGTCGATTGTCATACAAAATTTTGTCTTGCGATTCCGGACGCTCCTTGGCAGCATTTATGAGGAGTGTAGGGGTTCAGCTGTGGAATTATCAGGGCAGATTGTGATGGGAATGAGTAAATGAAATTAAAAGCGTTCCAAAACCAGCGGCACTCTTCCGGGCGCCTGAAAGCCAACCCTTTAGCTGCCAAGCTCTTAGCGCAGGTCGTGGGGTTTACGCTAATTGAACTGCTCGTGGTCATCGCCATTATCGCCATCCTCGCTAGTATGTTAATGACTGCTTTGGCCCAAGCCAAGGAAAAGGCACGAGCCACCCAGTGCCGAGGCAATCTTCGACAGATCGGCCTCGCCGGGCATCTTTACGCCGACGACAACCGGGACACATTCTTTTGCCTGCAGGGCGGGTCCATTATCTATGGTGGCCAATGGACCGTGAGCCCGAACTCAACGGTCTTGCGCAAGACTGACGATTACGATGGCTATTGGGCCTTAGGATATTCCCAATATTTTGCGGGTAATAAAAAGCTTTTCGCCTGCCCGGACGGCAAACTCGTCGATGATTTTCGTGACTTGGGTTACAGCTATCCCGCGGATTATTGGGCGAACTCCACCTACGGCATGTGCCAACTTCTCCTGATCCCGTACCATGACCAAGGCACGCAGTACGGTTCTTCGGATACCGGGCCGTTGAAAGTGACCAGCTATCTGAGCCCCACGAGCACCATCTTCAGTCAGGATTCGTTCGAGCAGCTTATGGCTGGACCCGATGATTCCCTGGGGCTTTTCCCCGGGCAAACCCAAATCCTGGGCAAGTTTAATTCCGGCTCGACCTATGGTGCGCTATATCCGGGGTCAGACCTGACCCGGGGTTGGTGGCGGCACGATAAGGGCTGCATGACCGTTTGGGTGGGGGGAAACGTCAGCAAGATCAGGTACTCCCCTAAAGGCGTCGATTATCGCTGGTACACCGGCGAACGCCCGGACGTGCAGCCGAGCTATTAAGCGGATCTCCAGGTTGCCGTAATCACTCTTCCGCTTGGGAATCCCGCAGCCGATCACTGAACTCCTGAGCGTCGCATTCCAACCGCCCTATTGCTTTGTAATAGACTCCACGCCAGCCTGTCTGCAAAAGTAGGGTCGAATCATCAAGGCTCTGTGAGAGCCCATTTCGGACGCGCGGTCACGACACCGCCGCCGGTCGGAAATGATGAAATGAAAGGAACGCAAGGCATGAACTCGTTAATTGAAAAACTGCAGCGGAGTCTGATTCTCCTTCGACGCTCCGTGCAGGTGATCGCCGAAAATCCGAAACTACTGGTTTTCCCGTTCGTCACCGGAGTTCTAACCACCGCCATTGCTTTGTTCTTCCTGGCGCCGGTAGCGCTGGTATTGCTCGCTCCCCATTGGGTGGCCGGAAGCCACATCCAGGCCTTGGCGGACCACATAGGATTCCTGCGGTTTGGAAAATCCGGTAACTTTGATTTCCGACTTCAGCCCGTCGGCAGTGCCGTGTTGGCCGGAGTGTATCTGGTGAATATGTTCCTGGCGACCATGGCAAATGTCGCGTTCAACAGCCAAATCATGGCCGCGCTTCAGGGAAAGCCGGTTTCAATTCAGCAAGGGCTTGAGCTCGCGTGTCGCCGTTGGAAGCCGGTATTGTTTTGGAGTCTGGTGGCGGGCTTCGTGGGTTTGATCATTCGGTCGCTCGAAGAGCGTTGGGCTCTGGTCGGTCGTTTGGTCGCCGGCCTCATCGGCCTGGCCTGGAGCACGGCCTCGATCTTTGCCATTCCCATCATTGTGCAAGAGCCCGATTTGGCTAATCCGTTTCGCGTCCTGGCGCGATCGGCTACGACCATCAAGCGGACCTGGGGTGAGATGCTGGTTGGTTACGTGGGGATGAAGGGAACCAACCTGATGGTCGTGTGGGGCTCCATCGTTTTTTGGATCCTTACAGGTGCCGGCGCGCTGTTGCTGTCCAACCCCTGGCTGTTGCTGCTGGGAATCCCGTGGCTTGGCTGCGTCATCGCCTACGGGTACATCACCAGTGTTGCCAGTCGCGTGTATCTTTGTGCCCTTTACCTCTACGCCGCAGAGGGTGTCGTTCCCGGTTACTACGATACCGCCATGATGGGCATGGGGTGGAAGATGAAAAAGGCCAAGTGAGGTTGGGGGCCACCGAGGCCGCCAAGCGGTTTTTCGCGGGAGTCACAGGAGCCTAGAGTTCCTGGACGCCCCCCGATTGGCCGATTCGATCCCACTCAGCTCGCACCCGCTCCTTCTGAACAAATCATTCTGCCCAACCGGGTTGTTAATGTGGCTGAATTTTTGTTCGGTTTTGCCCACGAGCGGGGTTTTACTAATGAATAAGATGACTGAGATCCAAAACTTGTGGGCTGAGTACGTCGAAAGCGGGTCGGAAGAGGCTTTCCGCGAGCTGGTCCGGCGCTACATAAATCTCGTGCATTCGACCGCGCTCCGGCTCGTGGAAGGGGATGCGGACCTAGCCAAGGATGTCACGCAGACGGTCTTTATTCATTTGTGCCGGAACGCCCACAAACTGCCGGCCGAGGTGATGCTCGGAGGCTGGTTGCACCGGGACACGTGCTTCGTCGCGAGCAAATTACTGCGGCAGGAACGCCGCCGACAGGCCCGCGAATATCAGGCTGCGCTTATGAATTCCCCAGTGGATCACTCGAAGGCCAATCTGGAACAGGTCTCGTCGATACTCGATGAGGCCATCAATTCCCTGGGCGACGACGATCGCACCGCCATCGTGCTCCGGTTTTTCGAACAACGTGACTTCAAATCTCTCGGGCTGGCTTTGAACAGCAACGAAGACGCCGCCCGCATGAGGGTTTCGCGAGCCTTAGACAAGCTGCATGGGCTGTTGAAACGTCGTGGAGTCGCTCTCTCCGTCTCTGCGCTGGCCGCTGGAATGACGGGCGAGGCCGTAAGCGCGGCGCCCGCGGGTCTCGCCGCGAGCATCGCGGGCACGGCCCTGACAGCCTCCGCGGCGGCGGGCGCCATCTCCGGTCCGCTCATCAAAACTCTATTTATGACTAAACTAAAAATCGCACTCGTGGGGTCGGCGCTGTCTGCTGGCGTGGCGATCTCGATGATCCATCAATCTCGAGTTCAGTCGCAACTGCGAGAACAAAACCAACAGCTCCGCCAGGAGATCCAGAACCTGGCGGCCGTTAATGAAGATTTATCCAACCAGGCTCACCAGGCCAGCATCCAGTTAACTCCGGATCGCGACCAGGAAAGAGAATTGCTGAAATTACGAGGCGAGGTCGGGACATTGAAACGGCGGTTAGCCGGAAGTGCCGACACCGCTGGCAAGTCCGCGGCCGCAGCTCCGGTGGAAAGCACGCAAATGACCCAGGCGGAGTACTTCAAGCAGGCTGGCATCGCGAAAATGAACTATACCCGAGATTGGATGTTGGCTTTTTTCATGTACGCAGACAAGAACGGGGCCCAATTCCCGACTAACTTCTCTCAAGCTCTCCCCTTCTGGCCAAGTGACCTCAAGCCCACAACTGACAATAAGGGTGAGGCGGCGCCGCATCCGGAGGCAACGGGGGCGGGAGCCACCCTGTTCGGGCTGGCCCCTGATAATTACGACCTCCTGTATCAGGGATCGATGAACGCACTCACCAATCCCCAAAGCATTATTGTGATCCGGGAGAAAGACGCGTGGCAAGGTCCCAACGGCGGCTGGCTCCGGGCCTATGCGTTTGCGGACGGACATTCGGAGATCCACCGCGCCGAGGATGGGAACTTCCTGCCTTGGGAACAACAGCACATGATGGTGGCCGGAAGCACCCCAGCCGGCCAGTAGCGACTTGGAATGGCAAGGGTGCCCGTGCTATAGACAGAAAAATGCGGAAAGGAAGCGTGTTCTACGGCCTGATTTTTCTGTCTCTTAATCTTTCTGTCTAAGTTGCGCACCAGCGCCCGCGAGCCCATCGCACGGAGAATGCCAGCACTGGGCCAGCCTCAACTACCATTCCGCGGTTTTAATCCCTAGGCCACCAATTCGACAGCTTGCGCCGCGTTTGCTATGGTTTTCCGCTATGACAGAAGCACCTTTGAATGTTTTGGCGGTCGTGGGGAGCCTCCAGCGAGCCTCGGTGACCCGCATCGTTATCGACCAGGTGGCGGAGCAGCTGCGGGCCGCCGAATGCGTCGTCGATGTTTTGGATTTTTTGAAAGAACCGTTGGCCCTGTATAATCCCGATACAGCCCACGAGCTTCCCGGATACTCCGAGCTGCAATCCCGCGTCGACCGCGCCGATGTGGTCTTCCTCGGGACCCCCGACTACCACGGAAGTCTGAGCGGGGCCATGAAGAACTTTCTCGATCACTTTTGGTACGAGTTCGCCGGGAAACTTTTTGTGCCGGTCGTGGCCTCACATGAGAAGGGCCTCACCGTTACGGACCAACTCCGAACGATTGCGCGCCAATGTTATGCCTGGACCTTGCCCTATGGTGTTTCGTTTACGGAAGACGTGGACGTGAAAGACGGAGTGATCGTGAGTGACAACCTCCGGAATCGGCTCCAGATGCTGATTCGCGACGCCCGCGTTTATGGCCAGGTCCTCGCGCAGCAGCGGCGCGCGGACCTGACCGGTACGGAGCCTGGCTTCCTGGCCCGGCATCGAAAAAAGTAAGGCGAGAGGTTTCGCCAATCAACCTTCGCCCACCCTCGGCGTTAAACCGTGATCCGCGTTCCATCAAATCGGGTGAACGTGAATCCCTGGAAGTTCTGGTTATACGTCTGTCGCTGGTCGCGGAGGATACTGATCGCCACCGCCTCACCTAACAACAGGGCCTGGTAACCGTCCGACCGATAATGAACGCCGGACATGTTCCGGCTTTGATAGATGTTGGAAGCCAGTTTATTTAGTTCCCCGCCAACCGTCATTTGACCGGCATCCGGCCCCGTATACGACACGAGTGCTGTCCCATCCGCTGACGGCATGACTGGATTGGGAAAGACATAGGACTCATCGAAGAAGGCTTTGCACATTGTCACGCAGGCGCCAATGATAGCCCCGTGACCTTGTCCATAAGACGGATGCACGGGTGAACCTTCCGGGAATACCTGCGGCAGCAAATAGCTCCCGTATTTTTGAAATATGAGGTTCGGTGCGTCTGATTGCAGCAGTTTATTCGCATTGACCGGATAATCAGCGCCGAAACGGATCACTCGGTCGACTGCGCCCGCGTACGCCTCCGGCCGTGGCCGTCGATGTACGAACCACTTTTGAAACCAAACCGCTTTGGCGGCCCGAGTGGTCGCCTCGGTCACCAGGCTCAATCCGTGCGGCAGGCCGAACGTGACAAAACCGGTCTGATTTTTCGATTGGAGGTAAGGATTCCCCGGGTTCACCGGCGCATAGACCAACCCACCCTCCGCATCGACACCCAAAGGATAGAGCAAAATCAGGGCCGCGAAGAGCGCTGCCTCGTTTCCCGTATCTGCGTGCACCCACCAGGCGTCGTCCCTCCCATTCCGGATGTAGCGCAAGGTTGGATCGGTTTGCGGGCTGGCAGTCGGAATGCATCCGTTCTGCACCGCTAGCCAATCGGTTGGATCTGTCAGAAAATCCTGCCCCGGCAGCAACGTTTCCATCCTCTGGTCCACGGCGTTAGCTCCCCACATAATGGGCAAAAATCGAAATTGCGATTGAGCCTGATACGGACCAACCAAAGCACCCGGCAGGTCATCGCGGAACAAGGTGGCTGGAGTCACCTGGCCGTTTATCTTGGGTCCCTTGAACGCGTCGCCCAGTTTCGTCAAATCCGCTGCCGCCTGGATCATCAACGGGTTAGTCCCGTAATCCGAGAAGGGTATATCGCGCGCCAGCGCCATCCAGTAGAGCTCGATCAACTCCGCGTTCATCTCATCGCTTCCGAACTCAGGCGCGGGAGGCATGAACGTGCAATGTGAATCGACGCCTTCGAGATCGAAGGCCAATCCCGCCTGTGGATCCACCAACTTAAATCCATCGCTGCAACCTAAAGGTATGTTTTCGAAATCTGCAGGCTTTCCCGAGCTGAGCGCGTGGAGGTAAACCTGGTAGGCGTTCAGATCGACCTCTCCTTGCGAGTTATGCGGCAGCCCTTTCGTGTAGCTCCCAATCTTGTTGGCGAACCGGCACTCGTCCCCGTTATTTGTGTGTGTCGGGATCGGCTGCTGCAACTCCTGAAGCGCGGCCTGGACTCGAATCTGATAGGCTTGCATGCGGCGCACCATGCCGTTGCCTGAAGTGTCTGCGCAACCAGAACTCCCGGATGGAAATCCCGCGCCGTTTACGACCGTATCATCACCGAGTGCCACAAACGGCAAATTCACCGCAGCACCCGCGGCCAGCGCGCGTTTTAAAAACGTGCGACGGTTAGGCCTGGTTTCAGAAGTGCGTTCACCCACAGACGGCTTTTCGGACTGGTTTAACAATTTCCCTTTCATTGGATACCCTTTTTTACCGGCAGGCCGCTCCGTTTCCCAGGGGACCTTGTCGGTTTGCAACGTCCTTGTGAATGATGGCACGTACGTGCGTGAAGCGAGCTCAATCGGCTGTCGCAAGCTCGCGACAAACACTTGCTTCGACGGTCCACTACGAACGCAATATCACCTGCTCGTTTCCACAGCGGTCACATCCGTCCGCCACCGCCGAATCGTCGAAGCGTGGCTATCTTTCGCCCACAACTCCTGAGTTACAAGGTGGGTTCTTCCCTCAAAACGCGCTCCTGTTACGGCAGCACCGCTAATCGAAAGAACCGATGGGTGGACGTGCTGACGGCGTTGCTGACGCTAATGGTGCTCCCGGTTCCAGGAATGGCGTTGCCGAGCGGGATCCAAGTGGGTGAATTCAGATCGTCCTTATACTCGATTTGATAAGTCTGGCCAACCAACGAGCTCCAACTCAGGACCACGTTCGAGCCGACCAATTCGATGCCCACCGGAATCGAACCCACCGCCGACTCCACTGAAGCTGAGAAAGCCACGTTATCGATGGCCACACCCTGCGCTTTGCCGGTCACGTCATTCATTTGCCACACCAGCCACAAAACCGCCCCGGGAGGCCAGTTTGTAATTGCCAAATCCGTCACCCCGACATTTAGCTGATTTCCCGCCGCCGTGCCGTCGGTCGCGATTCCGCCCACCGCCGAGGGAAGCGTTGGGAAGGTCATATTCAGCTCCGGAACCAGCGCGGTAACGTTCGTGAAGAGCGTGTTCGTTGCCGAGAGATCGAGGAAATAATGGAACTCTAATGTCTTGGGCAGGTCCGACTGTCGCCAGAGTTCCCCGACGACTTGCAGGCTCATTCGAGTGAGAGTTGTCGCGGTTTGATTGATCAACCTGGCTCCAAATGCGGTCCGGCCGGTGCTGCTGGTCGCCAGCAGGCCCAAGGCGCGGTTCGCGCTGCCCGGCAGGCCGAAGCTGATTTGTCCCCCGGTCGTCTGGTCGCCATCGGTAGCCCCGAATTTGGCTCCCGTAGCGCCCCAGCCAAACCAGCCGGCCAGATTCGCCAGCCCAAGCCCGCCGATTCCCCCGGACTCGATCGGTGTGCCGGCAAAATCGTAAGGGTTGGCGAGAGAATAGGTGACTCCATTGATGGTTACCGGATTCGCGCTATTAACGGACGTCGCGCCCGGGTTAGGCAACGAGTCGAAATTCTGGTGGTAGACCGCGCCTGCAAACGCATAGGGAATGGATGAAGCGGGCGGCAAAACCACCCCATTGGATGTGCCGGGGGTACCGTGGAAGAACGGTTGGCGGTCGAAACTCTGGCCGTTGGGCAGCGACCCATAGGAATAGTCCGCGGGAAGGTTGGTGTAATCTACGTAATCCAGCACCTGAACTTGGGCGTTGGTAATTCGGCTCAAGGCCAGGGAGCCCGCGGCTGAAGGCAAAACGAAGCTGGTATGCAATTCGGCCAGTGTCGAGAGGTTGGTTTTACCATCCGCGAAAATGAGTTTGAATTGGCCCGGGCTGATCGTGGCGTTCGATGGGAAAGGCCATTGAGTCAGGTTCGCGTAGCTGGTCGCCAGGAACAACCCTCCAAGGCCAATGGTTGACACGCCGGGATTATAGAGCTCCAGCCAGGCGGAGCGTTGGCCCGCGCTGTTGGTGATGCCCGTCACGTTATCGGCTTGGAGCTCGTTGATCCAAAGCGTTGGAAACGGGGGCAAACTTCGAGAGGTATTGTTCAGAGCAGCCGGAGTCGCCAGCGGGTTGGCCTGAGAAACAGCCCAGTTGCCGACCCGCCAATTGTCCTGGTGGGAATCGATTAACTGGAGCGAACTCCCGGGGGTGGGCGTCGAAGGCCAGGGAGCGGTGGTGCCATAGCGGACCTTGGCAATCACAACATCATTCGTAGCGGTCAGCCCCGGTTGGATCAGCGACAGCGCTTCTCCGTTGGTTTGGATCGTACCGCTGAAGGTCCCAAACAGCGGTGTCGTGGCACCAAACGCGGCTGCGTAGGAGGCGGCGTTCGCTGCCAGCACGAGATAGCTGTTGGGGCCAATCAATGAACCGGAAGGGAACGTGTAGCCCAGGCCTTTGAACTGGTAGCCTGAAAGGTCAAAGGTGGTGGTCGTCGAGTTGTTATAGAGCTCAACAAAATCTGATCCCGCGATGGAAGGATTGTAAAGTATTTCGTTAATCACGACTTGCCCCGCCGGGGATGGCGACAATCCGTTGTAGATCACCGAGACACTATTGCTGGCTCCGGACACCGCCTGACCATGGGTGTCCACGCCCACGACGCTCAATGGGTTGTTGCCGGGTGCGAGCGGCACGGCGATGCGAAACCCCGTCACGCTCGTCCAGGTGACGGGATAGGCGACCCCATTGATGAGCAACGTCGCAATGTTCACCGGTGCGGTGCCTGTCACGTACCCCACGTTATTCGCTGTCGTTACGGTGTTGTTCAAACTAAAGCCGGCGGCATTTTCGGCCCCCAATTGCGCGGTAATGCTCGATTGAGCCGAGCTGAGCCACGATTTGATACTTGAGTTAGGGTTTTCGACGTTCAGCCCATTGGCGGCAAAGGCAGCGTATTTGGCATCCATCAAAGGACCGCTCTTCGTCACGTCCAACGGCCCATTCACGAGTTCCTGCAAAGCCCGCCAGTACATGCGGCGGAAGGTGGGTTCGTTGTAGATATTCTGCACGTTGGAATCCTGGCCATTGACGGAGAAGAGAGCCTCGCCCGGCCCCCACGATCCGCTGTTGCCCAGGACGATGTTAAAATCAAACATCATCAGCGAATATTTGGTGCCTTGAGTTCCGAGATAGCCGTACAAGTTCTGGGCGTTGTTGCACCCGAAAGCGTCCCAGTTCCCCGCGGCATGATTCGCGGCGAATACGCGCATCCAGTTCTCCATGTCCGCCAGACTCTCCATATTGGCAACGTAATTGGCCGAGCCATACGAACTGGCGGCATCCACGAGCGAAAACACGTTGGCGAAATCATTGGCGGACGTCGGCGTCCGACGGACCAGAAAATTGTAGCGATAGCGCGCCACCTTTTTCACGCCACCAGTCGTCGTGTAAGGCATGAGGTTGCACCAGGAATTGTTGTTGAATGGAATTTGGTTCCCTTGTGGGAAGGGGCCGAATTCAAACCAGGGCTGCATCTTGTAAAGCCAGCCATCCTTGTCATTAGGGAAATGCTCTTTCACCACATCACTGTCGGGGGTTTGCGCATCCTCCATCAGGGTGCCGCGACGGACGCCATTGACGTACACCGCGACATGATGGCGATAAAGCCACGGCACGCCCAACGCCCGAAGGAAGGTGTTGGCAATCTGCTCCCGCTGAATGCTGGCGTCGTCGCCCGCCCCGTTGCCCGGCTGATGCAGTTTGTTGAACGAAGTCGCTCCCAGGAACTTGTCGTCGTCCGGGAAAATCCATTTGTAATGGCAGGCGCTGCCGTATGGGGTGTCAAAGCCCTGATGGTAAGGGCTGCCGGCAAACCGCGCCTGCACGTTGTAGATCACGCGCGTGCCGTTCACCATCGTGCAATCGTGCGCTTCGTTGCTCAGATCCGACAAATTGATCCACCGTGTGACATTCGTTTGGGTGATCCACAGGTGGTACACTGGAAAAGTCCCCCCCGGGTTGCCGTCGCCAAACAGAACCACGCATTCGTGGGCCGGGGCATTATCATTCTGGAGCGCCGGAAAGCGGGAAGCGACGGCGTGGGTGTCGCTGGCAGAAATATAGAACGCCGCGATCGTGCCTGAGCCCTGACCCGGGATCGTAACGCTAAAGGTGCCGTCGCCCGCAATCGCGTCCCCACCCGTCCCATCGTCCTTCATGGCGAGCGTGCTGTAGCTTGAAGAAGGATCGATGCGATAGGCCAGGACCAAGTTCTGCACGCCATCGGGGTCATGAACTCGCGCCGTCACAACGACCGGTTGACCTGCGGATGGAACCGACGGTGTGTGGTTCACCTGGTAAATCGCTGGCCCCGCATTGCCGAGATAACGGCTGTTGCGCGCCCCTGGAGTGCCCAGGTTCCTGGGCACCGGCATCGCCCCCGTTGCTTCGAGCCAGTTGCCGTTCAACCGCAAAAGCACCTCCGGCCATCCGTGCAGCCAACGCGCCTTAAAACGTAAGGTCGCGGTTTGCCCCTCGCTCAGCGAGTTGCCATTGAGAGCGACCTGGCACGAATTGTCTCCGGTCCAAACCCGATCGCTGCACCGAATATGCAGGGAGTGGCTGCTGGAATAACCGCTGTTCTCCAGGCTCGAGCGAAAATGGCAACCTTGCAGCGACCAACTGCCCAAGCCACTTTCAAAGTCCGGGTTGGCGACCAGGTTGAT
>Ga0105240_10002832_pt1 | contig 27427 bp, 21 predicted proteins | sample KBSC54metaG_FD_80426 | JGI IMG/M metagenome (GOLD analysis project Ga0105240, IMG submission 80426) | Corn rhizosphere microbial communities from Kellogg Biological Station, Michigan, USA - KBS C5-4 metaG | ecosystem: Host-associated > Plants > Roots > Rhizosphere > Soil | place: Michigan, USA... | reverse complement strand
GAGATCGCCGAATATCCGCGCAGCGTGCTGGATGTGCTGCGCCAGCCGATGGAGTCCGGCCACATCGTGATCTCGCGGGCGGCGCGGCAGGCGCAATTCCCGGCACGATTCCAGTTGATCGCGCGATTGCCGTGCCACTATAAAAAAACGTTCCGACTGAACGATTAGCTGCAATCATGCTCCTACACAGGATGTCGGGATCCATCTGTAGATTCTTCTGGTGGGAACATGGCGAGCAAACTCATAACTATTTGCTGCAAGGCATCTATTGCCGGGTCGAAATCCTTATCGCTTGTAGATTTCGATATGGCAACATTTTCAAAAGAATCGGTCTGGTATCGCGCGGCAGCGGCCGAAGCCGACCGATCTAGATTAAAGCCAGCAGGCGCAGCGAGAATTCATGGAATCAGGCGTACATTCGCCTGTCTTAGCGAAGAATCTCGCGAATCGCTGAGGCGGAGCCCTGCCTTTTATACTAGGCAGACGTTCCGGCTTCTTTTGCGAGAAATGGATCTTGAGCTCGGAGAAATAAAAACATGGAGCCCCAGCCATAAATTTGAAGCTGCCTCGCGTTGGCGAGGCTTCCTCGCCAACGCCTCATTCCACCTTGGTGACGGCACACCTGTCGCTAACACCTTAGACGGCTATCACACTCCACTGAAATCTATCTCTCAGGGTCGTGTAATTCCCTTAGACAAGAGACTAATTCAGGCGACGTTTTCCGACGATTTAATTTCCACCATTGCGCATGCATCCCCCCATGAATTGCGGGAAAAGGCACGTAAGGCCGTCAGAGAACGCCTGGATGCAATTGCAGCAGCATGCATAAACGAGGTACAGCTCTACCTTGATATATGCGCATATCAAGAAAAATGTCTGGCCGTGGATGTCCCCTCGTCAGCCCGCAAACACCTCCAGAAAATCATCACCGGAGAGTGCTCTGTTGGGACCCATAAGAACTCAAGATGGTATGACTATGAACCGGAATGGATCGTCGCTGTTGCGATCAAGCACATCGACTCGGCAACTACCCTTACAGTTACCGAAAACGGGGTTTATGCCAATCTTACGCTGCCCACATCCCGCTCGTTATCCGGCGTACTAGAGTTCAATCACTACAATTTCCAGTCATCCAATCAACCTTGGTTTTTCGCGCGCCATCGACTCCCAGGCAGGCTGATGACCGCGATGTTTATTCTCTTACTGGAACGAACAGGCTGGAATCCCGGCGGTCTCGGAAATCTAACTACCGACGGAATTGTTCGATCTGGTGGCGACCTCTCAATTCAGGGATTCAAGGGGAAGACGGACGATTTCACGCCAATCTATGACGTCTCCAGGGACGACACATGGGTTCGCATGGTTATCGTCATGCTAGAAAGGAATCTACAGTATTTGATCGAGCTAAAACTCGTGCCTAAAACTGAAACACGTCTATGGTTTGGTTGGCAGCGTAAAGGCTATAGTGAAATAACGAATCACGTACACCAAGCCGCAATTCATAGATTTTGCGATAAACATGAGTTGCCACACTTTGCACCTACGGAGCTGCGGCCACTCAATGCCGCAGATACCTACCTAGAAACCCAAGATCTCAAGATGGTTCAAGTGCTGCTAGGGCATAGCAGTCTAACGATGTCAAAAGACTACCTAGAGAGCACATTGATGTTTCATCTTAACGAAGCAGAGGCTTTACAGTACCAGCGAACGATTGAAGCAACTCTGATGTTTGCAAGTCGGGGGCAGCAAGCGTTCGTTTCAATGAAATTAGAGCAGCGATTTGTGGATACACAGCTTCTCTATCCTACTGGTGATGGGGGCACTTGCAAAGATCCGCAATCCCCGCCATACCAATCCAAGCCAGGTGAAATTTGCGACGGGTTAAGGTGCCATCTCAATGGTGGTTGCCCCAATTACAAATTGCAAGTTGATGCCACGACTTTGGAAATGGCAGTCCGAACCAAAGAGATGTATCGATCTCGGTGGCAGTTGCTGCTGCAGCGTAACGAGGCGGCGTTTCGAAAACTACACATGCCTAGAATCATCTTCATTCACGTTCTATTAAAGATCGTGGCTGAGAAACGCCCAAAATTGCTTGATGCGGCCATAAAGAAATTTGCGCCTCCTGCCACGCCATGAAAACTCCATTGCCCAAGAAAGTAGAGCGGACACCAGCCAAGGCGCCTAAGCGGGAAGCTCTCCGCAAGCCGCGTTCTCGTTGGCTCTCTTATGATTCGGGAACTCTAACGTACCAAGGCGAACATGAGACGAAAATTATTCGTTTGTCGCAATGGTATCTTCCACCAACCGCTGGCCAGCCACATGTAACAGCACTTTCTGATCATCCAATCTATATTGAGAGTCTGCTTTCTTTGCTAGACGAGTTTATTGACGCGACAAGATCAAAGCGTCCGGGCCCCGAAGACATTCGTAAGCAGTGTTCTTTTTTTCTCCGTGTTATCGATTGGATTCGAGATCATAGCGTCTACCGGCTTTCAGACGTGCGCCGCGAACACATTATGGCCTTAGCCAAGGCTGTTGCCGATGGCGGCTGGATGTCGGCGCTCAATTACGAGCAACGGATGTCGGAAACATTAAAGAGATTATCAGCAGATCAGTTGAGAGAGGGGCTTTACTATCCGTCCACGCGCGGTACTTATTCCGCACTAAGAGCGCCATTCTGGTCTAGAGAACTTGGCTGGGGAGCGGACCATTACTTATCTCCGGAATCTAAGGCTCATATTGAAACGAAGATGGGTGAGGGTGATGCTGCCTGGAGACGTCGCAAGGACCATCCAGGAGAGCCGCCAACTGAGACATCTCTACGATCAATATTGGCGGATCTCAATCGTCTTTCTCATTTAAGCGATGACGTGGACCGATTGAGTTTTCGCCCGTTTAAACGCCCAGCAGCAACCGCCCGCCACCTCGCCAAACGTAGAACAAACGTCACTGAAAATCTTGCCCTCGAAGACGCCGTATTGATGCTGGAAAAGACGGTCTTTACCCTCTATGAGGTCGCGCCATTGCTTCATGAACTTCTAGAACGATTACAAAGTGCCCAAGTTCACATGGGGAAAAAGAATCTTCAGCAATATCTGCTCACCCTACCTTCGGCGCTGGAGTTGGGGAAAATTTTCGAATTACCACTTCGTAGATTTTCGCAAATGGGCAAACGTACTCCTCAAGAGCGAGAAGAAGTGCATTCGCTATCGGTCGATACCGTTATTGGCTGCGTCCAGAGTGCTTGTGCCGTTGCTATCGGTGCTCTAACAGCTCATCGTCCTGATGAAATTGCTGGACGGCATAATGGATTGCGCGTTGGCGATCTGTCGCTTGAGACTCAGGGTGACTCTATTGCTAGGCTGAACATTCATTTCGGAAAATCATTCCAGGAGCGACGTGAGATCTATGTCTCCAGAATAGTAATAGATGCGTGTCGCTGCCTTGAAAAAATCAAATGCCTTTCTTTGCCTGATCGATCCATGAAACTAGAGGATGGCGATAGTCTGTTTGTATCACATCGACCATCAAGAGACCATGACGGCGCACTCGTTCACTTTTCGATGGTTCCGCAGCACAATGCGGCAAGATCTTCCTCAAACTTTCTCGCGTTCTGCTTTAAGGACAGAGAAATTGCGCCAAATTTCGAACATAGGATGCTACGGCGTTTCCATGCGCAGCTGTATATGCGTCGTTATTCACATCCGAAAATAAGAGTGCTTGCCCACATCCTGGGTCACATCTGGATCGACAATACAGTCGGATACGCATTTGACGAACCCAACGTTCCACCGGGGCGTCGCGGAGAAGACAAAATCGGCTCTAGAAATATTGATCGTTCTCGAGATGCACGTGAAGTTAAGGCTCTTCAGGAAATGCTCAGTATGAAACCTGAATTCGACGCAGTTGCTAAAGAAATGCTGCAAGAGCACATAAACACTCTTATTTCGAAACAAGGTGCTGCCGGCGGCTTTAGCAGATTTATTCGAAAGTTGTACTCAAACCTCTTAGGAAACATCGAATTCGCGAGCGCACCAGAATCCGAACAAGTTACAGAAATTACTGATCTGGTCTTCAAAAAAGGATATCGGATCACTCCCATGTTCCATGGCGAATGTCTTGCGAATACTAAAGGCCGACAAATTGAGCGTGCAATCTGCCACGAAAATGGTGAATTGAAGCGAGAGAATGCTGGCCCGGTAACTTGCCGCAAGTGCCCGTTCCACTATTCTGACGATGCTTACATTTCGAATCTTGAAGAGCTTTTGGTAGAGCTCAATAGAGATGCGGACGATTTTATGCTTCCACCTCTTCAACAGCACAATGCACGGAAAGATGCCGACACCATAGTGCGGATCATTCAGTTGAATCGTGAAACGATAGCCGAAAATCGAAAGGTGATTTCTCTGCTTAAAGTAGGAGGGCCATCATGAAAAAGTGCGTTCCCCAAGCTGAGCGATTAAAACAAGAAGCTACCGAAAATATTGAGAGAAAGCTCAATATTCTTTTATCCTGGGTCACAAATGGCATTCCCTTTCTCGTTGATGAAATCGGCGGTCGCATAGATGCCAAGGACAATAAGATATTAGATTTCTATCCTACGAGCCTAAGATCGTTCAAAGAGTGGGACGGATCACAGAACTGCGCCGCAGTACGTGCCACACTTCCAAAAATCGCTAGGGTCGGAAATGATACGTTAGCGAAGAGACCAGCGCTTGAGCGGAAGGCCCTCGACACGATAACTGCACTCAAGTATCGATCAGAGGAACAAAGCGCAGCTTGCCGGCCCGCTGAGCTCAGGCGTCTTGAAGCACTAGTTAAAAGCCAAGCGGCTCTTCTTAAGATCAGACAATCGGAGTTCAGAACCCAACGGATAGATTTCCTCAAAGTGGAAAGGGATCTCCGCACGATGCAACAGGACCACGAGAACGATAAGAATTATTTGAATGAAACCATCGCACAAAAAAACGTAGAAATTGCCCAGCTCAGTATGCAAGTTGCCGAACTCATACAGCAACTGCGCGTACTTGCTCCGTTGAAGAAGGTCGATGACCATGGTAAGCAATAAAGATAAATCCATCGCTGCCGTTAATCGGCTTCGGGCGTGGCTTGACACCAACCCTCTGATTCCACAGCATCATGGGAAGCTCAATAAAACCAAAATTTGCCAGATCATCGGTGTTCCGGTTTCTACAATTAGGACCAACCAAGAACTGGGAAAATTACTTGGTGAGTTGGCATCCAAAGTGCCTGCGCCCCCAAAACGATCGCATCAACCAAAACGTCTAAGCGATGTTATTGGCTCTCTTCTTCAAAAAATCGACGATCAACGTAACGAGATTGATGAACTACGTTCCCTCATTGCGGAAATGCAGTTGCTATATTGCGCCGGGATCGTAAAACCATGATTACCGATCCGATTCCTGAGATCGTCGACATCCAGGACCTTGGGGCGATCGTAGTAGCCAGCTTCGTCTCTTCAGATCGCCTTTGCACCATCAACTTTTCCACTGACTCCGATCAATTCCGTGCCATTGGAGATTTAGGTCTTTTCGGTGCCCCCCCTGAAATAGGTGAGCATTGGAGCGTCATGGGGACATGGGAAAGCAACACAGATGATGGAGCCTATTTCGTTATCTCATCTGCGCGGCTCTCTTTACCCGGCGATGGCACTGTTCAGCTATGGCTTCAGTACAACGTCCCGGGCATGAACACCTGGTACGCCAAAGTACTATGGTGCGAATTTGGAAGCGATATCTATCTGTTCCTTCAACAAGAGCGATACGATTATCTTGCTCGCATCACCGACGGATCAAAAAAGATTCCCTTTCAACTTTGTATTGACGCCTCATTTGCTTGGAGAGCCTACGCGAATGAAACTGCGGCGATAAACAATTTTTCGAATCCAATTTTACGCTCCGAGGCCCGCAGAATCGCTTCGTTCTATCGCCTGAATGCAGCTCGCGTGTTTTCAGATAATCCACACATTCTTCTTGCCCTCGGCCACTTCACGAAGATAGACCAAGCGCTTTACGACGAGAAGGCGAGAACCGAGGATGATCCCGCTCGGCGAAAGGCTGCGATCAACGCTCTACTGTCAAATCTTTACATAAATAGAATAAGAACAGTTGAACGTGAGGCGCTCGAATCAATGCTCGAAAGTCAACTAAGAATTGATAACCAGTGCGCCAAGCAAACAATAGATGAAGCTGAGGAAAGGGGTGACATCCGCATTGATGGAGAATGGGTAAGAGGAAAGGGAGTGCTTCTAATAGAGGGATCTGTAGCTTCATCTCTTTACGATCGCGTGTGGGATTCTGCGGATCTAACGGAGGTCATTACGTCAACCGCCGCCGCGCATCATGTTACCAACCACCTTATCGCTGGCGCTGGCATCTCTGCCATTTCCATCGCGATGTATGGAAATGCGATATCCGATCTGTTAGCGCTCAACCTGACAAGTCTTGACCATCTCACTCTGGTCACAATTCACGCCGCTCGGCTGCAAAAACAATATCCCAATGCAGCCGCACGAATTTTCCTACCGGAAGAAATCATCGTTGGGAAAAATAAAGAAATGGCGGGTGCATTAGTGCTATCTGAAGCTCACATCTACAGTATCGCTGAATGGGCGAAACTTCTAGGCACGATCCCATTAAATCTCCGTCTCGTGCTTATTGGCGCCGCACCTAAAATGGTTCCAAACAGCCTCCCTTGGGTCGACATTTGTGAGTCAATTTCTAGCCGATCACATTACTCTCCCAAAGCGATATTCACTGAGGAAGAAGGTCCATTCTTTAAAATATGGAGCTCAATAGAGACCCGGCAACCACTCTCTACGGAACCATTTCGAGCAGGGCGTAAGGGGGAAGTGTCATCCATCGACGTGCCCGTATCAAAATGCTGTGATGCCGCAGTAGGGCTCTCACATCATCTCAAGCAAAAAAAACTATCCGTTCAGATATTTTGTCCTGACAACGACATCCGAGGGGAAATCAATCTTCGCGTTCAGGAGGCTATTCAGCTTGTCACTCCTTCCAATGGCCGGGACTTTGGTGACCGGAAATACTATGTGGGAGATCCGGTCTGGCAATCCAGTCTTTGGGCACATAATGTCCCTACACACACCATGTGTTATGTTGAAGCAGTTTATCCACATGCTATTACCTCCATCAATTCTGACGGCCGGCTAGAGAGAACGCATGCGCTTCTTCGCTGTGGAGAAAGATCGTATGAAGTCTCACTAGCTCAGATTATGTCGCTAGAACTAGGCTACGCTCTGCCGAGGAATTGTTCCTCCGTAGGTTCAGTCGATGTTGCAATCATTGTGTCGTCCACATTCGAAAACTTGGATTGGGAATATGTCCTTGAAGCCGTCACAATAAGTTGTTCTCAGGTCGTTTTCATTGGTCCCGGAGCTGAGTACCTTAGCCCTTCACCTGTATTTGAAAAGCGCCATCTTCATCGACCATCATTGTTTGAACCGCGATCAAGGAGTCTTTCATGAAATTTCGTGCCGACGATGGAAGTCTGCTGATTTACAGAGATGAAACTCCTAGCAAAAAGGCCTTCTGGCATCTTTATGATCGCACAGGGAGGTCCATCCTGACATTTTTTGATTATTTCGATCACCTACTCAATGGGGGAGAGAAAGAGAATGAGGCAAAGAATATTGCGTACAGTCTTCGCATGTGGTTCGGGTTCCTCGATAAATGTGGGCTTGACCAATTTTCCGCCACTGACGATACGCTTCGTCACTTCATCTTAGAACTAAGTTCGAGAACCTCAAATAATCGAAAGGGAAATGGCTACGCGCGTGCTAGATCCATCAACAAAAATCTGATTCACATCTACAAGTTTTATGCCTGGCTTCAGGAATATCACCGTGATGGCTGCAAACTACGACTATTGGGAGAGAATCGATGCAATATCAAGAGCGCTCTTTCGAACCCGAATGAGAATGCGCATTCAAAAAAATCTTGCTACCCCCTTCTGATCGAGGGCACTGGGAGTTCCAGTAAGCACAAAGTAACTTATGTGCCATCTGACTCTGATGTGGATCGAATCGTTGAATACTTCCGAGCTACACAATCACAATCCGTTGCTGCGAGAAATATCTTAGTTGTCGAAGTGGGCGACGAAATGGGCTTACGTCGTGGCTCTTTGTTTTCCCTACGTATCGACCAATTTACCAGGGAGTTGTTGGAAGATTGTGAGCACTCAGGACGTCCATATCTCGTTCTACCTGAAGAACAGAAGATGAACTACGACAACTACTTCGAGTTTGATCTGGCATTAGTTGATCGCATCATCGATTACATTGAAACTGAGCGCCTCGAAGTCGTTACGAGAACCCAATCATCTTCCGATAAGCTTTTTCTAAATATCAAGTATGGTACCCCTCTCACACCGGGTGCTATGACCAACGCAATGTGCAGGGCTCGCCGGGCCTTAGGACTTCCTAAAGATTCAAGTTTGCATGGATTGCGGAGGAAATTTGCCAACGATAGCGATAGCGCAAATTATGAAGCGAGCTTGGAAATTGGCGGAGACTCAAGCGTAGAGTCACTTGCGGCTATCGGCGCGTCCCAGCTGGGGCACGCCAGTTCCAAGAGTAGAGAGGCGTACCTGAGAAATCTTCAGCGGCGTTTCAAAAACACCGAAACCTTCAAACGGAAAAAACAGGTCGTGGAGCTTAAGGACAAGGTTTCCCGGCTACAGACAGAAAATAATCGACTTAAGAAACTACTCGCCGCACTCAAATGAGTGCTCGCTGGGGTACTCCAGCGTTTCGTTCTATCCGATGCCGTCGGCTTTGAGGAATAACTTCAACAAATGAATTTCAGTTACGGCTGATGACCTCGAAGTGCATCAGCCGAAATGTAATCAATTTGAAATTTAAACCTACGCATATTAAGGAATATCGGCGCATAGGCAGGACGTTGCCACCCATCTACGGATAGGGCTGCGCATACTTGGGAATGTCTTTGACACCGCGCGAATCATAGCCTTCGAGACGTCAGTCAGACCGCAGATCAGCTCCCTCTCCCAGAGCATCACGTAGATACGTAGTCAATTTTCTCAAATCGTCCTTCGTTAGCTTCCCGGCTAAACGGATAAATTCTGCTAATTGTTCGTTCGGTTCAAAGAGATAGCTAAGCGGCACATTCAAGGCGCCCGCTAATCGCCGAGCAGTTCCCTGATCTGGAATGTGCACTCCTCGTTCGTACTGGTTGATCCTCGGGCTGGCAGAGTATTCGTCTATGCCTGCCAACACTCCCAAGTTGAACTGCGTGAGACCGGCAGCCTTCCTGGCGCACTTAAGCCGCCTAGAAAACACGTCATTAGTATCTTTTTTCGATTTCACCCTAAGAGTGTCTTAGGATGCTATTGACGTTGTACTAAGATTTACTTAGTATCGGCTTCCTTTTCCCTTGGTGATCAACAGAAAGCGAACCTTCTTTCTTGTTGTTCTCGCTTAAATTCGCAGCCTGATTACTGGGTCAAAATGAACATCTGTGATATTCGACCACTTTCAACTTACATCGGAGTCGGTGGCACCTCAAAGATAGTTAAAACCATCTCCATGAAGGTCGATGGCAGTTTGTTGGTCCATTGGCGCCGCGCACCCGGGAACCGAAATAATCGGAATCTTCCTCTGCGAGGGAGTGAACCAATAGAACAGTTCGCGCACTGGGCAAAATTGCTCATCGACACGTGGTCGGGTGACCTAGAGCACTATCTTTCTGAATCTGAAAATGTCGGTGGACAGCAGATTAGCGGCAACACTGGAATAGATAACGCTGCGCACCTATCGCGACGTACGAAGTAGGCTATGAGTACTATTGCTATTGATGCAGATGGCGTACTTCTAAACTATAACGCGGCATACGCCGTTGCTTGGGAACGTGCTTTTGGTAAATTTCCGGACCTTCAGAATCCCAATGCGTATTGGCCTATAGATCGGTGGCGCGTCGAGTATCTTTCCGGCCCACGATTGAAGCACTTTCGGTCACAATTTGACGAAGCATTTTGGAGTTCACTTCCTGCTTGTGAGGGTGCTATCGATGCCTGTATCCGCTTGAAGTCCGCGGGATTTGACTTGGTCTGTGTGAGTGCTATCGATTCCCGCTTCCAACGGGCCAGAGAAAGAAACCTGTGCGAATTGGGTTTTCCTATTCAACGGGTAATTTGTACAAATGGGGCTGATGGTCCAATTAGCCCCAAAGCTCATGCTCTGGTGGAGATCGAACCAGTAGCCTTCGTGGATGATTACTTGCCCTTTATGCGTGGCATACCAGCAAAGACCCATGCGGCATTAATTATTCGTGATCCGTTCAGAAGTCCTAACATTGGCTACGAATTGCAACTGTCGGACTCTCAACACCTGAATTTGGCTGAGTTCGCAGAATGGTGGTTGGAGTCAAGATCCTAGAGAGCTTAGGTAGAGCATGGCGAGCTGGAATTGACTGTCTTGACCTACAGCATAGTGCCGAAATGTAAGCTGCAGTCAGATGCGGCTAATGAATTTTTTATATAAATAACTGCGATAACGCCGTGCTAAGACAATTCGTGGCATCCTCATTGAGGACATGCTGAATTCAATGTCGAGCTAGTGACATGGTGAGCCGCCCGATTATTTAAATGGCGCGGTTCAGCTACCTGAGACAGTAAGAGCCATAATTCTTTCGAGCTTCATTTCGACAGCTACTGCCCGAGCCCGGAAATTTTCAGATTTTTTTACGACCGTGGAAATCCAATATCAATATAGCGCGCTCAAAGCCCGACCCGATTGCTGAAGATGCTCCAAATTTTTTAGCGCTTCCTCGAGGTGAATACTCGAATGGTTCTTTTTAGCAGTCATGACGTCACCCTCTGCGTTGGCGTTTGCAGTATAGATCTCGTCAAAGCCTCGCAAAGACTGGTATCAGCGAAAAGTTAATCTATATATTAAATTTTACCAATAATTTAATTCGTACATTAATGACTTTACTCGAGCAACTACAACACAGGCGTCTGAACCAGAAAAAAACGCTAAAAGATGTTGAGCAATTGACCGGCATAGCCGCTCCAGTGATCAGCAACACGCTATCCGGCAAACGTGACTCCAGACTGAGTACAGTCGAGGCTCTTGCATGGTCCTTGAATGCATCGCTGATGGTGATACCCAATCATCTATTACCAGAGGTCCAACGCTTGCTGTCGGGAAAAGTTATAGGCCCTGATGATGTCCCGACTGCCGCCGAACTGATACTACGAGGGTAGCCATAGCGGGTCGTAGAACGATAGAACTGGATCAGGAAACTGCGATCATCATTAGTCGACCGAGAGTTCGGATTGAATATTGAATCGTAGCCGCATGCCCTCCGCAGCTCTCGCACCATCAATAAAATCGTCGAAATCTGCCTGATTTGGTTCTAATATTCTCGCCGCCCCGAATTTCATATTGTGGAACTCAATGGTAATTCTCTCTTCGACTTTTACTTTCACTTCGGCGATGGCGTAGTAGGCGATGATTTTTTCGCCCATATAGAACCGATTCGAAACAATTGTTCGCCCCTCATGGAATTGGTTCAGTAGAGACTGGTGGTCAAGTTCAGCATTACAGCGGAATGTGGGTGCCATACCAAGAACTAGCTCTCGAAGTAGATCTATATTATCGAGGTCTTCTCCTAGTGCATTCCAATCAAATAGTGGCGGCGTGCCCAAGCCACACTGTTTGAACAGGTCAATTAACTTCAGACAGATGGCTAAATTGGAACGGTAATCATGCTCCGATACCGTCTCCGCAGTCCTGATTTGGTATCTAGCAAAAGTACTCTTGCTATCTCGTCGTATTTCTATGAAACCGCTGTTTGAATGTAGAACCTGTAACGCTCTCCAATAATTCCACCATTCTTCGCACGATGCACTCTGGTGACGCGTGTCGAAGTGAAACCTAGGTGTAGTGCCTTCTTTTGTGATCTTCAGGTCCAACCTGAAGAGATGACTTTTAAGGTGTACAAGTTTTTCGTCGTTATCCAGCAGAAATTTTGGCAGTGCATAAAACTCAATGTCGAAGACTGCAGGGGGCTGGTCATCAACTCCCTTAATAAGCAGCTTTCCGTGATCAACGGGATTCGGATTAACGGAGATCAGTGCCTCCTGGGGTGCAACATCTTGTAGACCTATTCCAAATCGATTCTCGATTGTTTCGAATCTATCTACTGGGTGGTCTTTTCGAACTCCCAGAAAGAGCTCAACAAGCTCTTTCTGGGATGTTGCTCTAAAAGTCACATGCGCGACGTATCTCTTTTCGTCGTAGCCTAAATTGTGTAGAGCTGTCCTCTTCCGCTCCACATAGCTATCTACATTAGTTCCACATGCGTTCTGGAGCGATTCTCTGATCTCGTGTCCTGAGATCCCAACGCGCTCTTTATCCCGTAATGAAAAGTTGATGTACTTCCTATTTAGCTGAGTACTAGAGGTTCCCTTGGCTGTTTCTTCACGGAGCCTCTTCAAAACTGCAGCGAGCCGATCATCCGCGAGATGAATTACATAAATATCTGCGACATCAAGACTCGCAGATACTGTTATAACAATCACGAAGGATGGCTTCGGCTCTTTTGCCAATCGTTCCGCCATATTTAGCTTTAGCCGAACACTTCGTGCACCTTGATAAGCAGTCTTAACTTGAATCACACATGATGGCGGCGCACGTCTCTTATCTAAAGAAAGTGGACTTTGGTCCTGATACAAAAAATCCACGACAAAGTCCCATCCAGCTCTGTCGCGATCTGCCTTATTGCATATCAGCTGGGCATCGGCACATAAAGCCTTGAAATGGCTCTCGCCTTTTTCCCCAAGTTCATCTGGAGTAAGGGGTTGCTTAGGCATTGCGTATCGGCGCTTTCATCATCTGGTACACGCTTGAACCGGCTCATAGCTGGAACCTCTCGTCAAATCAGACATCGGTTGAACGCGGTTCAGGCGTAGATTTATCCGAGTGAGCCAGCAAGTTGGCGTACATCGCTTGTAGCAAGGGCTCAACCGTGCTGTAGGTAATATCCCATTCTTCCTCGATGAGGACCGAGTACTTCCGTTCGAGGTGCAGTTCATAATCGAATGGAAATTCTGAGGTCGTCTCAAGACCTACGATAAGTTGGATATCGTCCGGCAAGTCCCTAGCGATGAACTCGAGTACTGCGGGAAGATTGATGTCATCTTGCGCCTGCTGGTTGGGCGAATCGATGACCACTGGAATATCGTATGTGGCATCAGAGCCGTGCGCCGTGCGCCAAATCGCCGCGTAGTAGGCCAATATCGAGCGTGGACCTCCGCTTCCCGAAAGGTCGGGCCGCCCCGCGAGCTTCATCTTGGATACGTCAATGGAAGGAAGCTTGAGTGCAATCCGGCCTGCGGCGTAAAAGTCTCTGAAGTCGGCAAGGATTGCTTTCGTACGCTTGATGGCCCGCAGTTCCTTCATCGTCTCATCCAGCTTGTCGACGGCCAAGACAGCTTCATCAATGGCACTCTGAAGCTGCTTTCGTTCGGCCTCAAAGGCAGCGAAGGCACCCTCGGCACCGATACCTCCGACGACATCTTGGAACTTGAGTTCGCCCTTTCTAGTGTCCAGCAGCCGAGATATCCGAAGGTAGCTCTCGTTGAGCGTAGCTAGTTCGCGAAACGCCTTTTGGTACCGAGCGCGAACAACAGCCGCGTCATCGCGAAGGCGCGCAGCTAGTTCGCGCAGGACACGAGCATCCTCTGCAAACTGCAACAGATCTAGGAATGGCTTTTTGTGCTCTGCGTGACAAGTGGGGCAAATGAGCGGCTCACTTCCTGCCGTTCGAATCCATGCCGCGTCATTGTTGTAAGCCTTTAGTGTCTCATCGGCCAAGCGAGTCTGATGGTCCAAGCTGGTCAGCAGCTCCTGCTCGCGAACGGCATCACTCCGAAGCTTCTCTTGGCGAGCGTTGAGGTCGGTGACCTCACGGGTCAACTGATCGATTTCAGCCTCGAAGTTTGCAGCGTTCAGCTTCGGCCCGTGCACCGGCACAGTGCGACTGAAACGGTCCAATGTTCGCTCAAGCAACCTTAGCTCTCGACGGTACTCATCGAGTACGCGCGACTGCTGCCCTTTCTTTGCGCGCGCTTCGTAGTACGCCGGCGGGCAAACGCCGGTGAAGTACTCGAGGATGGCAGTCCATGGCGCTGCGAAGCGCTTGAGGCCAGTGAAAGTGTTCCACTCGGACTGCCAGCTTCCGTCTTGATTTAAATAAAAGGGCAAGAAGAAGCAGGCAGCGTCTGCCGGAACAACGTCCGACTCGCTCTTACCAGAGAATACTAAATTGAAATTCGTAACTTCACAGAAAACTCTTGTCCATTCGGCGAACTTGCTAGTTGTGGCAACCAGCTGACGGTCTGCACTGAACAGCGCTCGACGACCGTTCTGATGAAGAACAAAGAAGTGCCTCTCGTCGAACGAGAATTCCAAGAGCGAAACGGCATCCTTATCCCATGACTCGAGAGTTCCCTGGGGGGTGGCACCTAGGGTCTCAAACAGACTCCGAATCAGTGTCGTCTTGCCCATGTGGTTCCGGCCCCTGATGAGGTTCTTCCTCGGGTGGAACTTCACGTGGCGAGCTTTCTTGTCCCGCAGTGAGAGCAGCCAGATGTTTTGAAATCGAAAGCGATGCATAGGTCTTGGTTCTCAGGCTACGAACGAGAAGTCTCAGCTCGGGTCCATTCATATCGTCACTGCCCTCATGACAAAGCGCGCCAAAAGCTCTTCGTCCCTAACCTGCCCGAAACGAGCCTTCATCGCGACCAGCGCAGCATCGACGTAGGGCTTTAGATCTGGTCCACATGCGTTTGCCTGCGCCCAGGAGTCACAGAACGCGTCAATCTCGAAGGCTTCAGGCGATGCTCCGGTGAGTCGTTCCGCCGCAGCTCTAGCCGCAGCCATTCGCATCGTCGTAAGCACCCTAAAGTCAAAACCCTCCTGTTGAAGCTTCGTGAGCCAGCTCTCAAAGAGCGCGTTTCGGTCAGGGATGGTTGCAAGTGAGCTGAGTGCCGAGTGGAACTCGGCCCTCGAAAATCCACGTTCTTTAACCAGATCAGCGAACGTCGCGCACGTCGCCGTGCGGCGACCTAACGCAGATACCTTCATGACGAGCGACTCTACGAATGCTTGAGCCTGTGCAGCATGTCCGGGACTGCGTTGCGTAAGCAGTTCCAACGCTTTCGTCACTGTCGGCGCCGAGGGATTGTCAGGATGAATAGCCACACGGGCTAGTCGCACCCTCTTGAGGTCTGGAATCGGAGCTCCCGCAGCCCCCAGAGTGTGGAGCGCGTCGGTCAGGATCTGCGCATGGTCAGTCGCCAAGTCTGATAGAGCGCACGGCAGCGATGTCGCTGCATTCGCCCCGGAGGCGAGTGGAACGTCGCAGCCAGCGTTTGAGATGAAGATACCCTCAACCGGCAACTTCTCGAACGCCGTCAAGCTTAGATGGAGCTTACCTATGATGCTGTCGCCGACCTTGTCGAAGCTTGGGGCGGCAGTAGGTTTCGGTGCGGCGGGAGCGCTGGCAGCGCTCTTAACCTTTTTGGCAGCCTTCGGTCGCTTCGGTGCTGAGATGCCGGTTAACATCGACCAGGACCAAGTTCCATCGTCCTTCTTCTTTACCTGGTAAATGGCAGCCTTGGTTGGAACGCTGACTGAATCGAGTTCGGTGACGTCCTGAACTGCCTCGAAAAGAAGCAGGAAGTCTGGAGCATTGGACTGCTCCAGTTCCAGCATCCTGAGAACGGCCCACCATCGCTGAAAGTCAACGCCCTTAGCTCCGTGTCCGCCCCCTGTCTCAGTGAGGCCCGGTTTGTTGGCAACCAGCAGGACTTCCGCCGCGCCTTTAGCTATTGTCAAAACACTCCTCCCCAGACGCCGCAGCTCAGTTGAAGGCAATTCGTTGTTGCTCTTAGGTGAACGAGCGCGTAACAGGGGAGATTTTACAGTTTGTTACTTGAAGTGTGTGAGGAAAATGACAGTTTCCAGCCTGAAGCAGCCGACCCAAAATCTGAAGCGGGCTGCGACTTCTGGCCAAGTGCAGCCGTTATTTTCTAGGTCACGAGCTACTTCCGTCTATATACGATCTCTTTTGAATCCCCGGTCTCTGGCCATAAACGCTTCAAGCATGTGCGGGATCAGCGTCGCCGCATCGACGGCTTGACCATAGGTCTGTGTATGGAGCGATGCGTGGCGGCCCAAGTCCCTTTTTAGGCTGGCGGGGCACACAATGGTCAGCTTCGGGGACTCCGTTTTGGGGATCGGCCCGAGCCGCAGCTTCTTGCCCGTCGCCCTGCGCGCCGGTGACGAACAGCGGCGGCAGTTCGCCCTGAGCGATGCCCGCCGGGAACTGGATATAGACCTTCTCGCCGTCATCGAAGGCGCGCAGCGGCTTCCACGGCGGATTGCTTCCCGACACCGCGTAGCGGAAACGGATCTTCTCCTGCGACAGGCCGGTATCGACCGGCGTGGCGGCGCTGGCCACCTGCGCCTGGCGCTGCAAGTCCAGCATCCGGTCTTTCGGGTATGACGGCCGCGATGCGACCGTGCCGGCACAGCCGGTTCGGTGGGCGCCAAACCGACGCAGCAAAAAGGGGGCCGAAGCCCCCGAAGTCAGAGCAGACCGCGCTCTGCGAACGATGTAGCGGGGGCGCCTGCGACGATGACGTGATCCAGCATGCGCACGGCCACCAGCGCCAGCGCCTGCTTGAGCCGCTGGGTCAATACCCGGTCGGCCGCGCTTGGCTCCGGGTTCCCGCTTGGATGGTTGTGGCTGATGATGACCGCCGCCGCATTGAGCCGCAGCGCCTGCTTGACCACCTCGCGCGGATGCACCTCGGCCGAGTCGATAGTGCCGTGGAACATGTCCACGTACTTGATCAGACGGTGGCGCGTGTCCATGAAGGGAGCGGCAAGACCGCCCTATCCACCGCCAACGCGGGCACGAACGAGGGAAGTTCAGCGCGCAGCCGCATCGCTGTGCGGTCGTCAAGGGAGCAAAGCCGGATGGCCGGGATTCGGCGCGAGGCCTGGGGCGAAGCCCGCGAGCCCGACGGCGGTGCGCCGGGAAGCATGAAAGCCTGGCAACGGACTACTCGAAGTCCTTCCTGTGTTGCTCGACTTCCAACCGCGAGGGCTGGCATATTTGTAATGACTTTGTCGTTACGGTGTGGTAGAGTATGTCCAAATACCTAAGGACCAGCCATGACGACTGTGAGCACGACAAAAGTGCCCCGCGACACGCTCAACCTGCGTATCCCGGCAGCCGAGCGCAACCTAATCGACCGTGCAGCCAAGTCGGCGGGCAAGACTCGCACGGATTTCATCCTAGAGGCGGCGCGCCGTGCTGCAGAAGAGACGCTACTGGATCGCGCACTGATGGTGGTCAGCCCCGAGGCCTACGATGAATTTATGAGGCGGCTCGACCGCCCGGCCCAACCCAATGATCGGTTGAAACAGACGATGCAAAGCAAGGCGCGCTGGAAAACGGCCTGAACGGTATGCTGCGCGCTCCGGAACCGTTCACCTCCCACCACGACATCGCCGGCTTCGACTGCGGGGTGGCGTCGCTCAACCATTGGCTTGAGCGCCGGGCGGCCGCAAACCAGATCAGCGGCGCCTCGCGCACCTTCGTCGCCTGCGAAGATCACAAGGTCGTCGGCTACTATGCGCTGGCGTCCAGCGCCATCGCTCCGGCCGCCGCATCCGGTCGTTTCCGCCGCAACATGCCCGACCCAATTCCGGTCGTCGTGCTCGGTCGTCTGGCGGTGGCAACAAGCCTTCACGGACAAGGGCTCGGCCGAGACCTCTTTCAGGACGCCGCACTGCGTGTCATCCATGCAGCCGACGCCATAGGTATCCGCGGGATGGTCGTACACACGCTGTCAGAAGAAGCCAAAGCCTTCTACTTGCGGCTCGGCCTCGAAGAATCGCCGCTCGACCCCATGACGCTGGTGGTGACTGTGGCCGACCTGCGTGCAGCGATGAAACCATGAGCGAGCACCTGCCCTACAACGACCAGCCAATCGAAAAACCGGACGACGATCGCTTCGGTGTCGACCCCTTTGCGCGCGCGCTCGCGGCGAGCATTCTCAAGATGCAATCACCCCAGGGGTCGGTAATCGGTCTCAATGGCCCATGGGGCTCTGGCAAGAGCAGCGCAGTCAACCTCTGCAAACATCACTTGGCCGATGCGATCAAGGCAGACGAGGTTGTCGTCATCGATTTCGCTTGTTGGTGGTTCAGAGGTGAGGACGCGCTCGCGCTCGCCTTCTTCCGCGAGCTGTACGCAGGTTTGGGGCCCAGCCTCGGCGACAAGGTCAGGAAAAAGCTGCCAAAGCTTGGGGCGCGCCTGCTCCGCGCCGGCGCGCTCGTAGGGAAGGTCGCGGAAGCCGCAGGTGCAGTGATCGCCGGCGGAATCGCGGAGAAGGGCATGGAATGGCTCGCGGGCCTGATAGAGCAAGACGAAAGCGTCGAGACGCTTCACGCCGAGCTGGCAAAGGCTTTGCGGGAACAGAAGAAGCGCTTCCTGATCGTCATCGACGATATCGATCGCCTCGCGCCCGACGAAGCCTTGTTGATCTTCCGGTTGGTCAAGTCCGTCGGTCGCTTGCCGAATGTCATGTATCTGCTGGTCTATGATCGCCCGCTTGCCGAGAAGATCGTCAGCGAACGCTACCCTTCGGAAGGCCCGCACTATCTGGAAAAAATCGTGCAGGCGACTTTCGAGCTGCCTGACCCATCTCCGCTCGATGTTCAGCAGCATCTGCTGTCGCTGATCGCATCGATCTGCGGTGCGCCAGCGGAGGCAGACCTCGTCCGCTTCATGAACATCTTCTACGAAGGAATTTCGCCGGCGATGCGTACGCCGCGGGATGTCACGCGCTTCACCAATTCATTGAGCGTGTCCTGGCCAGCCGTCGCCGGAGAAGTGGATCGCGCGGATTTTCTGGCGCTGGAGATGCTCCGGATGCTGCATCCGACCATCTATCGAGCCATTCGTCAGAGCAAGGAGCAACTGGTCGGTAGAGGGCGCAGGGAAGAGCGTGACCGCGAAGCGGCAGCAGAACGGATCGACGACCTATTCTTTGGCGCTGAGCCGCCGCCAAAGGGAGACACGATGCGTCGACTGCTAATGCGGCTGTTTCCAGTGCTGGAGTCCATCTGGGCCAATATGAACTACGGAGACGGGTTCGCACGCCAATGGGCGATGGAACGTCGAGTTTGCTCAACCGACCACTTCGATTCTTACTTCCGCTTCGCGATCGGCGATGAGGTGCTCACAAGCACCGAACTGGACGCATTGCTCGCGCGTGCCGATGACGTCGAGAACGTGAAGACCACGCTGCGCCACGCCGTGACGGTGGCTAGACGGTCAGGCGGCACGAAAGCTGCAGTGTGGCTCAATGAGTTGAATACGCACGCAGAGCGTGTTGATCGAACCAAAGTCCAGCCGCTCTTGACCGCACTATTTGAGATCGCCGACGAAATCAATGTTGAGGCGGATAAAACAAAAGCCTTCAGCATGGGCAGCAATGAGCTTCGTCTGCATTGGCTATTGCGAGCGCTGACGAAGGAACGCATGACTCTCGATGAACGCTCCGCCCTTTTCCGAAATGCATGCAACACAGCATCCCTGGGCTGGCTTGCCGACTTCACGCGATCAGCGTGGACCGACTATCACCCGAGGGAAGGCAAAGAACGCGAGCCGCCGGAGAAATGTCTGACCACGGAAGCAGATGCGGAAGCGCTCCGGGGTCTTCTGCGGTCACGAATCGAAGCTGCTGCAGCGGACGGCACGTTGCTCGGACACAGGGATCTGCCGTTTCTGTTGCATTGGTGGAAGGAGTTCACGGGAGAGGACAGTTCCACTGTTCGCGCATGGACCTCCACGGTTTTCGCCACCGATGATGGCGTTCGGCAGCTCGCCAAGGCATTCACGTCATACGGCTGGACTCAGGGGATGGGCTTCGGAGGCTTGGGCGATGCGGTAGCGAAGCGCATGGCACACGTCAGTCCCCAGGGCATGGCTCGTCTGATGGACCTGGAAGCGTTCCGAGCACGCGTCGAAGCCCTTGCCGCCGTGGGCGAAAGCCCAGAAGTCCAGGAGTTCCTGGAGGCTTGGCAACGTGCCGACCGAGGGGACATGGACTGAGGACAGACCCGGTATGCCCACCAAACAACCCCACGCCGCAGCAGAGTTCCATCACGCATATCTGGCAGCTCTACGAAGTCAAACAGAACCAGCGCACGTGCTGGCCAATATTCTGATCAAGAAGCTCCGCGAACAGGGGATCGATGGCTCAAAGCACTTCGACGCAATTGAACGCGCCGCCGAGCGGCTGTTGGCCGCGCCATCAGCCGCCGAGCAGTCGAGCTTTGACTTGGTGCTTGACGACGAAATCACAAGTGGTCGCAACGTCAGTATTCATCTGGATGGCACGGACCTTGAGCAGGCCATTGAGGCCGCATCCCTGGACATCCTCGGCTCGCTGAGCAAAACTGCCTTGCAGGGCGTCCTCAAGGACCCTGCGGCCCGCCTGCTTCACTTGACGAACGAACGAGATGCTTTCATGCGGCGGCTCGAACTGACGTGGGCCGAGCCTCTAAAGCTGCTCGACATCCATGTGGCTCTTTGCCAAGAGATAGGCGAGGTGCGAAATGACTGGCTTAGAAGGCGCCGCCGCAGGGCCAAGGACATCGCAGTAGTGGACGTTGTCACACGGCTGCACGGTCGGACCGTACAGATTGCAGGGGAAGTGCAAGCTTTGTTGCGCAACGGATTCGCTGACGGGGCAATGTCACGCTGGCGAACGATGCACGAATTGACGGTTACCGCGATGCTGATCGCCGAGCGCGGTCCAGCTGTAGCGGAGCGCTACGTCGCGCATGTTGGCGCGGACTCCATCAAAGCTGCTCGTCAGTACCAGCGGTTCGCCGCCGTCCTGCAGCATCGGCCAATCTCCGCACGCGACCAGAAGCGTCTGGACGCCCTGGCAGTCGATCTTGAGCGCAAGTACGGCAAGCCGTTTCTCCATGACTACGGCTGGGCCGCGGACACACTAAAGAATCCAAACCCGACCTTTGCCAGCATTGAGGCTGCGGTCGACCTCGACCGTCTGCGGCCATATTTCAAACTGGCGAGCAACACGGTACATGCCGGCGCAAAAGGCACATTCTTTCGCTTGGGTGTTCTCGGCGACCAAGACGGCATTCTGGCAGGTGCCAGTAACGTGGGCTTGCAAGAAGCCGGCCGGCTAGCGGCTCTTTCACTGGCTCAAATCACGACGGCTCTTCTTTTGATTCATCCGAACACCGACAGCATCATCTGGTCTCGTGTTCTCGGCAGCCTCTCATCAAAGGTTGAACTGCAATTCGTGAAGGTGCAGCGACGCATCGAACGAGAAGAGCGCCAGCTTCGTAAGGGGAACGCATGAGTGCGCAGGAAAAGCCTCCGGCTGATAGCAGTCCAGGCACGAGCACGCTAGCCAGCGGGCCCGCGGGCACCCATTTCGAGGCCCAGGTCGGTGCGTCATACTTGCTAGCTATGCTCGCCGGCGCACCCGCCCGGGGCCTTCCCGGCGCCACGATAGATCGAGTCGCGCTGCAGCAGGCCAATGCGGGGCGTCCGCTCGACGACGTGGTCATCCACGCCCACGACAACGTGTCCGGGAAGCCGGCGGTGCTGGAGGTTCAGGTCAAGCGATCCATCACCTTCGCCGCCGCCGATCCCGTCTTTCGCAAAGTCGTAGGCCAAATCGTCGAAGCGTCGCAGCGGCCTGACTTCCTGACGCAGCGGTACGAACTGGCAATTGCAACGACGAAGGGGTCGCGCAAGATTGATGGAGCATATCAGGATGTACTCACGCTCGCGCGGCAGATTGGTAACGCAGCTACGTTCGCTGTCCAAATTGATCTGGCGGGCGTGGCAAACGACGATATGCGCGCCTTCGTCAAAACGTTCAAGAGCCACCTGCGAGACGAAGGCTCGTCAGATGACAACGAGACCGTCTGGCTGTTGCTGCGCCGGTTGCAGATTCTGACCTTCGACTTCACGGCCCCGGGCTCTGCGTCGCACGACCTGGCGCTAGAGCGCGCTGTCCGTGTACTGCATACCGACGATGGATCTCGCGCCGAGGCCTTCTGGGCAAACCTCATTGAGTTAGCAATCGATGTGGCGAAAAGCGGCGGTGACAGAACCCGCGAGACAGCACTGCAAGCTCTCGCCCAGCTGGGCTATCGATTCCTAGGCGAACGTCGGCATGCGACGGCCAGAGCCGCGCTAGCCGAGTCATCCCGCTTGGCACTTGCTGACATTCGTAACCGCGTGGGCAGCGTCGTACTTGCACGGCAGGAGCGCGTTGCCGCTATGCGTGAAGCGTTGGATCGCGGACGCTATGTGGAGGTCCGTGGTGATGCAGGCGTCGGCAAATCGGGTGTCCTGCGACAGATGGCCGAGGCCATGCAAGCCGAAGGTCAGGTCATCGTTCTCAGTCCAGGACGATGTGTTCCGCGCGGGTGGACCGCGTTGCGCGCACAGCTCGGCTTCGACGGAACGCTTCGCGAATTGCTCGTTGAACTGGCGAATGACGGCGGCGCCACGATTTTTGTCGACAACCTCGACTCTTTCAGCTCAGAGGAGAGGCTCACAGTCGTTGATGTCGTCGGGGAAGCCTCTGTCGTTCCGGGAGTGGCCGTGGTCGCGACAGCTCGGCCCGAATTTGGGATTGATGAGCCCAGCTGGCTGCCAAGCGATGCACTGGCGCGCCTGGGCCAAACCGATCCGATCACAATAAGTGAGCTGAGCAAGGTGGAGATTGAGCAGCTGAAGGTGACTGATCCTTCGCTTGCGCCCCTTCTAACGGACAGCCATCCCGCACGCCAGGTCGCCAGAAACCTGTTTCGCCTCGCACGGCTGGCGAGTCAGCCAGCATCTGATCCCGTACCGCGCACTGAAGTCGATATGGCCGAGCAGTGGTGGATTACTGCGGATGGCACACGCGACGCCGGGTGGCGTGATCGGACTCGGCTGCTGCAAGGCGCGGCAGCGCAGACCTTGTCCGGCGCTGACTTCCTCGATGTTGCAGGCCAAGCTGCGGCGCCGATCGATGCGCTGGTGTCTAGCGGCACTCTGCGGGATTTGGGCATTGACCGGGTCGCGTTTCGTCATGACGTATTGCGCGAGTGGTCGATTGCGAGTGCCTTGCACGCCAATCCGGAACTCGTCGATAGGCTGCAACTAGATCGGCCAGCAACTGCGATGTTTGCACGTGGCGTTGAGCTGGCAGCGCGCATGGCAATCGAGCGGGCAACTGATGGCGTGAGGTGGCACGCGCTCGTTGATCGGCTGAGCCAAGCGGGAGTTCATCGTTCTTGGCGCCGCGCCGCGTTGCTCGCCCTAGTTCGATCCGAAGCTGCGGAAGCGCTTCTCCAACGCGCATCGCCCGAGCTTCTCGCCAATGGTGCCGCACTTCTGCGCGAACTAATCCGGACGGTCATGGCTGTCGACGTACTTCCGGCCGCAAAGGTCTTTGCGGCTGCGGGCGTCGACCCGACACTCATACCCGCATCGATCAACGTCCCGCGCGGCCCGGCATGGACGACGTTGATTATCTGGCTCTTGGGTACCGGAGATAACGCTCCCAACGAGGCCATTCCAGAGATCGTTCAACTATACGCGGCATTCTCGGTTGGCACGCTTGGCACCACCGATATCACGCCGTTTACGACACGGCAGATCTACCATTGGCTGAGGTTGATGGAGCCAAGAGATGCAGTGCCGACGCCGAGCGAGGGTCCTGTGTTTTGGGCGCACCTTGATCGCGACGGGGTCCAGTCCCTGAAATCGGACCTTCGCGATGCGTTCGTCATGTTCGCGCGGACAACGCCGGATTTGGCCGCCGAATACCTGACGGCAGTGGGAAAGAGCGAGCACAACGAAGACATCGTGCGCAGCATCCTGAAGATGCGCGGCACGCTGGCGCAAGCAGCCCCGGCAGAGCTGGCAAACCTGACCGCGCAGGCGTTGATCTCAAGGCCCCGGCGACGCGAGCGCCACTTCGCCCGGGCGCGCGAAGAGGCTTTTACTTATCTCGATCACGAGTTTCTTCAGGCATCGCCGGCCCAAGGCCCATTCCTCGATTTGTTGACCACCTCGCCCAAGGACGGTTTGGCCTTGGTTCATCGCTTGGTCGCACACGCAGTTGCACACGGAAGCCGAGGTGATGACCCAGGAACGAATGGGTTCGACTTGGCTTTGCCGGGAGGTGCGCGCACGTTCCCGTGGACGCAGACCTACTTCTGGTCACGCAACAGCAACTTCTATGCCGTCACATCCGCGCTGATGGCACTCGAAGCATGGGCGCACCGCCGCATCGAGGCAGGCGAAGGATTTGAAGCTGTCCTGACAGACGTGCTCGGACCGCAGGGCTCGTGCGCTGCTTACTTGCTGGTGGCAGTTGACCTCATCATCTCGCATTGGCCCAAATCGCTTGACGTGGCGGCTGCCTTTCTCGGCTGCCCCGAACTGCTGTGCATCGATCACACGCGTCAGGTACATGATCGCGTCGAGATGCCGGACTTCTTCGGGCTTGGCGCCTTGCGTAGCGAACCGCGCGGCAGCGTGACCTCCGCTGACCTGAAGCGCCGGCCATCCCGACGGACAACGCTCGACGAACTGATTGGCAACTTCACGTTCCTGGCATCCCCGGATCAACTCGCGACACTGAGGACGCTGCTGGCGAACGCGGCAGCACACCTGGGCGAACCCGTCGCGAGCGCGCATCTGGGCGACCCGGAATTCATGGTTCGGTACGCACTGAACCTCTCGGATGCCGAAAATTGGCAAGAAGTCGAAGTAACGCTCAGGGACGGGTCATCCGCGACTGCGCGCAAGTATGCATCGCCAGCGGCAGAGCAGACCCATCTACAAGCTCTGCGAGACGCCGCGACTGAACGAGAGTCAGATTTCTCTACGCGGTCTGCGCTGACCCTAGCGGTCGACGACCCCGCTCGTTTGCTGCCAGAGGATCGGTCGGCGGTGGTGGCTTGGGCTCGGCGTTCAGCAAGAGCTACGACAGACATCGAACCCGACGACGATGACGGCGAACGGCGGATGCAAGAGGAAGCGGTTGTGACGGCCGCGATGATCGTCATGCGGGACGGCGATGATGCCTTGCGCGCCGAGCACGGAGAATGGGCGCGGTCGCAACTGGACACTACGCTTGCTACGCTCGACGGCGATCCTGGGCGTCAGCTGCGAGGGGACCTGCGCTTCAATCCGCCCGCAATCGCGTATGCCGGTTTGATCCACGCCTTGCGACATCGGTCAACGCCGGAAGACGTGCGGTCGCTTCTTGCAGTAGCGGCGACAGGAAACCACGCTGCAGCACACGGCTTTGGAACGTCCGCCGCAGTCCTAGCGGCCGTCGATAGTCGCCTACCGAGGGCTGTGCTCCGATGTGCATTCAGCGCGAGTGTCGTGGAGAACCAAGCTTGGGATGCGTCGACGGAAGAGGTCGGCGCTCGCAAAGCGCGCAGTCATGAACGGGCACGGGCTGCCGTTGCCGCAGAGATGGCATGGCTTGGCGGCGAACTCCCGGAGCCAACGTGGCCGACATTTCCGGTAGAGCAAGCTCGGCCGAGAAGGCGATTACGCATACCTGGAACCCGTATTTCTACACCAGAACCACCAGAGGCGTCGGCGCCTTCGCCAACAGAGCATGTAGATCATCAGGCTGCGTCTCTCTGGTTGCGCCAAGTGAGCGCTCTTTCGCAGGATGACACACGCCCTTGGCTCAGCGAAATCGTGAAGGCCTACATGCCTTGGACGATCCTCGTGAATGGGGCGAACCTAGACGACGGAGATGAAACGGACCATCCGCCATCTGAGTGGAACGATAAGTTCTTTGCAGTGGTTGCACGCTGCGTTGTCGGTCTGTCAACGCCCGAGGCGACTGAACTGGCCGTGCGGCACGCCGTTGTGCTTCCAGACCGGAATTTCTACGACGTGCTCGTCGATTTCTTGCGCAGCATCGACGGGTTGTACTTCGAGGGCGACAACATTCCGACGCAGGTGGCCGTAGACATTCGGAGCGCACTCGCCGACCATATGCTGACCACGCGTGGATGGGAACGTCTCAGCCGAAGCAAGGACTTGTCCATCGAAATGCACATTGGCCCGGCAATCGCCGTCTTGTTCTTTAACGACTACATGTACGGGCAGGGATCTAAATGCTACCTGCTTGAGAAGGGCGTGGAGCGAGTCGGTCCGTTTCTCCCTATTCTGGGACAACTGGCCAGCAAAGGGCCTTCACTCTTCGTCGCCCTAGTACTGCTCAACCTACTTGAGGTCGCGCCACGAGCCGAGCAACTGGATGTGCTCGTCGGGGCCGGAAGCGCGTGGGTCGAGGCCTATCCTGATTTTCGACAGCTGTGGATCGACCATGGTGTCGGTCGCCGTTGGTGCTTGTTAGTGGAGGCCATCCGGAAGCGCAGCCCGGCCAGCATTGGTCACAGTGCCCTGCTTCGGCCTGCCGTCGACACTGTCGTCGCAGCGTTAGTTGCGCTCGGTGTGCCTGAAGCCACTCAGTTGGAAGAAGAACTGGGCAAGCTTTGAATTACGTGCGGCCGCCTTTGGGCAAGCGGAGCGCGCAGGCCAGGATCAACGAGCCGGGCCGAAGGGGTCAGGGGTCAGCGCCGAATGGCCGCGATTCGGCACGAAGCGCGGGGCGCAGCCCGCGAACCCGACGGAGGCACGCCGGGACGCCCGGTTATCGCTTGCGCTTCTTGGAAACGATCGTTCCGCGAGATTCGATCAACCGCCGCGTGTTCTCCAGTTCCTTCTGCAACACCTCGGCATCCGGCAGCACCATCCGGTAGTTCGCCGCCATCACCTAGGACGGCAAGCCTTCCAGCGCGTACCGCGCCAAAGCGTACCCCTTGTCCGCACAGAGGATCAGGCCCACGGGCGGGTTGCTGCACAAAACACCAGCCGCCAACACAGTACCAATAGTTCAGTGGTGCAAATCTTGGTATTAGTGTTGAATTAAATTGAAATCTGCTCGGAGCAGTTGCTCCCTTGAAATAAATAGAAGAGTTCGTTTGCTCTGGCCCTTACTTGTCAATTCAGCAACCTAGCATTTGCCAGGAACAAAAAAGCAGCTAAAGGACTTGACGGCACAAGCCATGAATCCCTGTCCGTGCGGACAGTATGGCGACAGCCAGGGCCGCTGCCGCTGCACGCCGGAACTGGTCAAGCGCTACCAGGCGCGCTTGTCCGGCCCGCTGCTGGACCGCATCGACATGCAACTGCACGTCAACGCCCTGAGCCCCGCCGAACTGGCCGTCCAGCAGCCGGGTGAAACCAGCGCCGCCATCGCG
>Ga0105240_10002829_pt1 | contig 27438 bp, 26 predicted proteins | sample KBSC54metaG_FD_80426 | JGI IMG/M metagenome (GOLD analysis project Ga0105240, IMG submission 80426) | Corn rhizosphere microbial communities from Kellogg Biological Station, Michigan, USA - KBS C5-4 metaG | ecosystem: Host-associated > Plants > Roots > Rhizosphere > Soil | place: Michigan, USA... | reverse complement strand
TGCAGGCCGCAGAAATCCGCGATCTGCTCGAAGGTGAGCGCGGTATTGTCCACCAGCCAGACGGCGGTGGCTTTGGGCATCAGCGGTTTGTTCTCGGCAGCCATGGCAATAATCCTTTCGTCCCGGGCGGGCCTTTCCGGCCCGTCCCTTCGCTCGATGATCAATTGTCGAGGAAGGCGGGTTTTCTAGCCGCGCGCGGTACGAAAAGCCAGCTTTTCCTTAGGGAATAAGCAGGATTTTGCCGGTCGCCCCGGTTTTTTCCATGTATTCGTGGGCTTCCTGGGCGTCTCCCAGCGGGAACCGCCGGTCCACCACGGGCCGGATCTGGCCGGCCGCTACCAGGGGCCAGGCCTGGGCTGCCACGGCATCTCGGATGGCGCCTTTTTCGGCTACCGTCCGCGCCCGAAGCGTGGTCGCCGCCAAGGTCAGCCGCTTGCGCAGCAGGGGGCCCAGATCGAGGGAAATCCGCGCGCCGTTCTGATAGGCGATGTTGACGATCCGGCCCCAGATCGCCGCCGCGCTCATATTGCGCTGAACATAGTCGCCGCCGACCATGTCCAGAATGACGTCCACGCCTTTGCCGCCGGTTGCCTCTTTGGTCACGGCGACAAAATCTTCGGTCCGGTAATTGATCGCGCGCTTGGCTCCCAATTGTTCGCACAAGCGGCATTTCTCGTCGCTGCCGGCGGTGGCGAACACTGTATAGCCAAGGCGTGCAAACATCTGAACGGCGATCACGCCGATGCCGCTGGTGCCGCCATGGACCAGCAAGGTCTCACCAGACGTGAGCCGGCCTGTGTCCACGACATTGGTCCAGGCGGTGAAGAGCGCTTCGGGCAGGGTGGCCGCATCCGTAACGTTCAATGTCGGCGGCAGAGGCAGCACGCATTCGATCCGCGCCAGCGCATACTCGGCATAGCCGCCACCGCCCAGCAGTGCCGCGACCGCGTCACCCACTTTGTACGGCGCTGTATCGTCACCCGCAGCGGCGACATGACCGGAGACTTCCATGCCCAGCGTATCGGGTGCACCAGGCGGCGGCGGATAGGCGCCACGGGCTTGATGCAGATCGGCGCGGTTAACACCGGCCGCATCGACCTTGATCAAGATTTCACGTGGCCCCGGTGCGGGCGTCGCAATCTCGCCCAATATCAGGTGATAGGCGGTGCCGGGATCTTTAAGAAGGATTGCTTTCATGGATCAACTTGCAAGCGAACAGAGTGCGCAGCAGATTAACCCTTGGAACCCGCAGCGCCAAGGAGCTGGCGATGGATTTGGATGATCTGGCACCGCGCAAGAAGCTGCCCGAGATTCAACTAGGGGAAGACATCTCCGCGCTGTCTGCGCACGAACTGGAAGCGCGCATCGCACGTCTGGAAGAAGAAATTGCGCGTTGCAAAAGCGCGATTGCAGCGCGGCAAGCAACCAAATCGGCGGCGGAGAATTTTTTCAAGCGTTGATCATCGTTAAGTTAATATGCACATCATGAATCGTGAACGGAATCGAAATTCCGCGATTTACCAACATCAATGCTTTGCGTGGGCCCCGCATCTTGCTAGCGTCGCGGCGGCAAAAATGCTTCGGGGACTTCATGCGGCAGGGCGATAGCGAGAATTTGCGGAACCTGCCCGCATCCGGCTCTTTCACCAATTCGGCGCTTTTCTCGCGCACCTTCGATGAAGGCATGGCGCTGGTGGAAGAGACCGCGCGCTATCTCGACGGTCCCGGCCGCGCCGAAGCGCGTGCTCTGTCGCGCAAGGGCGCCATTCTCTATGCCGGCGAAAGCATGCGCGTCACTACCCGCATGATGCAGGCGGCAAGCTGGCTTCTGGTACAGCGCGCCGTGCATGAAGGCGATATGGAGCCGCATATCGCCAGCTCCAACCGCTACCGCTTGGGCTCGAAAGAAATCTGTCTGGGTACGCCCAACGAAAGCAGCGAAGAACTTCTGCCGGCAGCGCTGCGCGATCTTCTGGTCCGAAGCGAAAGTCTCTATCGCCGCATCGCGCGGCTCGATGACGTGCTGTTCGGTGGCGAGCGTGAGGGTTCGCCCGGTGCCCGGGCCCAGTGGAACCGGCTGGAGCAGGTCTTCGGCGGCAAAGCCTGAGAGGGCGCAGAAGGAAATAAAAAAGGCCGCCAATGGCCGCCTTTTTTATTGTTCGAAAGAACGGGCGATTACGACTTAACGAACCCGGCAAATTTTTTGTTGAACCGGGTGAGCCGGCCGCCACGATCCATCAGCTGCTGCTGACCACCGGTCCAGGCCGGATGGGTAGTGGGATCGATATCGAGTGTGATCTTCTGCCCGGCCTCGCCATGCGTGGTGCGGGTCTTATAGGTCGTGCCGTCGTTGAGCTGGACCTCAACGAAATGATAACCGGGGTGGATGCCCTTTTTCATGGGAACGGCCTTTTTTCAGTGCAGAAGCGGGGGCTTATAGGCAAAACGTCCCGCCCTGGCAAGCGGCGCGGCATCCCGCTCTTTGTGAACGGATTTTCGTCTCTATATAAGCCCTTGGAATCTTTAAGATCAGAGTGATGGCGCGCGGGGACGTGGAACAGGGACGCATATCGGGCCGGCCAGCTTCCCGGTCGCTGACTCCGCTTCGGCGCATTCTACCCTTCCTGGCGCCCTATCGCGGTCGGATCGTCGCCGCCTGCCTGGCGCTGATCGCGTCATCCTCCGCCACCCTGGTGGTGCCGACCCTGGCGCGCGGCCTCATCGATCACGATCTGTCGGTCGATCAGGCCGAAAGCCTCAGCCACTATTATCTGCTCTTTATCATCGCGGCGGCGGTGCTGGGCCTGGCGTCTGCAACCCGCTTCTACTTTGTCACATGGCTGGGCGAGCGGGTGGTGGCCGACATCCGCAAGGCCGTGTTCGACAATGTGCTGGCGCTGACGCCCGCCTTCTTTGAAGTGACTCGCACCGGCGAAGTTCTCTCGCGCCTCACCGCCGATACAACGCTTGTGCAGACCGTAGTGGGCTCGTCCGTGTCGTTGGCGCTGCGCAATCTGGTGACGGTGACGGGCGCCTTGATCCTGATGTTCGTCACCAGCCTGAAGCTGGCGCTGCTGGTTTTGGGCGCAGTGATCCTGATCATGCTGCCGATGCTGTTGTTCGGCCGCTGGGTGCGGCGTCTGTCGCGCCAGAGCCAGGATTCCATCGCGGAAACCTCGGCCCGCGGCACGGAAATTTTGAACGCGGTCTCCACGGTGCAAGCGTTCACCCAGGAAACATTCGAGCGGCACGAATTCGGCGCCACGGTGGAGCGCGCCTTCTCGTATGCCAAGAGCCGCACCGTGGCGCGCGCGGTCCTTACCGCCGTGGCGTTCTTCACCATCTTCGCCAGCCTGGCCACGGTGGCGATGGTGGGTCTGCAGGATATCCATGCCGGGCGCATGACCCCGGGCCTGCTGGTGCAGTTCATCTTCTATGGCGGCTTGATGGCGGGCGGTGTGGGCGCACTGTCCGAAACCTGGGGCGATCTGCAGCGTGCCGCGGGCGCATCAGAACGGCTGATGGAATTGCTGCATGAAAAGCCCGCCATTGCAGCTCCTGCACATCCGGTGGCTTTGCCGGCGCGGCCCCAAGGCGGCGTCAGCTTCGAACATGTCACCTTCCATTACCCCACCCGACCTGACAGCGCGGCCTTGCGCGATTTCTCGCTTGCCATCGCACCGGGCGAGGCGGTGGCGCTGGTGGGACCCTCGGGCGCGGGCAAATCCACCGTCTTTCAACTGATGCTGCGCTTTTTCGCAGCCCAGAGCGGCACCGTGCGCTTCGATGGCATCGACATTGCCGATCTCGACCCCGTGGCGTTGCGCAGCGTCATCGCCGTGGTGGCGCAGGATCCCGTGATCTTCTCCGGCAGTATCGCCGCGAATATCGCCTATGGCCGCGAAGGCGCCACGCGGGAAGAGGTTCGCCGTGCCGCTGATGCCGCCGCGGCGTCGGAATTCATCGATCGCTTGCCGAATGGCTTCGATACCATCGTGGGCGAGCGGGGCGTCACGCTGTCCGGCGGTCAGCGCCAGCGGCTGGCGATTGCCCGCGCCATCTTGCGCGATGCCCCGCTGCTCCTGCTGGACGAAGCGACCAGTGCGTTGGATGCAGAGAATGAGCTTCTGGTGCAGCAAGGCCTGGCCAATCTGATGGTGGGCCGCACCACCATCGTGATCGCCCACCGGCTCGCCACCATCCAGAAATTAAAGCGCATTGTGGTGATGGATCAGGGCCAGGTGGTAGGCGAGGGCAGTCATGGCGATCTGGTGCGCCAGGGTGGCCTTTACGCCCGGCTCGCCGATCTGCAATTCGGCCATCTCGAAGCGGCGCAATAATGCGGCCATTGGCCAAATCCGGCGTCACTTGGCTGATCGTGCTTCTGGTGCTGACGGCATTTTTTGCGCTGCGCTGGGTGACGGCGGCGGGCGTCTTCACCAGCGTCACACCCGTCACGCCCAGCATTTGCAGAGCCATTCCCAGTATCCCCGGGCCGGAAGATTTCGAAGTCGATGCCGCGCATGACGCGATCATCGTTTCTTCCACCAATCGCCGCGTGCCGAAAAGCGCGCCTGATTCCCGCGATGGCCTTTATCTGCTGAAGCTCAGTAATCCTTCGGCGCCTCCGGTCAAGCTCGACAGCGGCTCCAAAGATTTCCACCCGCATGGCATCAGCCTTTATCGCGCACCCAATGGCGACGAGACCTTGATGGCGATCAATCACCGCAAGGATGGTGCGCAATCGGTGGAGATTCTCGGTCTCACCTACGACAATGGCGTGGCCAGGCTGCTGGCGCATTCCAGCATCGAGGGCGGGCTGCTGATTAGTCCCAACGATCTGTTCGCGGTGGGACCGGACCGCTTCTATGTCTCCAACGACCACGCCGCTAAGACGCCACTTGGCCGCTTCACAGAGGATTACCTGCTCTGGCCGCGTGCCGATTTGCTTTATTTCAACGGCACCAATTTCCGCATTCCGGTCCAGCGCATGGCCTTTCCCAACGGGGTCTATGTGACCCCGGACGGGACCCATCTCTATATCGCCGTCACCAATGAACGCCGCATCATTGCCATGACGCGGGAACCTTTTTTCGGCAACCTGACGGAGATCGGCTCGCTCTCGCTTCCCATGCGGCCGGACAATATCTCAGCCGACGCGCAAGGGCGGTTGATTATCGCGGGCCATCCCAGCCTCATCCGCGTCAATCAATTCCGCGCCGATCCTTCCAAGCCTTCACCGTCCGAAGTCATGCGGGTCACGTTGGACAAGGCCGGCGTGCCCACCGGCTATGAAACCATCTTCGCCAATGATGGCGGACTGATCGGCGCCTCCAGTTCTGCCGCAATGGTGGGCAAAAAGCTGCTGATCGGCTCGGTCTTGGACGACAAGCTGCTCATCTGCGATATGAAATAGGAGCGTCGGCCAGGGAAAGTGTGCAGCGTGCGAAGCACGCGGAGCGGTTTTCCGAGCGGCGCCGGGGCGCCAATCAATAATTGGGCGCGTCCGCGCCCGGGCCGCGCGACAATACAAATGAGCGTCGGCCAGCAAAAGTGTGCAGCGGTTTTGCGCGGGCCGCGCGACCACACAAACGAGCGTCGGCCAGCAAAAGTGTGCAGCGGTTTTGCGCGGGCCGCGCGACCATAAAAAAGGGGCGCCAAACCGGCGCCCCTTTTCATTCTATTTTTTCCGAAAATTTACGCGACGGCGATGTTCTGCTCGCCATCCTGCGGGTCGCGAAGCACATAGCCGCGGCCCCACACCGTCTCGATGTAATTGTCGCCATCGATCGCCGCCGCCAGCTTCTTGCGCAGCTTGCAGATGAAGACGTCGATGATCTTGAGTTCCGGTTCGTCCATCCCGCCATAGAGATGGTTGAGGAACATTTCCTTGGTGAGGGTTGTGCCCTTCCTCAGCGAAAGCAGCTCCAGCATCTGATATTCCTTGCCGGTCAGATGCACGCGCTGGCCGTCTACTTCGACGGTTTTGGCGTCGAGATTGACGGTGAGCTTGCCGGTGGTGATCACCGACTGGCTGTGACCCTTGGAACGGCGGACCACGGCCTGGATGCGGGCGACCAATTCATCCTTGTGGAAAGGCTTGGTCATGTAATCGTCGGCGCCGAAGCCCAAAGCTTTAACCTTGGCTTCGACGATGGCATTGCCGGACAGGATCAGAACCGGCGTTTGTACTTTGGCGACGCGCAGTGCTTTCAGGACTTCGAAACCGGACATGTCCGGCAACTGCAGGTCGAGTACGATAATGTCGTAATCGTATAATTTGCCCAGATCGATCCCTTCTTCGCCGAGATCGGTGGTGTAAACGTTCAATCCCTCACTGCGGAGCATCAGTTCGATGCTGCGCGCCATGGCGCTGTCGTCTTCTATCAGCAGTACGCGCATGTCAGGCCCCTCTTGAGTCCCATGAATCAGTCCCGGCCCCTGCCGGCACGGTTAAACGGTTGCCGGAGGGTAAGCGCAAATGGTTAACAGCGCCTTTAACGCCCGACTTGCCTTTCAGTCCCCAGAAATTTGCAATTAAGGACAAGTGATCCCCAGGCGGCGGTAATGCCTTGATTCGATTTGTTAAGTTTACCGCCATTTAAATGGTTCGGTTCAAAATGCGTTAGATATCGGACCGCGAAAAGCGGCCGAAAAGGACCAAATGCGCGCGCTGCTCAAAGAAATCGAGGCTATTCCCACCCTGACCCGCTTCGGCCGGGTGGCCCGAATCGAAGGGCTGGGGGTTGAGGTCACAGGCGCCGTGGGGGCGGTGACGCTCGGCGGCCAGGTCCGGCTAAGCATCGGAAATGGCAAGAAAATTTCCTGCGAAGTGATTGGCTTTCGCGACGGGCGGGCGCTGGTTATGCCGCTAGGCCCACTGGAAGGAATCGCACTCGGAGCCCGCGCGGATTTCGAGGACAAGCCAGCCTCTATCTATCCTTCCCGCTCCTGGTTGGGCCGGGTGTTGAACGGTTTCGGCGAACCGATGGACGGACGCGGGCCCCTACCACAAGGAAAAATCGCTTACCCGCTCAAAGCCTCGCCACCGCTTGCCACCATACGCGGGCGCGTGGGCGCGAAATTGGATCTGGGCGTGCGCGCCTTGAATGCTTTCGCCACCTGCTGCGAAGGCCAGCGCATGGGCATTTTCTCCGGCTCGGGCGTGGGCAAGTCCACGCTGCTGGCGATGATGGCGCGCAATTCCAAAGCCGACGCCATTGTCATCGGCCTGATCGGCGAACGCGGCCGTGAAGTGAAGGAATTCATCGAGGACGATCTGGGTCCCGAAGGTTCGGCGCGCAGCGTCGTGGTCGCGGCAACATCCGATGAAGCACCGCTGGTGCGCCGCCAGGCCGCCTATGTGGCGATGACAGTGGCGGAGCAACTGCGCGATCAAGGCCTCAATGTGCTGCTGCTGATGGATTCGGTGACGCGCTTCGCCATGGCCCAGCGCGAGATCGGTCTTTCGGCGGGCGAACCACCGACTTCCAAGGGCTATACGCCGACCGTCTTCGCCGAACTTCCCCGGCTTCTGGAACGCGCCGGACCCGGCTGGCAGGACGGCGCAGGTTCGATCACCGGCCTTTTCACGGTGCTGGTGGAAGGCGATGACCACAATGAACCGGTCTCCGACGCGGTTCGCGGCATCTTGGACGGCCATATCGTGCTGGACCGTGCCATTGCGGAACGGGGCCGCTTTCCCGCCATTAATGTCCTGAAATCGGTCAGCCGCGCCATGCCTGGTTGCAACAGCGAAGAGGAACAAAGCCTGGTTTTGCAGGCAAAAGGGCCGATGACCCTCTATGAAGACATGGCAGAGTTAATACGTTTGGGCGCCTACAAAGCTGGCACAAATCCTGAAATGGATAACGCCGTGGCGCTTCACCCGAAGCTTGAAGCCTTTTTGAAACAGAAAAAGGATGAACAGGCTGGGTTAAGCGAATCTTATGCGGCGCTGTCCCACATTCTCGACGGCGCAGGGAATGGGAGGGCGTGATGAACCGGACCGATACTCTGCTGCGTTTGAAGCGTTTCCGCGTCGACGAGATGAAGCGGCGGATCGCCGCCATCGACACCATGCGCGCGGACCTGGAGCACAAGCTCTCCGACCTGGACGACAATGTGGCGCGCGAAAAGCAGCGCGCCGGCGATTCCGATATCGGCCGCCTGGCATTCCCGTCCTTCCTGCGTTCGATCGATGCGCGCCGGGAAAATCTGCGTAACACGCTCAAGGAAATCGAGCGCGAGCACGCTACCGCCCTGATCGACCTCAACAATGCCTTTCAGGACCTCAAGGCACTGGAATTCGCCACCGAGCAGCAGGCCAAACGCCTGGCGGAAATCGAAGCCCGCCGCGCCCAGCAGCGGTTGGACGAAATCGCGCTGGTACGCCACCTGCGCAAACATTCATTACGTTCGGCCTGACGGCCCTCAGTGCAGCCATCCCAGTAACAGGATGGCTGTCAGCATCCCTGCCAGCCACGGCGCCAGAAGAGAACTCCAGCTTTTCCGGGGGCTGAGTCTGCTTTCCCACTCCAGTTCGCGCAGGGCCGGGGATTGTTGGCGCGCGAACATCATGGCATCTCGGCTGTAATCGGCGTACGCGGAAAGGACGAAGTCCTTGCCGTCGGGCAAGCCAATCGCGGACATGATAGGCCTCGCTAGAGCTTTGCTGGCGATAAACGCGGCGCCGAATTTGCCGGTTCCTGCTTTCGCCGGATCATGCGGCGATGTGACAAAAAGGCCGCAACGGTCTTATCACCGGCTAGCTTAACGGCGTTGAACGCTCCAATTCCTCCGCTACCATTCGCCAAGTGAGTCGCGGGGGCGCATGTCATTTTCCGAAACCATCTCGCCTTTGCTGGGCCGGTGCGCCCTGGCCTGGTTCTTCGGCGCCGGCGCCTACAACATTGTCGTCAACTTTGCCGGGATGTCGCACGCGCTGACGGCCAAGCATGTGCCGCTGGCACCGCTGGCGCTGGTCCTGGCTTTTTCCTTGATTGTGATGGGCGTCTTTTCGCTGCTGGTCGGCTATCACACCCGCCATGGCGCGGTGCTGCTGTTCGGCCTGACCATCGCCGCCACCGTACTGCTGCATGATTACTGGCACATCGCCGACCCCGCGGCCCGGCGGGCGGAGTTCGAAATCTTCTCCCGCGACATCGCTATCTGCGGCGGGCTTCTGGTCTTGATCGGGGTGGGCTGCGGACCATTTGGATGGGATAACAGGCCTCCCCCCGGCGCCAAGGGCAAGCGGCGCTAGGGTCTAGCCCAGAAGAAGATTCGCAAGCTCGTTAGGAGAGAGCGTCTCCAGCGGCGCGCCGGCATCGGGCGAGCGGGTGACGTGGGCTAGCTGCGCACCCTGGGTCACCGCAGCGACGACGGCGCCGAAGCGGCGAGCCATATCCAGACCGGTGACGATCAGCCGCTTGAGCTGGAAAGCGGCAATGATCTCGCTGACTTCCTCGGCATCGGCCAAAGCCGACACCACGCCCAGGATTTGGGCATCATCGCGGTCACCGATGCAGCCGAAGGCGGCGCGTGCCTTGAGATTGCGGGGATTGAAGCCCTGGGAGTCGATGACTTCCATTTGATTGTAACCAGCCTCTGCCGCTGTCTCGACCAGTTTGGCGGCGACGGTGCTCCGGCCCGCGCCGGAAGGACCAATCAAAACGATGCGGGTACTCCGGGAAAGATCGAGCGGGGCAACCTGCATTCTCGCCGCCAACACACGGGTCAGGACTTCGTCGATGCCCAGATCGTTGAAGGCGGTGGCTTCACGCAGAAAGGCTTCGATCAATTGCTCCGGCAGGCGGTGGTATTTGAGCGCCGGGGTCAGCGCCGCACGCAACGAGATGCCGCGGCCGGGAAAGGCCAGAAGCTGAGCGGTCTGTCGCACCAGCACGGGCATCTTAGATTTGCGCCCCCATCTTACACCTGACCCAACGTGCGCAACCGGACCGAGGCGTGGATCTCGTTCTGGCTCATCACCACGGTCTGGGGCCGGAAGCGCTCCACGATGGAGCGCAGGAAAGGTCGGATCTGCGGGCTTGTCAGCAGGATCGGCACTTCATTCTTGGCGCCGGCTTCGTCATAGCGTTCGCGCACCGCCTGGATGAACTGCTGAAGCTGCGACGGCGCCATCGCCAGCTGCCGCTCTTCGCCCTGACCGACAATGGATTCCGAAAAGGCCTGCTCCCAATGCGGCGACAGCGCCAGCAGCGGCAGATAGCCGTTGGGTGAAAGATTGGCGTGGCACAGCTGGCGCGCCAGTCGGGTGCGCACATGTTCGGTGATGTAGAGCGCGTTCTTGGTGTGGCCCACCGCCTCGGCGATGCCTTCCAGAATGGCGGGCAGATCGCGGATGGAGACACGCTCCGACAGCAGGGTCTGCAGCACGCGCTGTACACCGGTGACCGAGATTTGGGAGGGGATGAGTTCCTCCACCAGCTTTTTGTTTTCCGGCGGCAGGTCGTCCAGCAGCTTCTTGGTCTCGGCATAAGACAGAAGCTCGGACATATGGCTTTTGAGCACTTCGGTGAGATGGGTGGTGAGCACGGTACCGGGATCGACCACGGTGAAGCCGCGGAACGACGCTTCCTCGCGCAGTGCGCTCGACACCCAGGTGGCGGGCAAGCCGAAAGCGGGTTCGGTGGTGGCCGTGCCCGGCAGATCAATCGGCAGGCCCTTGGGATCCATGATGAGATAGGAGCCGGGGAAAAGCTCGCCTTTGCCGGAATCGAACTCCTTGACCCGGATGCGATACTCGTTGGCGCCGAGCTGCATATTGTCCAGGATGCGCACCGCCGGCATGACAAAGCCCATCTCCTGGGCCAATTGCCGGCGCAGCGCCTTGATCTGGTCGGTGATGCGATGGCCTTGCACATCGTTGATGAGAGGCAGAAGGCCGTAGCCCAATTCGATGCGCAGCAGGTCGAGCGCCAATGCACTGGCGATAGACTCTTCCTTGGGCGCGGTTTCGGCTTTGGCTCTGGCTTCTTGTGCCTGCTCGCTGGCGGCGCGGGCGTCCTTGCGTTTGAAGGCGTAATAGGCGAGCGCACCGGTGCCGCCGGACAGGCCCGCAAAAACCAAAGTCGGCATGCCGGGCAGCACCGAGACGATGCCCATCACGGCGGCCGCCATGCCCAGCGCCTGGGGATAGAAGGATAGCTGGCTCATCAGCGCCTTGTCCGTGGCGCCTTCGACACCAGCCTTGGACACCATCAGACCGGCGGCGGTGGAGACAATCAGAGCTGGCATCTGGGACACCAACCCGTCACCCACGGTCAGCAGGGTGAAGGTTTGGGTGGCGTCGCCAAAGCTCATGCCTTTTTGCGCCACGGCAATAATGATGCCGCCGATGACATTGATGCCCACGATCAGCAGGCCCGCAATGGCATCACCGCGCACGAATTTGGAGGCACCGTCCATGGCGCCGAAGAAATTGGATTCCGCTTCGATATTCTTGCGGCGGGTTTTGGCTTCTTTTTCGTCGATCAGGCCGGCGGAAAGGTCGGCGTCGATCGCCATCTGCTTGCCGGGCATGGCGTCCAGGCTGAAGCGCGCCGCGACTTCCGCGATGCGGCCCGAACCTTTGGTGATGACCACGAAATTGACGATGATCAGAATGGCGAAGACGATCAGGCCGATGACGAAATTGCCCTGCATGATCAGCTTGCCGAAGGCCTGAATTACATAGCCGGACGCCGCGGTACCTTCATTGCCATGGCCCAGGATGAGCCGGGTGGAGGCAAGGTTGAGCGCCAGCCGGAGCATGGTGGTGATCAGCAGGATGGCCGGGAAGGAGCTGAATTCCAGCGGCTTTCGAATGAAAACCGCCGTCATCAGAATCAGAATTGAAAAGCTCAGCGAGAAAGCCAGCGACAAATCCAGCAGCCAAGTGGGTAGCGGCAGGATGAGCACCACCAGGATCGCCATGATGCCGATGGCGAGGCCCAGATCGCTCTTTTTGATAAAGTCGAGCACCTTGCCAGGCGAAAGATCGACCCCGGTGGCTGGTGCTGCGCTGGTGATGTCAGTCATGATCTAATCAGCCAGCCAATCTCTGTTCGCCGCCGGGACTAGGGATGGAAAGGCCGGAGTCGGAATATTCGCGCAGCTTGTTGCGCAAGGTGCGGATCGAGATGCCCAGGATGTTGGCGGCATGGGTGCGGTTGCCCAGGCAATGATCCAGCGTGTCCAGAATCAAGTCGCGTTCCACATCGGCCACGGTGCGGCCTACCAGATTGCGGGTGGCGACAGCGGCCGAGGTCACCGCATCGCGTACCGACGCGTTGAGCGGTTGTGACGTCTGCGGTCCGACTTGCGTACCATCGGGCAGGCGGATGGCTTCCGGCGCGATCTCGGTGCCTTGCGCCAACAGCACGGCGCGATGGATGGTGTTTTCCAACTCACGCACATTGCCGCGCCAGGGATGCGACAACAGCAGGCGTTCGGTGCCGCCCGCCAGCGGGCGGAAGGGCACGCCATTGGCTTCGGCATATTTGCGGGCGAAATGCTGTGACAGCGCCCGGATGTCCTTGGGCCGTTCACGCAAAGCGGGCAGGCGCAGATTCACGACGTTGAGGCGATAGAGCAGGTCTTCGCGGAAGGTGCCATGCTTGACCGCTTCCGCCAGGTCGCGATTGGACGTGGCGATGATGCGGATATCGACCTTGACCGGCTTGGTGCCGCCCACCCGGTCGATCTCACGTTCCTGAATGGCGCGCAACAGTTTGGCCTGCAGGCGCGCATCCATTTCGCTGATTTCGTCCAGCAGCAGCGTGCCGCCATTGGCTTCCTCGAACTTGCCGATGCGCCGGGCAATGGCGCCGGTGAAGGCGCCTTTCTCGTGGCCGAACAATTCCGATTCCAACAAATTTTCCGGAATAGCGGCGCAGTTGACGGAGATGAAGGGCTTGTCGTTGCGCTGAGATTTGCGGTGAACATAACGCGCCAGCACTTCTTTACCGGTACCGCTTTCGCCCGTCACCAGAATGGAGGCTTCGCTGCCCGCGATCTGATCGGCCAGCGCCAGTACCGCGCCCATGGCTTCGTCTTCATAGACGAGTTGATGCGATTCGTCGGCGACTGCCGCCAGGACCGCAGCGATCAGCTCCGCGTCAGCGGGAAGCGGCAGATATTCCTTGGCGCCGGCCCGGATCGCCTCCACGGCGCGGCGGGTATCGGTACCGATGCCGCAGGCTACCACCGGGGTGCAGATGCGTTCGGCGGCAAGACCGCGAACCAGAGTGCCGATTTCCAAGATGACGTCACAGAAGACCAGGTCCGCGCCCGCACCACCGCGCAATGCGCCCAGCGCTTGCTCGATCGAAGTGGCATGGGTGACCTTTGCCCCCCGCTCCATGGCGATCTTGGTGGCCGCTCCGATTTGGCCGTTGAGGCCGCCGACGATGAGAAGACGCATGATAGTTGCTCCCGCTGGCCTTACGCCAACTTCAATTAAGACTGACCGGCTTTGATGATTTCCGTCATGGTGACGCCCAGCCGGTCTTCGACCAGCACGACTTCGCCGCGCGCCACCAAGCGGTCGTTCACGTAGATGTCGATGGCTTCGCCCACCTTGCGGTCCAGTTCGACCACCGTGCCCTTGCCCAGCTTCAGAAGCTGGCTGACTTCCATGGCGCTTTTGCCCAGGATGGCGGAAACCGTCACCGGCACATCGAACACCGCTTCTAGATCCTGTGCCGAATGTTTGGCCGTCACATCGCCGCTATGGTCGGCGTTCAGCAGCGAAGCGGGCTGGGCGCCACCAGCGTTGCTCAGTTCGGGCAGGTCTACATTGTCGGTGCCGGACATGGCTTATCCTTTCAATCCTGAGCGGGGTCGGAGAAACGGCGCTTGATCAGCGCATCCAGCGCGGCTTCGATGGCGGCTTCGCTGCGTTCGCTGCCACCACCGCGCCATTCGATGCGGCAATCGGCGCCGATGATCTGGGGATCGGCGGCCAGCATGACACGGCCGTCATAACCCTCCTCATGCGCAATAGCGCTGACTTTGTCTTCCAGCGCCGCGATGACTTGCGGCGCGGCGCGAAGCGTGATGCGCGGTTCGCCGATGGCCTGGTGCATAGCTTCGCGCAAAGCATTCTCGACATCGCCGGCGGGTAAGGCCGCCAAGGCGGCGGGGGCGATCTTCTTGGCCGCGGCCAGCGCCAATAAAGCTGCTTCGGACCGCAAGGCTTCGATTTGACCCCGGCTCTGATCCAGCGCTGCGCGCAAGGACGTGATCAGCGCGGCCACGGTGCGCTCCAGGCTTTCGGCTGCCTTGACTTGCGCAGCCTCGGTGCCGCGCGCTTCCCATTCCGCCTGCAGCACTTCGATCTCTTCGGCAGTCAGAGTTTTCTTCTGGCGCGCCCGCGCCGCGTCGGACACGACGTCGCTTTGACCCTTGAATTCGGTGTCGAAGGTGAATTTGTTGGCCGCGGTCATCAGTAGATCAACTCGTCTTCCGAGCCGCCGCCGGCGATCATGATCTCGCCCTTGTTGGCGAGGTCCTTAGCCACGTTCACCATGCGCATCTGGGCCTCGTCCACATCTTTGAGGCGGACCGGGCCCATCGCTTCCATGTCTTCGCGCAGGATCTTGCCGGCGCGTTCGCTCATGTTGGAGAAGAAGACATCGCGCAGTCCGTCGGTGGCGCCCTTGAGTGCCAGGCCCAGCTTGTCCTTCTCGACATTGCGCAGCAGGGTCTGGATCGAGCCGGGATCGAGCTTGCCCAGATCCTCGAAGGTGAACATCAGGGCCTTGATGCGCTCAGCGGAATCGCGGGAGCGTTCTTCCAAAGCGGTGATGAAGCGGCCTTCTGTCTGGCGATCGAAATTGTTGAAGATTTCCGCCATCTGCTCATGGGCGTCGCGCTTGGCGGTGCGGGCCAGGTTCGACATGAACTCGGTGCGAAGAGTCTGCTCCACCTTGTCCAGAATGTCCTTCTGCACGCTTTCCATGCGCAGCATGCGCTGCACCACTTCCAACGCGAATTCTTCGGGTAGAGCGCCCAGCACGCGGGCGGCATGTTCCGGCTTGATCTTGGAAAGAACCACCGAAACAGTCTGGGGATATTCATTCTTGAGATAATTCGCCAGCACGCTCTCATTCACATTGGCGAGCTTGTCCCACATGGTGCGGCCGGCGGGGCCGCGGATTTCTTCCATGATCTGGGAGACTTTGTCTCCCGGCAGGAAGCGGGCGATCAGGCGCTCGGTGGATTCGTAGGAACCCATTAGCGAGCCGGTGCCTGACATTTGCGAGACGAAATCGATCAGAAGCTTTTCGATCACATTGGACGAGATCGCCCCCAGGTTGGACATCACCTGGGAAATTTCCTTGACTTCATCTTCGTCCATCATGGACCAGAGCTTGGCGGAATGATCCTCGCCCAAAGACAGCATCACAATGGCGGCGCGCTCCGCGCCGGAGAGGGTGCGGATGTCATCCTTGATGGGGGGTTTGGCGAGCTTTGCCATGCATTACACCGGTTGATGCAGCCAGGTGCGGATGATCGCCAGCGCTTCTTCCGGATGCGCGTTGACCACTTCACCGATTTTCTTGCTGGAGGATTCACGCACCTGGCCTTCGATCTCGCTGAGGTCGATGCCGGGTTGAGACGGCAGAATCTTGATCGGCGCCAACCCGCCATCCGGCCCATGGGCGACAGCGGCGGATTGGCCGGGGGCGGGCAGGGCGCCTACAACCGGCGAACCGTTGGCGATCTGGGTCGCTTGCTGCGCACCCGGCGGGTTGGCGGCGAACATGCGATTGATCAAAGGCCGCGCGACAAAGAGACCGATCAGAAGCGCGGTCACGCACATGATCGCGGCTTCGATGATCTTGAACCAATAGGCAGGATCCAATCCCAACAGCGGCTTGGACGCGGGCGAGCCGTCGCTCACATCCAGGCGGGCGAACCCCATGTTGGAGACTTGCACCTGGTCGCCGCGGGCCTGATCGAAGCCCATGGCCGATTTCACCAGATTGGTTATCTGGGTCATCTCAGCTGGAGTGCGGGCCTTATAAGATGCGTTCGGTCCTGAGCCCGTGACCGTGCCGTCCACCACCACCGCGACCGAGAGATGTTTCACTTCGCCGCCATCCTGGGTGGAGGTGACGACTTTCTTGGAGATCTCGTAATTGGTGGTTTCTTCGGTGCGGCCGGAGTTGGATTTGCTGGTGTCGCCGGGCGTGGCGGCCCCTGTGGTCGCGGCATTGGGCAGGGCGTTCGACACCGATACGGCGGCCTGGCTCGAGCCATTGGTGTCGGACGCGTTCTGCTCCACCGTCTGGGTCGAACGGATCACTTTGCTGTCGGGATCGTAGCTCTCCGACGTGGTCGAGGTGTGATTGTAATTCATGTCGGCGGCGACCTGGGCGCGGACATGGCCCGCACCCACCACGCTGGCGACGATGGATTCGATGCGTTGGCGCAACCGGTCTTCGTAATCGGTGGTGTTCTGTTCCTGGCCCGCAGCGGCGCCATTGGGGCCGCTCTTTTCGTCGCCGCCCGCCAAGAGATTGCCGCGATCATCCACAATGGCGACGCGGTCCGGTATCAGCGAGGCGACGGCGGCGGCCACCAGATGCTGGATGGCGGCGACCTGGCCGCGGCCCATTATGGCGCGGGTCTTCACCACCACAGACGCCGACGGCGTTTGTTCGTCGCGAGAGAAGATCTGCCGCTCAGGCACCACCAGATGCACGCGGGCGCTCTCCACGCCATCGATAGTCTGGATGGAGCGCGCCAATTCACCTTCCAGCGCTCGCAGCCGGTTGATGTTCTGGACGAAGGCGGTGGTGCCGAAGGCATCGGACTTATCGAAAATTTCGTAGCCCACGCCGGCCGCGGGCAGATTGTCCTGTGCCAGCGCCATGCGCAGCTTGGTCACTTGATCGGACGGCACCAGAATGGTGCCATCCTCCTTGGCGTCATATTTGACGTTCATGCCGTCGAGCTTGGCGGTCACCGCGGCGGCGTCGCGCGGCTCCAGTCCCCCGAACAGGATGGTCTTGGGCGGTTCGGTGATCGCGCCGGCGATGTAGAGAAAGAAGGCCGTTAGGACGGCCGCCACGCCTGCCATCACGCCGAAGCGTGCGGCACCGACCGCTTTGAAAAACTCGGGCACGCAAATCCTCCCAGCCAGGAACCGTTCCTGCTAGGCAAACATTGCCGCCTACGTGGTAAAATTTGGCTTAAGCATAAGCGCACGGTTTTTCCGCGCGCCGGAAAGCTTTTCTTAAGACCTGCGCCGTTTTTGCAGCGGCCGGCTTTTCTGGATCCCCGGCCTTGCATTCTTGCGAATGGCCGTCCGCACGCTGCCGCTACGGACGGATGACCGCTGCGCGGTCAATTCCGGTATTGCTGCACGCGTGTCGCGCGAAGGCCGGCTAGGCCAAAGCGATCGATCGCGTGCTGCCAGGCGAGGAATTCCTCCACCGTCAACGTATAGCGACGGCAGGCTTCATCCAGGCTCAGCAATCCACCGCGCACGGCGGCCACGACTTCGGCCTTGCGACGAATGACCCAGCGCCGCGTTGTGGGCGGCGGAAGATCGGCGAGCGTCAACGGACTCCCATCGGGGCCGATGACATAGCTCACACGTCCTTTGCGCTCTTCCATCATTACGCTACTCCCAAACCGCGACCGACTGCGAAATTAGCGCCGCCGCCTTTAAAAAAAGGCCAAGAGCCGTGGTAAATGAACCGATAAAACGCTTCTTAGAATGCCCGCGAAAAGCCCGGTTTTATTGGCTTTTCGCAGGGTTCCATGGATTCGCTAATTGGTTGGTAATTGCTCAAGTTGCTGCAACATCTGATCCGCGGTGGTGATGATGCGTGCGGATGCTGAGTAAGCGCGCTGAGTCGTGATCAGATTCGTGAATTCGGTCGCGAGATCGACGGTCGAGCCTTCCAGCGATTTCGATTGGATGAAGCCCGCCGGGCCTGACTGCGCCAGGTTGATGTTGGGCGCGCCGCTGGCCTTGGTGACGATATAGGCGTTGCCCGAGACCTGACCCAGACCATTGGGATTGGTGAAGGTGGCGAGCGGGACTTTGTAGACGTCCTGCGACAGGCCGTTGGAGAATTGCGCCGTCACCGTGCCGTCCTTGGCTACCGTCACGCCGGTGACGCTGCCATAGGGCGTGCCGTCGATATTGCTGCCGTTCAGAACCGAAGACGCATCCGCCTGGGTCAGGCCGTCCGAGCCACCCACCGAACCCAGATTGAGCGAGATGGTCTGCGGGTTCAGGCCCGAAGTTGTCACATCCCATGGAATGGTGAGCGAGACGGTGCCCGACGCCGGCGCCGCGCCATTCACATTTGCCAGCGTGCCGTCGGAATTGAATGCGATGATGCCCTGCGAGACGGGACCGGTCGCGGTCAGGTTGGCGGCATTGCCGGCATAGCTCGCTTCATACGCCCAGGTGTTGGCTGCGGTCTTGATGAAGGAGAAGGTTATCGGCTGGCTGCCGCCCTGGCTGTCGAACACATTCACCGAGCGGGTGAAATCCGGCGAGACGGTGCCACTGGTCATGTCGCCCGCCGTGTAGGTGGGATCCACCGTCGACTGCGAATTCAAATTGGCCTGGAGCAGAAGGTTGCCGGTGGCCTGGGCTGCGCCGGAGATGGTGCTGGTGTTGACCAGGCTGAGCGCGCTGGCATTGGTCGGCACATTGCCGGCCGCGTCCAGTTTATAGCCCATCAGATAAAGGCCGGCGGAATTGACCAGATTGCCGTTCACGTCCGGCTTGAAGCTGCCGGCGCGGGTATATTCGCGCGGGCCGCTGCCGTCGGGATTGGGCGCGACCACGAAGAAGCCATTGCCCGAGATCGAGAGGTCGGTATCCGACGACGTCGTGGTGGGTAGGCCCTGAGTGGTGACGTCCGAGCCGACCGAACAGGAGACGCCCGCCGAAGAATTGTTGCCCACACCCGTAGTGGCGTTGAGGAAGGTCGAGAAGGCGGCGGTCGCTTCCTTGTAGCCAACAGTGTTGACGTTGGCGATGTTGGACGATGTGGCACTGAGCGCGATGCTGTTCGCCTGCAGGCCGGCGACGCCGATATTAAGGGCTCCGTAGAGAGACATTTTCCATTTCCTTGCGTGGGGTTGGACTTCGTCCGCATCCATCGCGATTAAAAGCGCCGCTTCCGGGCGCCCTATTGGTTCAACAAACTCAATTCGTCGCGGCCGGGACGTTCGCAACATTCGCGATATCGCCCAGCCCGATTTCCATGCCGCCTGCCAGAAGGAGTTTCGGCGTACCGGACGTCATATCGATCTCGGTCACCACGGCGGCGCTGGCGATGCTGGTCGTCACGGCCGTGCCGTCTGCGGTCTGAGCCGCGAGGGTCAATTTGTAAGTGCCGTCGGCGAGCTGATTGCCGTTATTGTCCTTGCCGTCCCAGGTGAACTGGTGGAGGCCCGCGGCTTTCTCGCCATCGGCGGTGTAGACAATCTTGCCGTTGGCGTCGGTGACGGTCAGCTTGTTTGCTGTGGCCGCGGCGTCCAGGCTGTAATTCCAGGTCGCCTTGCCGCCGCTGAGCGAGGCATTGCCGTTGGTGATCGATACGCCTTTGCCCAGATAGGAGGTGGCGTAAGCGCCGATCTGAGTCTGACCCTGGCTGATCAGGGTGCTGAGATTGGAATTGGTGTTGATCTGCTGTTCGACCTGACTGAACTGCACCAGTTGCTGGGTGAACTGGTTGGAATCCATCGGACTGGTGGGATCCTGATTTTTAAGCTGCGTGGTCAAAAGCGTCAGGAAGGTCGAAAAATTGTTGGTCAGCTGATTCAGCGCCGGATTTGAGCCGCTATTCGCCGCTGGCGTGGTAGGCGTAGAGGTGGCCGGCGTGGTGGTGGTCATGACTTAAGCCTCAGACATGAATGTCGAGCCGGGCATTGCCCAGCAGGGAGTAAGGAATGTTGGCCGGCTGCGCGGCTTCGATGTTTTGGGCGATCGCGGGAAGTGAGAGGCTGCGCGACGGGGTGCCGAAATTGCCGCTCTGGCCACCACCGTTCTGACTCTGGCCCTTAAGCGAGAAATTGAGTCCGTTCTGGGAGACGTCCAGGCCCGCATCGCGCAAAGCGCGCGTGAGGTTGGTCGCATCCTTTTGCAGCAGCTCCAGCGTCTGGGGCTGATCGGCCGTCATATGCGCCTGGGTCTTGCCGCTGGCATCGATGGAAAGGCGGACTTCCACCCGGCCCAGCTCCGGCGGATCGAGCCGGATATCGAATTGCTTTGAGCCGCCGATGGAGCGCGCCGCGACGGAAATGGCTAACGCATCGATGTCGGGCACTACACTGAAAGGCGTGGAAGATTGCGACCCGGCATCGTGGCTGGCGACATGCACGGCTAGGGTGAGGCCGCCGGCTGCGTTGGTTCCTGCGGGATTGATCGCCGGCGTGACTTGCGGCATTGCGGCCGCGTTCATCTGGGAAGGTGGGGGAGGCGCGTCCGGCTGTGCCTGCGGCGCTGCGGAAACTGCGGCATGCGCGGGTTTGCTGTCGCTGTCCTTATCCGCCGTCATGGGCGGCGCGGATGTCGGGTTTTGCGCCAGGTCTTTGGCGTCTGCCGCGACATTGTTGGCCCCGGGCGGAAGCAGGTCCGCAATTTTGTCCGGGGCCGGTTTAGCGGCCGCTCTGCTGTCAGGCTTTTGCGGCGCCGGCGGAACAGGAGAAACTGGCGCCGTATCCGCCGGGCTCGCTTGTGCCGGCGTCGGCGCGGTCTGAGTAAGCGTGTTTGCGATGGGGAGGCCGGCCGGTTCGGGCGCCATGTCGGCATCCTCGTCCATAGTCGCCGAAGTCTGCGGCTGCGGTGCAGTCTGGATTACGGATTTGCTGTCGGGATTGCGGACCTGCGTGAATTTGGCTTCAGCAAGATGCGTCGCCGGTTTGGCTTGATCGGTCGGCGCGAAATTGTTCAAGACATCGCTGTTATCGGCATTGTCGTCATTGGCGGCGGCAAGCGGCCGAGACAGCGCGGCTGTCTGTTTGATCCCGGCCTGCGGCGGCTGGGGTACAACAGGCTGAGCGGTATTCGCGGTGGATGATGCTGGCAACGCGGCACCGACAGCGCTGCTCGCGGGGGTGCCAAGAGCTGAATCGCTGTCATCGTCGTTGCTGGCGACAGCTTGGGTTTGCACCGCCGCCTGGACCATAGGCGCGATGGGAGGTTGGGGCAGGACGGGTATTTGAGGTTGCGCGAGCGGGGAAGCAGCAGTGATATCGGCCCCGGTCTTATCGGTGTTCGCTTTCTTGTCTGGCTTGGTCACGCTTTTGGGAGCTGTGACCGCATCGGCATCAAGCGACGGGTCTTGCACGGTATTCGTCTTGGAGCCCACCGCTGTTTCGATCGTGATGTCGGCGTCATCGTCATTGGCGGCGGGCAATACAGAAGGTTGCCCCTCGGCCGCGGGTGGGGCCTGCGTCACACCGGGCTGCGCTATCGTTAGAAGTTCGGGCGCCTGAAGTTGAGGCGTCTGAGTTTCGGGATCGGCGGCCGCAATAGCAGCCAACAGCATGGCGAAGGGTGAATTGTCGGAAGCCGCCTCCGGCGCGCCCGGCAGCGCTTGCGCACTGCTGCCGGAAGAAGCGACTGGTGAAATGGAAGGCGCCGACACGATTCAACCCAAACATTGTGATGACCCCGCAAACTGCGCAGCCATGGTTTCGCATCGGTCAAAGCAAGGGCCGGACCAGAGTTTTCCCGGCTGATTCTCCGGCCTTTCGGCGCTTGGCGGCTTGCGTGCGCGCCACAAAGGACAGGCAGTTCGTGCCCAGCGCGGCAAACTCTGCCGCCCAGGCGCGTGGTCCGAAGTGTCAAAACCCCTTGATTTCCGGGCTCATCGCTTTCGGGCGCCATGGCACGAGGCTTGCGACATTATCTGCCGGCAACAAAGCTTTTGGATTTTCGGCCCGTGAGCCTCAACGGTATCGCCGCCAGCGCACTTAGTGCGCTCAGGACCAACAACGCGGCATTGGGCGTCGTGTCCAACAATGTCGCCAACCTCAACACGCCCGGTTATGCGCGCCGTGTGGTGAACGAACAGACCTTGGCCATGGGCGGCCAGCTGGTCGGCGTGGATATTGCCGACATCCGACGCGTGGTGGATCAGTTTCTGCAGTCGGAAACTCTCGCCGCCAACGGCACCTCGTCGCAATACGACACCATGGCCAGTATGTTCACGCAGTTGAACGGGCTTCTGGGCGGTCCCGGCGACAATCAATCCTTAGCGACCGGCCTTACCAATTTGGCGGCGGCTTATGGTGTCGCCTCGCAATCGCCCAGCACGTCAGCCAGCGCCACCGGCGTGCTCAACGCCCTCAACAATGTGGCGTCGCAGATTTCCAACGTCTACGACACCATCACCACCTTGCAGGGCCAGGTGGACAAGCAGGTGGCGAGCGCGGTCCCTTCCACCAACGCGCTGATCCAGCAGATCTATCAACTCAACCAGCAGATCAAGAGCGCCACCGCTTCCGGCGGCGATTCCTCGGCTTTGGCCGACCAGCGCGATGTGGCACTCAATACGCTCAGCCAGACCATGGGCATCCGGGTCAACCAGCAGGCCGATGGCGGGTTCAATGTCACCACCACTGACGGCATCAATCTGGTCAGCAATACCTATGCGGTGCTGAGCTATGCCGGTGGCACCCAGAACAACGCCTATGGCAATGTGCAGATCCAGGATTTCAATCCGCTTTCGGGCCAATTGATCGGCCAACCCATCGCGCTCGATCCGCATCTTTCCAGCGGTTCGATGAAGGGCCTGATCGACATGCGCGATCAGACTTTGAGCGGTCTGGCTGCCACTTTGGGCAATTTCGCCCAAGCCACCGCCAATGCCTTCAATGCCCAGGCCAACGCCAACGCCGCCTACCCGCCGCCGCCATCATTGACCGGCCGCGATACCGGCCTGCTTTCCGGCGACAGCTTGAATTTCACGGGCAAGACCACAATCGCGGTGACCGATCCCAATGGCGATCTGGTTTCGCGCATCGATGTGGATTTCGGCGCCGGCACTTTGTCGGTGAATGGCGGCGCCTCCGCCGCCATCGGGTCAACCATCGGCAGCTTCACCACGGCGCTGAACAGCGCGTTGGGCGGGGGCGGCACCGCCAGCTTCAACAATGGCCAGCTTTCCATTTCCGCCAATGGCGGCAACGGCATTCTCGTCCAGGACGACGCCACCACACCGTCATCGCGGGGCGGCACCGGCTTCTCGCAATTCTTCGGCCTGAACGATCTCTTCCATGCCGCGTCGCCCTCTATCCTGGCGACGGGCCTTTCGGCCTCGGATTCCAGCGGTTTGGCGGCGGGCGGCGTGATCTCGCTCTCCCTCAAAGGCCCCGGCGGCGACATCGTCAAACAGGTCAATGTCACCACCACCGCCGGCCAGACGGTGGACAATGTCCTCAGCGCCTTGAACACGGCGATGGGTGGTGCAGCAACCTTCACCTTGAACAGTGACGGCTCGGTCTCTACCGCAACATCGCCGCTTTATGCCGGTTACCAGCTCAACGTCACCGGTGACAGCACCCAACGCGGCACGACCGGTATCAGCTTCACGCAGATGTTCGGCATCGGCGACAACAATCTCGCCAATCAGGCGGCGGGCTTTTCGGTGAATTCGGCCGTCGCCGGCGCGCCGCAGCGGATCGGTTTTGCCAAGCCCACCATCACACCCACCAGTGTGGCAGGCGACACGATTGTGGTGGCTGGGGACAATTCCGGCGCCATCGCGCTGCAGAATGTGATCACCAATTCGCAGAAATTCAACGCGGCCGGTGGCATCGGCGCCCAGACTTCATCGCTGGCGGATTATGCCGCGGCTTTCTACCAGAATGTGGCGACCCAAGCGAACACCGTCAGCACAAACCAGACCACCCAGGATGATCGGCTGCAGGAAGCGCAGCAGCGCATGTCGGCCAATTCGGGCGTCAATCTGGACGAAGAACTGACCAACCTCACCACCTATCAGCGGGCGTACAGCGCAGGCGCGCGGCTCTTGACGGTAGTGGACCAGCTCTACAACACGCTGTTGCAGATTCAGTAAGGACTTAAAATGAGCGTCGATCGTGTTGCCACGGCTCAACAGAGCGCTTACTTCCTGGCCCAGATCAATCAGGCGGGCGCCGCGCTGGACAAGACCCAGCAGCAGATCGCCACACGCGTGGTCTCCACCACTTATGCCGGCTTCGGCAGCCAGGCGCAGGTGTTGCAGGCGACTATGTCCGCCAATGCCCGCAACGACGCCTACACCACTGCCACCAATCTCGCCGCCACCCAGACCGACATGCAGGACACCCAGCTCACCAGCTTGTCGAGCCTGGCGGCGGAGCTGAAGAAATCGATCTCGGATGCGGTCGCCAACAACGATCCTTCGACCTTGATGGATCAGGTATCGAGCATTTTCGACCAGGCGGTGTCCATCCTGAACAGCAAGGACGCCAATGGCGACTATATCTATAGTGGTGGCAAGACCGATACGACGCCCATGTCGGTATCGACCCTGTCGCAACTGGCAAGCTTGCCGTCGGTCTCCAACGCCTTCGCCAATGGCGATTACAAAAAAACAGTGCAGGTGGCGGATGGCCAGACCATCACCTATGGCGTCACGGCATCCGACGTCGCCACTGGGCTGATGCAGGAGCTGCAGAGTATCGCGCAATTCGATGCTGGCGGCAGCGGCAATTTCTCCGGCAGCGGCAATCTCACCCAGGCGCAGAATAATTTTCTTACCGGTCAGATCGCGACCACCAACACGGTCGCAAGCGATCTCAACACGACCACGGCGCAGAACGGCTATAACTTTACCGCGCTCACCAACGCCCAGAGCCAGCAGAGTTCGCTGAAGACGCTTTATTCCGGCTTTGTTTCCAATATACAGGACACCAACATGGCACAGGCAGCCACCCAATTGTCCTTGAACCAGACCGCCCTGCAGGCGGCGCTGCAGGTCACTGCTGGGCTTAACCAATTGTCGCTGTTGAATTATCTGCCAACCAATGGCGGCTAAATAGCTGCGTTGCGGTTCCTTTTGCGCGCGCCTATAAGCCCGCGCATGAATAAGGCCTCACGCATCGTGGTTGCTATGTCGGGCGGGGTGGATTCTTCGCTCACCGCCGCGCTTTTGAAGCGCGAAGGCCATGATGTGGTCGGCGTGACGCTGCAGCTTTATCCCGACACGGTGCAGAAGAAGAAGGGTGCCTGCTGCGCCGGGCAGGATATCTATGACGCCAAGCGCGTGGCCGAGACTATCGGCATCCCGCACTATGTGCTCGATTATGAAAGCCGCTTCCGCAAAGCCGTGATCACCGATTTCGCCGATGCTTATGCACGGGGCGAAACACCGATTCCCTGCGTGCGCTGTAATGAGAAAGTGAAGTTCGCCGACCTGATGGACACGGCGCGCGATCTGGGCGCCGAAGCCATGGCCACCGGCCATTATGTCCGCCGCGTGGAAAGCCCCAATGGCGCCGAACTGCATGCGGCGCGCGATAGAAGCCGCGACCAGAGTTATTTCCTGTTCGCCACCACCAAGGCGCAGCTCGATTATCTGCGCTTTCCGCTGGGCGACATGGAGAAGAGCGCGGTGCGCGCGCTGGCGGCCGAACTCAATCTCGTCACCGCCGACAAGCCGGACAGCCAGGACATCTGCTTTGTGCCCGAAGGCCGTTACACCGGCATCGTGCAGAAGCTGCGTCCGGATGCGGCCATGCCCGGCGAGATCGTGGATCAGGCCGGCACGGTCTTGGGCCGTCACGACGGCATCATTCATTTCACGGTTGGTCAGCGCAAAGGCTTGGGCCTTTCCGGCAATGACGAGCCGCTCTTTGTCTTGAAACTGGATGCGGCGCGCGCCCGCGTGGTGGTGGGGCCGCGTTCGGCGCTGGCGTCGCGCGTCATCCATCTGGGCAACGTCAACTGGCTTGCGGATGTGGATGGCGCGATCGATTGCGCCGTGAAAGTGCGCTCCATGCGGCCGCCGGTGATGGCAAAGGTCGAAAAGCTGCCGGGCGGCGCGGCGCGGGTAGAACTTCAGATGGCCGAAGACGCCATCGCCCCCGGCCAAGCTTGCGTCTTCTACCAGGAGAGCCGGGTGTTGGGCGGCGGTTGGATAAGCGCAGCCGAGGCCATCCAGACCGCTGTCGGCCCCCCTCTGTCCGCCACGCCCGCAAGCGCGCTAGCGGACATCTCCCCCCGCTAAGGCTTCGCGTTCGCCCGGCAAAGCTCCCCGGAGCTTTGCTGATCGGTCTCACGGTGAGAAATTCCGTGTTTGCCTCGATTTTCGGCCAATCTTGACAGGCAAGGCCGGGGCCTCCTACATCCCCGCCCCACGGTCTTTTGGACCGTCATTCTGGCTCGGCACCGTAGCTCAGCGGTAGAGCAGGGGAATCATAATCCCTTGGTCGGCGGTTCAAATCCGTCCGGTGCTACCAGCAAATTCAGCGACTTAGCGATTTGGTTTCAAAAGGCAATCAGCTCCGGGGCTACCCTGGGGCTACCATTCTCACAATCCCTTTGGCTTCCGGCTGACTTCGATCCACCGTTAGGCGGAACAGAATCTCATCTGGCCGTGGTTGCGTATTGAGTCGCGGTTTCGCGTCTCAAATTCCGCCTCGCGGAAGGCCAACCAAAGATCTGTCGCTTAGTGATTGCCCAAAAAATTTTTGGGGCGAGAGAGGGGCTATGTCGGAAGCATCTAACCAGAATAAACCCGCAGCTAAGGAACCCAAAGCTGGCGCTTCGGCTTCGCCGAACGCTCAGACTGTCGTTATCCAAGAAGCGGCAACCCGATCCACTCCAAGAGCACTATGATTGCATCGGTTTCGATCCACGAACGATGAACAAGGACGATTACAGGCGGCTCTACGCCAAAGCTCAAGCCAAGTGGCGCGCGTCGATACCCGGCTTGCCACTCAACAAGCTTGAAATGCGCGCGCTCACTCAATTGGCACAGTATGGACCGGGTAACCCACACCGTTCCCAATCCGCCGCAATTGGCAGCTTTGGGTGCTGGTTTTGTGATCTTTGATGCCAGATCTAAGGGAAATTTGACACTTGGATTGCCGAAAACCAAAATCGTGCTGAGTGACAACTGGACCTGGAATGATTTCACCCTGATCCCGAAGCTCATTCGGTTCGGCGGTTTCACGTCCGTCCAGAATCTTGCCAGTCAAACCCGAAGCTTCAATGCCAAATGGATCACCGATCTGGAGCTGTCGTGGCGGTTCGCGCCGCAATGGAGTGTTGCCGTCGGCGCCAACAATCTGTTCAACATCTACCCCAGCCCAGCGGGCATCTTTAACCCGGCCACGGGCACCGGCCAGTATCCGGGGTCTTCGCCTTTCGGATTTACAGGCGGCTTCTACTATGGCCGGCTGAATGTGTCGCTTTGAGCCTGAACCAAGGGAGAAATT
>Ga0105240_10002828_pt1 | contig 27444 bp, 24 predicted proteins | sample KBSC54metaG_FD_80426 | JGI IMG/M metagenome (GOLD analysis project Ga0105240, IMG submission 80426) | Corn rhizosphere microbial communities from Kellogg Biological Station, Michigan, USA - KBS C5-4 metaG | ecosystem: Host-associated > Plants > Roots > Rhizosphere > Soil | place: Michigan, USA... | reverse complement strand
CTGATCGCCGATTCGATCGAGCTGGTCGCCTCTGCGCACCACTTCGACGCGCTGGTGGTCATCTCCGGCTGCGACAAGACGATCCCCGGCGCGGTGATGGCGCTGGCACGACTGGATATTCCAGGCTTGATGCTCTACGGCGGCTCGATCCGCCCCGGACACTACAAGGGGCAGGACGTCACGATCCAGCAGGTGTTCGAGGCGGTCGGCGCCTACGCCGCCGGCAAGATCACCGAGGAGGAGCTGCACGAGCTCGAGGAGGCCGCCTCCCCCGGCGCGGGGGCCTGCGGGGGGCAGTTCACCGCCAACACGATGGCGATGGCCTTCGAGGTGCTCGGCATCTCACCGGCCGGCTCTTCGATGGTGCCGGCCGAGGACGGGAACAAGCTGGCCGTAGCGACCGAGTGTGGCGAACTGGTGATGGACGTGCTGCGCCGCGGGCTGCTCCCAAGCGAGGTGATGAGCAAGCCGGCGCTCGAGAACGCGATTGCGGCGGGAGCGACGAGCGGCGGGTCGACCAACGTCGTTCTGCATTTGCTCGCGGTCGCGCGCGAACTCGGTGTGCCGCTCTCGATCGACGAGTTCGACCGCATCTCCGAGGCCACGCCGCTGCTGTGCGACCTGCAACCGGGCGGAAAGTACGTCGCAACCGACCTCTACGAGGCTGGCGGTGTGCCGCTGGTCCTGCGGCGTCTGCAGGAAGCCGGTCTGCTGCGCGAAGACGCTGTCACGGTTACGGGCCGCACGATTGGAGAGCACGCCGCAGAGGCCCAGGAGACCCCAGGTCAGCCCGTGGTGCGGCCCCTTTCTGACCCGATCAAGCCGACTGGTGGCTTCGCGATACTGCGCGGCAACGTCGCGCCCGACGGCTGCGTAGTCAAGCTCGCCGGCCACGAGCGCCGTAAGCACACTGGCCCGGCGCGCGTGTTCGACGGCGAGGAGGCCGCGATGGCTGCCGTGCTCGCCCATGAGATCCAAGCCGGCGACGTGGTCGTCATCCGCGGCGAGGGACCGGCCGGCGGTCCGGGAATGCGCGAGATGCTCGCGGTCACCGCGGCCATCGTCGGCGAGGGCTTGGGGGAGACAGTCGCCCTGATCACCGACGGGCGCTTCTCCGGAGCCACGCACGGCTTCATGGCCGCTCACATCGCCCCCGAGGCGGTCCGCGGGGGGCCGATCGGCGCGCTGGCCGACGACGATGAGATCACGATCGACGTGGACGCCCGCCGCATCGACGTCGCGCTCAGCGACGATCAGATCGCCGAGCGCCGGGCCTCCTACAAGCAGCCGCCCCGCGCTGACGAGCACATCGACGTGGCGGTTCGCAAGTACGCGAAGCTCGTCGGGTCGGCCGCCGAGGGCGCAGTTACGAGCTGAGCATCGGCTCGCGCAACCGTCTGCGCCTCAGCGCAGGCAACTACTCGCCGACGAACTCAGCCAGCAGCCGGTTAAAAGCCTCAGGCCGCTCCAACATCGCCATGTGCCCGGTGTCCGCGTAGATCACCTTGCGCGAGTTGGGGATCAGTTCCTCGAACACATAGGCGTCACTGACCGGGATCACCTTGTCCTCCTCGCCCCACACGATCAGCGTCGGACAGGCTATCTCCGGTAGGCGCTCGCGGATCGGATAGTCGATGTTCGCTCGCAGGGCCTGCATGAAGCCGGGCTTGCCGGCGCCGCGGATCTGCTCGGCCACGAGCGGGGCTGGCAGGCGGCGGGGGTGGCGTGTGACAAAGCCGAGGGAGAGGTTGCGCAAGCCCGAGCGGCGCGCCATCCAATCGGAGCGCGTGGCGGTCCACCCGGTGTAAGCGGCGACGATCGGCGCGACGCGGCGAAGGTAGGGCTCGACTCGTTCGACGCCTTGGTGGCGGTGAGTGCTGATGCCGGCTGCGGAGACGAGCACGAGCCGCTCGACTCGTTGCGGGAAGGCGATCGCAAGCTCAGTGGAGACGAAGCCGCCCATCGAATTGCCGACGAGCGTCGCCGCGCTGACCCCGAGTGTCTCCAGCAGGCTGTCGAGGATGCGTGCGTAAAGCGAGATCGTGATCTTCTCGGTCGGCATCGGCGAATGCCCGAAGCCCGGGAGGTCCATCGCGATCACGCGGTGATTGCCAAAGCCGGGTGACACGCGCCTCCGGCGCGAGTCCCCGTTTCGGCCAGCGAACACCGGCAACTGTTCGAGCCAGTTGGGCCAAGAACCTGACAGGCCGTGCACGAACACGATCGGCGGACCCTCTCCAAGCTCGATCACGTTGACCGGTCGCTCGGCGACCGTGACCCAGCGCTGATGCTCGGCCCAGTCGATGTCCAGCCAGCTCGAACGACCCTGTGGACCGTAGGACCGGCGGCTGTCTGTGTCGGGGAGCACCTCCACGCCGCTCATAGGCCCATAATCTACCTGTCATGCGGATCGCGATAGACGTGGACTCCACGTTGCATCATTACTGGGACGTCCTCTCGGAGATCTCGTTGCGGCGTTTCGGCATCGAGCTTCCCTACGAGGAGCAGTTCACATGGGGCATTACACGTCTGCGCGAGGACCAGCTTGCGCTCTGCATCCAAGAGAGCCATAGCGACGAGAAGATCCTTGCCGGCAAGCCTTACCCCGGCGCGGTTGAGGCGGTCCGTCGCTGGAGCGAAGAAGGGCACTTCATCCACGTCACCTCCCACCGGGCCGTCTCTTGCGCGACCGCTACTGCCCGCTGGTTGGACGAGTTGGGGGTGCCCGTCGACGATCTGTGCTGCTCCTACGACAAGGTGTCGCGTTGTGTGGAGCTCGATATCGACGTACTGATCGACGACTCCCCGATCAACATCGCCGCGGCGATCGAGCGCGACATCGCTACCGCGACGATCGTTCATCCGTGGAACGCGGAGCTGTGCGAGGAAGAGGACGTGATTGCCGCTCGCGACTGGCCGGAGCTTGAGAGCCGGCTCGCGCCCGTGCTCGCGGTGCGGACGACGCTCGCCGGCGGTTGCTGAAGCCTGCAGGGTCTCTCGACGGTGGCGATGCTCGTCGGGTATGGAGCGCATCGCGTGCGGGCGCCATTGGCGTCCAGACGACCGAGCGGATTTCAGCAGGGCGAGCGTTGACGGCGGCGAACTACGCGTATTGATGAGCTCACCTGAGCGCAGCGAGGTGGAGTTGCCGGTAAGCGAGGCGTGGCAGCAGGCCCTGGCGCTGCTCGAAAGCGACCTGCTTCGTACCGGGGCTGCGATGCGAACGCGTCGCGCCTACGCTCTCGACACGCTTCAGTTCGCCCGCTTCGCCGACGGTCGCGGGCTGGCCCCGGCCGACGTTGCGGTTCGCGACATCCGCCGCTACATCGCAACCCTCTCCGAAGCTGAACTGGCGCCCACCACGACCGCCCGCAAGCTCGCTGCGATCCGCGCCCTGTTTCGCTGCCTGCGCGAGCACGGTCAGATCGCCCACAGCCCTGCCGATCTGATCGCCACCCCGCGCAAGGGATCGCACCTGCCGCGTGTGCTCAGGGCGCCGGAGATGGCGCGGCTGCTTGACTCGATCCCCGCGGACGGGCCTTTGCATCTGCGCGACCGAGCGATGTTCGAGTTGGCCTATGCCTGCGGCCTGCGCGCTGAGGAGATCGTCTCGTTGGATCTAGGCCATGTCGACGATGACCGCGAGCAGTTGCGCGTCCAGGGCAAGGGGGCCAAGACGCGGTTCGTGCCGGCCGGGGAGGTTGCGCTGGCGGCCCTGCGTGCCTACCTCGTGCGTGGCCGCCCGGTGCTTTCCGCCGCACCGATGCCGGGGTCGCGGTTTGCCCGAGCAACGGACGGTACGGCGGACAAGGACGAGCGGGCCCTGTTCCTCAGCCGCTCCGGGCGACGGCTGGGCACGAGCGACGTGCGTCGGCGCCTGCGCGCCTGGACGACACGCGCCGGAGTAGCAGGATCGGTCACCCCACACGCGCTCCGCCACAGCTTCGCAACCCACCTGCTCGACGGTGGCGCGGACCTGCGCGCCATCCAGGAGCTGCTCGGACACTCGAGCATCTCGACGACGCAGGTCTACACTCGGGTAGAGTCCGCACGGCTTCAAAGCGCCTACGCGCGCGCTCACCCTCGGGCCTGATCGGCGGGAGAAGACCCTGGAGACGAACGTCAAAGCGATCGAGCTGCGCGAACTGTGGCGCCGTTACAAGAGTGACGGCGACGCTCGCGCACGCGAGCGGCTGGTCGTGGCCTACTCGCCGCTGGTCAAGTACGTCGCCGGCCGCACCGCGGCCGGCCTGCCCCCGCATGTGGAGGAGGCCGACCTGATCTCCTACGGGCTGGTCGGCTTGATCTCGGCGATCGAGCGCTTCGACCTCTCGCGCGAGATCAAGTTCGAGACCTACGCGATCACCCGCATCAAGGGCGCGATCATCGACGAGCTCCGCTCGATCGACTGGGTGCCACGCTCGGTGCGTGCTCGCGCCCGTGAAATCGAGCGGGCATCCACGAAGCTCGAGCATCGCCTGCAGCGCTCGCCCACCGACGAGGAGATGGCGGACGAGTTGAAACTGTCGCTGCCTGAATTTCACGAGTCGCTGCTGAGCATCTCGCACTCGTCGGTGGCGGCGCTGGACGAGATGTGGAGCGTCTCGGACTCAAGCGGCGATCAGGTCTCGCTGATGGACACGATCGAGGACCCGGGCGCTCCCGACCCCTCGCGAGCGCTGGACGTCGGTGACCTCAAGGATCGGATCGCCGAGTCGATCGCCTCGCTGCCCGAGCGCGAGAAGCTCGTGATTGCGCTCTACTACTACGAGAACCTGACTTTGCGCGAGATCGGCGAGGTGCTCGGCGTCACCGAGTCGCGCATTTCCCAGCTGCACACCAAGGCCGTCCTTCGCCTGCGCGGGAAGATGCAGGACGGCTCGTTCGACGACGACTAGCTTCGGCTGAGAAACACGGCGCAGCGGCGCGAGCAGGAGTCGTGCGGTTTATCTACTGGTGAAATCGCCCGCCCGGGGGTATGTTTGCTGGCAGCGTCCAGCAAGGAGACAGACATGCGCCCGGCCCCGGATCGGATTCGCAACGTCGCCCTGGTCGGCCATCGCGGCTCGGGCAAGACTTCGCTGCACGAGGCGCTGTTGTTCGAGGCCGGTGTGACCACGCGCTTGGGGACCGTCGTCGATGGGAGCACCGTCTCGGACTCTGACGCTGACGAGCAGGCACGGCAGATGTCGATCTCCGCCTCGCTGTCTGCGATCGAGTGGGACGAGCGCAAGGTCAACCTGCTGGACACCCCCGGCGATCCGAGCTTCATCGCCGACGCCTTGGCGTGCATGCGGGTGTGCGAGTCGGCGATCTTCCTCGTCAACGCCGTAAACGGGGTGGAGGTGAGCACCTCGCGCCTGTGGGCGCGCGCGGCCGAGCTTGACCTGGCGCGCCTGGTGTTCGTGAACATGCTCGACCGTGAGCGGGCCGACTTCGCACGCACGCTGGACTCGCTCAAGCAGTCCTTCGGACCGCATGTGGTGGCAGTCGAGATCCCGCTGATAGAGGGTGGGTCGGTGACCGGCGTGATCGACCTGCTTGACATGTGCGCCTGCCGCCAGGAGCCCCCCGGCCGTGGCGCGGCCGTCGAGGGACCGATCCCAGAGGAGCTCATGCCACCCGCAAGCGAGTACCGCGAGCGGTTGATGGACGAGGTCTGCGAGGTCTCCGACGAGCTGATGGAGCGCTACCTGGAGGGGGACGAGATCTTCCACGAGGAGATTGCGGCGGCGCTGAAGACCGGCACCAACCACGGCAAGATCTTCCCGGTCGTGTGCGGTGTGGCGACACAGAACTTGGGCACCGCGCGACTGTTGGGCGCGATCGTCGAGGACCTGCCCTCTCCGGTCAAGCATGGCCCGCTCACCGTCGGCGAGGTCGAACTCGTGCCCGAGGAGCAGGCTGAGCTGTTCGCCTACGTATTCAAGACCCGCGCCGACCCCTACGCCGGCAGGGTCAACCTGCTGCGCGTCTACCAAGGAGTGCTCTGCCACGATACGCAAGCGTTGAACACGCGCACGCACGCTCGCGAGCGCATCGGCCAGCCGATTCTCTACGCGGGCAAGGATTCCGAGCACGTGCAGGAGATAGGTCCCGGCGACATGGGCGCGGTGGCCAAGCTGAAGGACACGTACGCCGGTGACTGGCTGGCGGCGCGCGACGAGCCGTTGCAGATGCCGCGCCCGCAGTTGCCCGCGCCGGTGATGGCCTTCGCGGTCGAGGCATCCAGCCGTGGCGAGGAGGAGAAGGTGTTCGCCTCGCTACGGCGCCTGCAGGAGGAAGACCCGACGATCGACCTGCATCGCGACCCGCAGACCGGCGAGCAGATCGTCGCCGGACTATCGCAGGTTCACGTCGAAGTGATCGTGGATCGCCTGCATTCGCGCTTCGGGGTCGGCGTCACGCTCAAGCCGCCGCGTGTCCCCTACCGCGAGACGATCGCGGGCACGGCGAGCGCGCACGGGCGCCACAAGAAGCAGACCGGGGGCCGGGGTCAGTTCGGCGAGTGCCGGATCGAGATCGAGCCGATCGACGATCCAGAGGACTCATCGGGCTTCGAGTTCGTTGACCGCATCAAGGGCGGGGTCATCCCCAACCAGTTCATCCCCGCCGTCGAGAAGGGCGTAAAGGAAGCGATGCAGTCGGGACCGGTGGCCGGCTATCCGGTCAAGGGCGTTCGCGTCACGCTGCTGGACGGCTCCTTTCACCCGGTGGACTCGTCCGAGCTCGCATTCAAGCTGGCCGGCGCACATGCTATGCGCGACGCGCTCGCGGCCGCGCAGCCAGTATTGCTGGAGCCGATCATGCTGGTTACGGTGTCCGTGCCCGAGGAGCATGTCGGCGAAGTGATCGGCGATCTGAACAGCCGGCGCGGCCGCCCACAGGGCATGGAGCCGACCGGCGCTGGCACTGAGATCCGCGCGGAGGCGCCGATGGCCGAGATGCTCTCCTACGCTCCCGATCTGCGCTCGATCACCCAGGGTCAGGGCGACTACACGCTCGAGCTGCTGCGCTACGAGCCGCTGCCCGCCCAGCTGGTCGCGCGCGTGCTCGAACAGACGCAAGCTGAGCCGATCGCGACGCACGCCTAAGTCCGCCCGGCTACCCTGGTGGGCCGATGGCTACCCGCGCGATCGTCACCTCCCATCCGGTCGTCGCCTGCGACGTGTGCGGCAGGCGCCTGCTGCGAGGCGAGACACCCGATGTCTTCCTGGCCGGCGGCCACCGCCGCACGGTCTGTGAGCTGTGCGTCCCAAGGGCCACGGCAGAGGGTTGGCTGCGCGAGGCCGACAGACACGAGCTTGGTCTGCGCGCGCCGCGCCCGCGCCGTACCGGCTCGCTGCTGGGTCGCCTGCGTCAGCTGCGCGAGCCCGAGGAGCGCCCGCTGCGCCGCGACGGTGCTCCGCCGCGGCGCGGGACGGCTCTCCAGGCTGACGGCTCGGCCCTCTACGACGACGTCGAGGACCTCTACGAGTTCGTCGATGGTGGTGCGAACGAGCCCACACGCACCGACGGCCAGACCGTATTCACCGGCGCGGTGCAGGCTGAGCGCTCGTCCGCCGCTGCCGAGTCAGAGGCAGAGGATCACCGTGTCCCACCGCATGAGCTCGAGCGCGAGCTCACAAGCGGCGAGCTGAAGTCAGAACGTGCGCTGGAGGTGTTCAACGCGGGCGCGACCACTCAGCGGGTAGCCGGCGTATCGCGCTCGCTCGGCGCTCCGACGGTCACGGTGCGCCCACTCCAGGACGCCGGTGCGCGGGTCGCGATCGTGGTCGCCTGGGAGCTCTGCTGGTATCGCTACGAGGTCGATCTCGGCGATGAGGCCGCCGGAGCGGTGCTAGCGGCCGAGGGGATGGAGCTCGACGAACTGCCCGATGAGGATCGCCTCGCCAATGCCGCCGCAGACGAGCGTGGCGAGCTGGCGCTGATCACCGCCTGAGCGCGCCCGCTTTGCTTCGCCTGGATCGCACAGTACGATCAAGACGATGATTTACTGCGTCGTTCCGAAGGAGATGGCCGACGAGCTCTACCCGAAGCTCGTCAAGCACTACGCCAGCGACGAGAACGTCACCGTCGTGATCGATCGCCGCGAGGCCGACCGCCGCGGGCGCGGCGAGCGTCCCTCGGCCGAGGATCTCGGGCGGCGGGTGATCCGCGATCGCCGTCGCGCGCGCGTCCCCGGCGACCTGCCGCCGCTGGTCGACGGATCGTAGTGAGCGCAGTCGTTCGGCGGTGCGGCGCACGCGGAGCGTGGCGAGGGTGAAGGTGCTCGTGCACGTCGACGGCGGCTCGCGAGGCAATCCCGGCCCGGCCGCGGCCGCCAGCGTCGTCTCCTCGGCGGAGGGGGAGGTGCTCGACGAGGCCTCGGAGCTGCTTGGGATCGTCAGCAACAACGTCGCCGAGTACCGAGCGCTGCTGCTGGGTCTAGCTCGCGCCCGCGCGCTGGGCGCCGATGAGGTGGAAGTCGTAAACGACTCTGAGCTGATCGCCAAGCAGGTGCAGGGCTCCTACAAGGTCAAGCACGCCGCGATGCGCCCGCTGCACGCTGAGGCGACGGCCGTTCTGCGCGGCTTTGGAGCGTGGCGAATCCGCACGGTCCCGCGTGCGCAAAACGCGCACGCTGACGCGCTGGTGAACGCCGCGCTCGACGGCGCGGCCGCCGCTGCCCGCTGAGGGCACGTGCCAGCCAGGCGGGCGCTGCAGTCAGGCCGCGTGGACTGTTCAGCCCAGCCGAGTGGTGGAGCGGGCGATCGCGATCATCTGCTGGTTCGTGAGGTCCTCCAGCAGCGTGTTGCTGACGAAGTAGATGACCTTGCCTGTACGCCAGCCGATGTCGTGAATGTGTGCTCCGTCGTCAACGATCAGATAGGTGCGCGAGCCGATTTTCTGACTGCGCGCATGTGCGAACAGGGGAATGTTCACCCAGTCCAGTCCCTCGACGTCGTAGTAGCCGCCAAGCGAGTTCACCTGCCACACGGCGACATAGCCGTGGTGGATGTGCTTGTGATCTTCGAGCGCGTAGGGATGGACTTCCTGTGGCACGGCGGGCCCAGTCTGCAGCCTGGGGTACTCGAGCGGGAACGGCACGTTGGGCGCGACGTTCAGCGCCGTCGACTTGCCAGTCGCGGAGACTGGGTACAGATCCAGGGCGGCGTCGGAGGGACCGCTCGAGCCGTGGTGGGAATGCGAGTGTGAGGAGGAAGAGGTCGAAGAGGATTTCGGCAGGCGCAGCGGCGCGTGGCCGTGCAGGAATTCCCTGACCGTCTGTTTGATCAACGTGGGCGTGCTGGTGACGAAGCTTCCACCGCCGATGATCGCGTCCACGTTGCCGGCGCGGAACTTCACCTGGCGCAGCGGCTTTTGCTGTGAGAAGGCCGCGAGCTTTGCCAGTTCGATCAGCTGGCTCGCGGAGGCGTGGAAAGTGCTGGTGACCGCCTTGCCGACGGCTTTGGAGACCGTGTCGATCTCTCCCAGCAGGTTGCCGACCGGCACCTGCTCGCGCAGATCGCGGATGAAGTCCTGCTGGCGGGCGACGCGGACGAAGTCCGAATCGGTGTGGCGGTAGCGTACGTAGCTGAGCGCTTTTTCGTAGCAGAGCTTCTGATAGCCAGGCTGCAGGTTGATCGCCGAGTAGTTGGTTTCGATGCTGCCGTTCGGTTCGTTGAAGTAGCGGTGATCGACGTTGACCCACACGCAGCCGAGCGTGTCGACGACGCCGATGAAACCCTTGAAGGTGACGTCGATCACCCCGTTGAGCTTTATGTGCAGCAGCTGCTCGATCGTTTCAGCGGTCAGTTCGGCGCCGCGGTCGGTGCCGCCTTCCTCGCTGCCGATCGTGTACGCCGAGTTGATCTTGCGTGGGTAGAAGGCGGCGCCACCCTTGGTTTTCAGCGTCACCAACAGGTCGCGCGGGATCGACATCACCGAGGTCTGCCCGTATTCGGGGTCCAGGTGCACGAGCAGCAGCGTGTCGCTGTGGGGCGGGTCGTTACGGTCAAAGGCGTCTTTGGAGGCCGCGCGACGGTCCGAGCCGATGATCAGGAAGGTTTGCGGCCCGCCGCTGTAAGCGGTTTCCACGACGCCGCGGGCGATGTGGATCTGGGTGCCGCGCGGGAACACCTCCTGGGCGATGTGGTCAAGGTTGGTCAGGGCGATTGTCGCCGTCGCCGCGCCGCTGAGCAGCAGGATGCTGAGCGTGGCGACCGCGAAGCGCACGCGCATGCTCCGCGCGAGCGAGGGTGGCGCCTCCTCGTCGGTGGGTGTCGCATCAGGGAAGCTCATCTGTCGTCACGGCAAACACCGCCGATCCTCGCTCGAGGGGATCGACGATCGGCCAGCACCGCCTTGCCGCTGCGGCAAGCCTAGCGAGGGGATCGGCTGCCCCGCGCCGGGCGTCTCGTTAGGTTCTCCTGAGTGTTGGCCCCCCGCAACCGCGAGCTGCTCGGCCTGATTCCATCGGCCCTGCTGGTCACCGCCGGCTTCACGGCGATCTTCATCCAGCAGGAAAACAGCACGCTTAGCGCCTCCACCAACGTCACGCTCAACCACGCCTCCAGCCTGTCGCTGACCTACGGCCTGCTGTTCCTCGGACTATGTCTGGCCGCGCATCTGGTGATCCGCTTCGCGTTGCCGCACGCCGACCCATACCTGTTCCCGCTGGCGGCGGTGCTGGCAAGCGTAGGGATCGTGATGGTCTACAGGATCAACCCGTCGCTTGCGCGCCAGCAGGCGCAGTGGATGGTCTTCGGCCTGATCCTGTTCGCCGCGACGATCCTGTGGCTGCGACGTACCGGGGTGGGGGTGCTCGAGCGCTATCGCTACACGATCGCCGCGGTCGGGATCGCGATGGCGATCCTGCCGCGCTTCCCGCTGATCGGCGAGCAGGTCAACGGCGCCTACCTGAACATCCACGTCGGCCCGATCTCCTTCCAGCCGGCCGAGCTCGCCAAGGTCGCGATCGTGATCTTCCTGGCCAGCTATCTGCGCGACAACCGCCAGATCTTGGTGATCGCGGGGCGCAGAGTGCTGGGTCTGACGATCCCGCCGATGAAGCAGTTCGGGCCGATGCTCGTGGTTTGGGGCGCAGCGATGGCAACGCTTTTGCTCACGCGCGAGCTCGGGACCTCCCTGATGTTCTACGGCGCGTTCTTGGCGCTGCTGTACGTGGCGACCGGACGCCTATCGTTTCCCCTGATCGGGTTGGTGCTGTTCGCGCTTGGCGCGTGGCTGGTGATCGGCCACGTCGGCCACGTGCATCAGCGCGTCGTGGCCTGGGAACACCCGCTGCAGCCGACGCTGTTCAACAACGGCACCAGCTACCAGCTCGCCCAATCGCTGTTCGCCCAGGCTGACGGGGGTCTGCTGGGCACGGGCTTTGACCAGTCGCTGCTGCAGTATCCGGTCGAACTGGCCCACCACCGGATCGTGCGCGCCACGATCCTGCCGGTGCCTGAAAGCGACATGATCTACGCGGTCATCGTCAACGAGCTGGGACTCGCCGGCGCGGCGGCGTTGCTGCTCACCTACCTGCTGTTCGTCGCGCGCGGCCTAAAGACGGCGATGCTGGCGCGCGACTCGTTCTCAAAGCTGCTGGCCGTCGGCCTGTCGTTCATCATCGCGATGCAGGTGTTCGTGATCGTCGGCGGCGTCACGCGCGTGATCCCGCTCACCGGCGTCACGCTCCCGTTCGTCGCCTACGGCGGCTCCTCGGTCGTGATGAATTTCGTCCTGCTGGCGCTGCTGTTGGTCGTCTCAGAGCGCGCGCGGCGACCGTATTCGTCGCGCTGAGCGCAGGTTTGTGGATCTTTACGCAGGTTTCTCGCAGCTTTTGCGCGAAAACCTCCACAAAGCCGCTCATCGCCGTCGAAAGGGGGCCTTGGCGGCGAACATTGCGCCCATGCCAACCTCCACCACAGACGCCAGCTCGAGCTTCGTCATCCACGCCAGGGATCTGCGCCGCGCCGCCGCCGACTCCGCGCCGCGCCGCCGCCGCTACCCCGGGCGCACGGGCGACTTCTCCACCGCCGCCGGTCTCCAGCCCAAGCCGTGGCTGGCGCGTCTGCGTCGCGCGCTGCTCGAGGATCTGTTCATGCTGCACTACCAGCCGATCGTCTCCTTGCAAGACGGCGCGATCTCCCATTATGAGGCGCTGATCCGCCTCGCCGACAGCCCAGACGGCTCGCTGACGCCGCCATGCGCGTTCCTGCCGGCGGCCGAGCGCTACGGACTGATCCAGCAGATCGACCGGATGGTGATCGGCAAGGTCTGTGCGCTGATGGGCGGCGAGCTCTCCAGCGCGCGAGGGACGGCCGGTCAGGCGCGGGTAGCGGTCAACCTCTCAGCCCTATCGATCACCGATCGCGGGATGCTTGCCCACATCGAGCGCGAGCTGGTGCGCAACGACGTCAACCCCGACCGGCTGGTAATCGAGGTGACCGAGACCGCCGCGATCGGCGACATGGGACGGGCCCGCGCTTTTTGCGAGGGCGTGCACACGCTCGGCAGCTCGGTGGCGCTCGACGATTTCGGCGCCGGCTTCGGCTCCTTCCAGTACCTCAAGCGCTTGCCGTTCCGCTACCTGAAGATCGACGGCGACTTCATTCGCACGCTGCCCGCCTCGCGCAAGGACCAGCTTGTCGTACAGGCGCTCGTGAGCGTCGCCCAGGGCATGGGCAAGCAGACGATCGCTGAGTACGTCGGCGACGAGCCGACGATCGGTCTGTTGCGCCACTACGGCGTCGACTACGCCCAGGGCTTCGAGCTCGGCCGCCCGCGCGCCTCGGGCGAGGCGTTCGCGGCGTAGGGGGAGCCGTTACCGTGACCGAGCGGCGCTAGCGTGAGCGGCCGCTAGCGCGGTTGTGGCAGCTGTGAGCGCATCGCTGCGTCCCACAGGCGGTCCGGCAGCAGTTTGCGCTGCAGCACCGTCAAGTGCCCGGAGGGCGTCAGCAGCATTCGCGTCGGCGCCCTGCGGCGCGAGATAGCCTTCTCGATCGCCTTGGCAACCACCTCGGGCGACCCGCCCAGATGGCGGATCGGGCTCTCGTACACGCCCACCGTCATCGCCGCCAGCTTGGTGTTGAAGGCGCTGTAGGGATCGTCTGCGTCTCCATCGGCTTCGGCGACGGTCGCGACGGCCGTCTTGGCGAAGTCGCTGGCGATCAGTCCCGGCTCGACCAGCGTGACGCCGATGCCAAAGCCGGCCACCTCGAAGCGCAGCGCGTCGCTGATCGCCTCCAGCGAATGCTTGGTGGCGTGGTAGAGCCCGCCGCCCGGGAAGGTGAGTCGCCCACCCATCGAGCCGACGTTGACGATCCGACCGGAGCGCTGGGCGCGCATTCCAGGCAGGACAAGCTGGGTGAGGTAGATCAAGCCGAACACGTTGGTCTCGAACTGGCGGCGAACAGCCTCCATCGAGACCTGCTCGATCGCTCCGCCCTGCGAGTAGCCGGCGTTGTTGACGAGCGCTCCGACGGCGCCCTGCTCGCGCACCACCGTCTCCACGGCGGCGCGCATCGACGCTTCGTCGGTCACGTCCAGTTGCAGCAGCTTGCAGCCAGCCTCGGCCAGCCCTGCGATCGACTCCAGCCGCCGGGCACTGGCGTAGACCGTCCAGCCGCGCCCAGCCAGTCGCCGCGCGGTCGCTTCGCCGATGCCCGAGGAGCAGCCCGTGATCAGGACCGCCTTGGAAGCTCCGCTGGCCATGCGGCCAGGATACGGAAACGGCCATGCGTTCGCCGTGCGCGCCCTGGACGCGGCGGCCCGGCGGGTTCTCTAGGGTCTGGGATCGATGCGAGCCGTCACCTTCCAAGGCCCCGGCGAAGTCCGCGTACAGGACGTGCCCGAGCCTGAGATAACCGATCCCGGCGAGGCGATCGTGCGGATCGAAGCCACCGGCGTGTGCGGCTCAGACCTGCACATCTACCACGGCCGCGTCAAGATCGAGCCCGGTTTCACGATCGGCCATGAGTACGTCGGAACGGTGCTCGCCACAGGCGATGCCGTGCAGGGCGCAGCCGTGGGGGACCGGGTGCTCGGCTGCTTTCAGAGCGCCTGCGGGCACTGCTATTTCTGTCGCCGCGGCTGGTTTCACAAGTGCGATTCTTCGCGCACGTTCGGCCACGGGGCGGCGCTCGGCTCGCTGCAGGGCACGCAGGCCGAGCAGGCTCTGATCCCAAGCGCCGATCTGGTCCTGCGCAAGATTCCGGATGGCATGAGCGACGAGGCGGCGCTGTTCGCCGGCGACGTGATGGGCACGGGCTATCACGCCGTCGCCGACAGCGACTTGCGCGCCGGCGACGTGGCGGCGGTGCTCGGCCTCGGCCCGGTCGGCCTGTGTGCGGTGCAGGCGGCGCGGGCAGCCGGCGCCGCTCGTGTGCTCGCGATCGACTCCGTGCCCGAGCGGTTGGCGATGGCCGAGTCCTTCGGCGCGCAGCCGGTGCACCTGACCGAGCAGGACCCGCGCGCCGCCGCGCGCGAGCTAAGCGACGGTCGCGGCGTGGACGTCTGCATCGACGCGGTCGGCCATCCAGACGCCTTCGAGGAGGCGCTGAAGATCACACGCAAGTGCGGCACGGTCCAGGTCGTCGGCGTCTACGCCGAGCGCGCGCAGGTGCACATGGGCCTGCTGTGGATCAAGTCTCTGCACGTGTGCGCCGGTCACGCCAATGTGATCGGTCACGTCGATCGGGTGCTGGCGATGATGTCCGCGGGCCTGCTCGACCCGACGCCGCTTGTCACCCACCACATGTCTCTCGACGATGCGCCCGAGGCGTACGCTTTGTATGACCGCCGCGAGGCGCTGAAGATCGTCCTCACGCCATAAGGAGCCACCGATGAATACCGTCGCCCCCGCCGCCCTTCCCGATGCCCTCGGCGACGCTTCGCGCGAGTTCGTCTCAAAGCAGCACGGCCTGCTGATCGGCGAGGAGCGCTCGCAGGCGGCCGACGGCCGCACGTTCGCCACGCTCGACCCTTCCAGCGGCGCAGAGATCGCAAGCGTGCCGCAGGCCGGCGCCGAGGACGTGAACCGGGCCGTCGCCGCGGCGCGAGCGGCTTTCGATCAAGGGCCGTGGGCGAGCATGGCGCCCTCCGAGCGCTCGCGGCTGATGGGCGCGCTCGCCGACGCGCTCGAGCAGCGCCAGCAGGAGATCGCCGAGATCGAGTCGCTGGACAACGGCAAGCCGGTCAAGCTCGCACACTTCGTGGACGTGCTCGGCACGATCGCCCATCTGCGCTACTTCGCCGGCTGGGCGACGAAGATCGAAGGAAGCGTGCTCCCCGTGACAGCGCCCGGGATGCTCTGCTACACGCGCCGCGAGCCGGTGGGGGTGTGCGGCCAGATCGTGCCCTGGAACTTCCCGCTGTTGATGGCCTCCTGGAAGGTCGCTCCGGCGCTGGCGGCCGGCTGCACGACTGTGCTCAAGCCGGCCGAGCAGACGCCGCTGAGCGCGCTGCGCCTGGGCGAGCTCGCGCTGGAGGTCGGCTTCCCGCCGGGAGTGCTGAACGTGATCACGGGGGATGGCGAGACGGGCGCGGCGCTCGTGGATCACCCCGGCGTCGAGAAGATCTCCTTCACCGGCTCCACCGTCGTCGGTCGTGAGATCGGCGCCAAGGCCGGCCGTGCGCTCAAGCGTGTGACGCTCGAGCTCGGCGGCAAGTCGCCGAACGTGATCCTCCCCGACGCCGACATCGACGCCGCCGTCAAGGGCTCCTACCAAGCGATCTACTTCAACTCGGGACAGGCGTGCAACGCCGGCTCGCGCCTGTTCGTGCCCAAAGAGCGCTTCGACGAGGTGGTGGGCGCGCTGGCCGAGCGCGCGCAGGCCACCCGCCTGGGCGCGGGCCTCGATCCCGACACCCAGCTCGGACCGCTGGTCTCCGCCGAGCAGCAGGAGCGGGTGATGTCCTACATCGACTCCGGTCGCGATCAGGGCGCCGAGCTTGTCACCGGCGGCGGCGCCGCCTTGCAGGAGAGCGGAGGCTGGTACGTGCAGCCGACGCTCTTCAGCTCAACCTCCGACGAGTTGAAGATCGCGCGCGAGGAGATATTCGGCCCGGTGCTGGTCGCTTCTCCCTACGACAGCCTGGAGGAGGTGGCAAGTCGCGCCAACGCCGGCGACTATGGTCTGGCGGCGGGCGTGTGGACCAAAGATGTCGGTTCCGCTCACCGCCTGGCGGCGATGCTGCGTGCCGGGTCGGTTTACATAAACCACTGGGGTGGCGCTGATCCGGCCGCGCCGTTCGGCGGCTTCAAGGCCTCGGGGGTGGGGCGCGAGCACGGGCGCGACGGTCTGGAGGGCTACCTGGAGACCAAGACCGTTTGGACCTCGCTCGGCTAGAGTCCCCGGTATGAGCGGGCAGCCGCCGAAGCTCGGCAGTCTCGAGGTCGCCAGTGCGGCGAGCGACGGCACCGTCACCGTGACGCTGCGGGGCGAGCTTGACCTTGGCTCGGTCGGCGCGTTGCAGGAGCGCTTGACGGCGGTCGAGCAGGGTGCGCCGTCGCTGATCGTGCTCGACCTCTCCGATCTGTCGTTCATCGACTCGAGTGGCCTGCGCGTGCTGCTGCTGGCCGACGGGCGCGCACGCGAGAGCGGCCGCGAACTGGTGCTCACGCAGAGCACCGACGCGGTGCAGCGTGTGTTCGAGATGACCGGCACGCGCGACCTGTTGCGCTTTCAGTCGTGAGCGCCTGCGGCGCCGGTCGGCCGGCGAGAGCGCATTGAGCGCGGTGGCGCAGGGCCAGCCGCTGGCCGTGAGCGGCGGCCGGGAGGGGGGTGCGCTCGCGCGTTGGGCGCCGCTGCTCGCGGGCGTCTGCACGCTGGTGCTGCTGGCCGCCACGATCGAGCTCGTGCTCGACGGCGCGGTCGGGCATTCGGCGCTGATCCCGAAGTCGCCGTCGATCGCAGGTTGGCTGGGCGGCCTCGGCGAGCGGCTTGGCTTTCGCGTCTTCCTGATCGCGCTGATCTCCTACACGGCGGCCTACGCGGGCCTGCTCGCGCTCGCGCGCACGCTGTCTGCGCGCTGGGCGATCGCGCTGGTGAGCGCGCTCAGCCTGATCGTGTTCGCCGGCCCGATCCTGATCTCCACCGACGTGTTCAGCTACATCGCCTACGCCCGCATGGGCGTGGTGCACGGCGTCAACCCGTACCTGCACGGCCCGCAGGCGATCGTCTCAGACCCGGTCTATCACTATGTCGGCAAAGACTGGAAGCTGGTTGCCACCGCCTACGGCCCGCTGTACACCTTGATCTCCTACCCGCTCGGTCTGCTCGGCCTGGTCGGCGCGGTATGGGGTATGAAGCTGATGGCGCTGTTGGCAGCGGCCGGCACGCTCGTGCTGATCTGGCGCTGCGCGCCCGTGCGCGGCTTGGACCGCCGTTTCGCGCTGCTGGCCGTCGGCGCCAACCCGTTGTGGGTGATCTACGCGCTCGCTGGCGCCCACAACGATCTGGTGATGATCTTCCTGACGGTGCTGGCGGTTGCGCTGATGCTGGTCGGCGGAGGGGTGTTGCGCCGGCGCGGGCCCGTCGCCGCGCTCGGCGACGCTGAGGCCGGCACGCCAGGCCACGAAGTAGGCGTGACCGGCGCGGTCGCGACCACCGTCCGCGACGAAGCCTTCGCGGGAGCGGCGATCGTCGCCGCCACGCTCGTGAAGGCCACGGGCTTCGTACCGCTGCCGTTCCTGCTGATCTCGCGCCGGCGCTTGGCGCCACTGCTCGGCGCAGCGGCGCTCGCAGTTGTTGTCGCGCTCGTTGCCTACGTCGTATTCGGCGTCCACGGGGTCAACATCGTCGCCGCGCTCGACCGCGACGCCGCCTTTGTCTCCACCGACAGCTTCCCCACCGAGATCGCTCACCTGTTCGGCAAGCCTGGTGTGTTCCCGGTCGACCACGACCTGCTGAAGATCCTGCTCGTTGCGATCGTCCTGCACCTGCTGTGGCGCACGTGGCGCGGCTATGACTGGGTCGCCGCTTCGGGCTGGACGTTCCTGGCGATCGCCGTCACCAGCACCTGGCTGTTGGCCTGGTACACGCTGTGGTCGCTGCCGCTGGCCGCCATCAGCCGCGACCGTCGCCTGCTTGGAGCCACGCTGTTCGTCCAGGTCTTGTTCATCGCTCACCAGACCGCGCCGCTGTGGGCGCCGGTGTCATGAGCGAAGCTCCGAGGCAGGCCGCCAGCCCCCGCGACGGGGACACGACCGGCTGGCGGTGGCTGGGTGGGTGGGTGCGCTTACATGCGCGCCCGCGCGCGAGCGAGCGCAAGGGCCTTGGCAGCCTGCGCTTGGCTGAGACCACCCTCTTGATTCTGTTCGGGCTGCTGCTGGCGATAGCCACAGCCAACGACGTGCGCCAGCAGACCCACGTCAACCATCGCCTGAACGCCGACCTGGCCACCTGGCGAGCGGTGACGGGGCACAACTACCACTCGATCGCGATCGAGCAGGACGTCAAGGAACACACAACCCGCGACACCGTCTGCGGCAACGTCTCACCTGGCGGGCCGAAGCAGCGCACGCAGTTGTGTCTGCGGATGACCGGGCCGGTGCACGCCGATCGCCGCAAGGTGCGCGGCGGCTACTATCTGCCGCCGCGCAGCGAAGACGAGGCGCGCCTGCGCTACGGCTGCTTTGGGTCCGCCGTCCAAGCGGGATTGTGCGTGCGTTGAGCGCGCGGACGTACTGGCCGCTGGCGGCGATCGCGCTGCTCGCCGCGGTCCTGCGACTGGCGACGATCGACCTGCAGAGCCTCTGGTACGACGAGGCGTACACGCCCGTCCACGTTCTGCATCCGAGCCTACCTGCGACCTGGACGAGCTTCGTGCACAGCGAGAACACGCCGCCGCTCTGGTACCTGCTGGAGTGGCTGATCGCCCGTGTGCTCGGCACCGGCGCCGTCGCCTTGCGTCTGCTCTCCGCGTTGGCGGGCATCGCGGCCGTCCCGGTCGCGTGGGCGATCGGCTCGGAGCTTGCCGGCCGCCGTGCCGCGATCGCCACCGCGGCCTTCGTCGCCACCAGTCCGCTGCTGGTTTGGTATTCGCAGGAGGCACGCGCCTACGGCCTGTTCGTACTAACAGCCTCGCTTGCGCTGCTGTGCTTTGCGCGGGTTCTGCGCGAGCCGAGGCCGCGCCGCGTGTGGCTGTTCGCGCTGGCGGCCTCGCTTGCGCTGCTGAGTCATTACTTCGCCGTCTTCATGCTGGCGCCGATGATCGCGGGAGTGTGTCTGCGTTTGCTGACGGACATGGATCAAGGCGAGAGCGCGCAGCGGGTACCAAAAATCAATCCAAAAAAAATCCCCGCGCTGTTCCCGCTCGTGCTGCCGATCGCGGTGGGGGCCGCGCTGATCCCGCTGATCGTCGCGCAGGGAGGCCACGGGACGCAGTGGATCGGCGAATGGGCGCTGGCGAGTCGCCTGGAAGCGATCCCGCAGTACTACCTGACCGGCTATACCGGCTCCGCGCTCGGCCATGGCGTCGAGCTGCTGGTCGCGCTCGTCATCCTCGCGGGCGTCATCTACGGGCTGTGGAAGACGCTGACGCCGCGCGAGGAGAGCGGGGCGCTGATCGTCCTGATCGTCGCGGCGGCGGGGGTACTGCTCCCCCTCGCGCTGGCCGTTCTCGGCGCCGACTACCTGGCGCCGCGCAACCTGGTCGCGGCAATGGTGCCGGTGAGCGCGCTGCTGGCGATCGTGATCGTCGCACGGCGAACGGGTGTGCTCGGCATGGCGCTTGCCGGTGCGGTCGCGGCCGGCTTTCTCATCCTGACACTCGACATCGATCTCAGCCCCCGCTTGCAGCGCGGCGATTGGCGCGGCGTCGCCAAGGCGCTGCGCGAAGCGCCGGCGGGTGGCTCGCGACGCGCGATCGTCACAGTCGAGCTGGGCGCCGCGCCGCTCGAGTATTACCTGTCACCGCTGAGCAATCTCGCCCAGGGAGCGAGAGTGCGCGTGAGCGAAGTAGTGGAGACCGGTTACGCTCCGCTGCGAACCTCTGCCGGAACGCCGCCCGCTAAGGGGCTGCGGCTGAGCCAGAGGAGCAACGTCCACGGGTTGTACGTGTATCGCTTCATATCTTCTGCTCCTGTAACGATCTCCGAGTCCACACTGCGCGAAAGCGCGATAACCGACGCGCCTCATCCTGAGGTGCTCGTCCGCGGCTCATAGGTGAAACCGCCTAGTCTGTCAGCGCAATGTCATCGCAGATCGCCGATACGACCAGCACGTTGAGCGATGCGAAGGTGACGCTGCAGCGCGCGTGCGAGCGTCTGCTCTCACTCCAGCACGAGGGCGGCTGGTGGCGAGGAGAGCTGCAGACGAATGTGACGATGGACGCCGAGGACATGCTCCTGCGCGAGTTCCTCGGTATTCGCCGGGCGGATGAGAGCGAGCACTCGGCCGCCTGGGTCCGCTCGCAGCAACGAGCCGACGGCACCTGGACGAACTTCTACGGCGGCCCCGGCGATCTGTCCACGACGATCGAGGCCTACTGGGCGCTGCGCTTGGCCGGCGACAATCCCGAGCAGGAGCACATGCGGATCGCCGCCGAGTTCGTGCGCGAGCACGGGGGGATCGAGCGCGCGCGCGTGTTCACGCACGTGTGGCTGTCGCTGTTTGGCCTGTGGTCGTGGGATCGCGTGCCGGCGTTGCCGCCGGAGATCGTGTTGCTGCCGGCGTGGGTACCGCTGAACATCTACGACTTCGCCTGCTGGGCGCGCCAGACGATCGTCGCGCTGTCGCTGGTGATGGCCCACCGCCCTTGCCGTCCGCTGCCGTTCAACCTGGACGAGCTCCACGGCGCCGAGCAGTGGGCGCCATCGGCCCCGACCAGCGCTCGCGGGCGCTGGCTGGCGCGGCTCGATCGCGTGATTCGCGCCTACGAGCGCCGTCCGTTGCGCCCGCTGCGGCGACTGGCGATAGCCAGGGCCGAGCGCTGGATCGTCCGTCGCCAGGAGGCCGACGGCTCGTGGGGCGGGATCCAGCCGCCGTGGGTGTATTCGCTGATGGCCTTGCAGCTAGGCGGCTATTCGCTGGATCACCCGGTGATGCGGCGCGGGATCGAGGGTATCGAGGGCTTTATGGTGCGGGAGCAAGGGGACCCGCTCGGAGTTGGCGCTCCGGCCGGCGTCAGTCGCCGGCTGGAGGCGTGTCAGTCGCCGGTGTGGGACACGGCGCTGACGGCGGTGGCGCTCAGTGACGCCGGCCTGCCCGAGGATCACCCTGCGCTCGTGCGCGCGGGCGCGTGGCTGCTTGGCGAGGAGGTCTCCGTACATGGCGACTGGCGCATCGCGCGCCCTTCGCTTGCGCCCGGCGGCTGGGCGTTCGAGTTCGCCAACGTCAACTACCCCGACGTCGACGACACGGCCGAGGTGGTGTTGGCGTTGGAGCGCATCGGCGCCGGCAAGCAGCCGCGCGCTCGTGGCGCGATCAAGCGCGCAGTGGCCTGGACGCTGGGAATGCAGAGCTCCGGCGGCGGCTGGGGCGCCTTTGACGCCGAGAACACGCGCTCGCTCGTGCGCGAGCTGCCGTTCCTCGATTTCGGCGAGGTGATCGACGAGCCGAGCGCCGACGTCACCGCGCATGCGGTGGAGATGCTCGCCGCGCTCGGGCGAGTCGAAGAGCCCGCCACGCTCCAGGCGGTACGCTGGCTGCGCTTAGAGCAGGAGCCCGGCGGCTCCTGGTTTGGCCGTTGGGGCGTCAACCACATCTACGGCACCGGAGCGGTGCTGCCGGCGCTGGTGGCGGCCGGCGTCGCGCCGAGCGACCCGTGCATCCGCCGCGCGGTGCGCTGGCTGGCAGAGCACCAGAAAGAGGACGGTGGCTGGGGCGAGGACCCGCGCTCCTATGACTCGGCCGAGTGGGTCGGTCGCGGCGAGAGCACCGCCTCGCAAACTGCGTGGGCACTGCTGGCGCTGCACGCGGCCGGCGAGAGTGGCAGCGCCGCCGTGGAGCGCGGCGTACGCTGGCTCAGTGAGACTCAAAGCGAGGACGGCAGCTGGTATGAGCCTCAGTACACGGGCACCGGCTTCCCCTCCGACTACTACATCAACTACCACCTCTACCGGCTCACCTTCCCGGTGATGGCGCTGGGCCGGATACTCGCGGCTCCCAGCGGGTGATGCCGGCGGCCGCACTCCAGCTCGCGCCTGCGGGCGCACCCAGCGGCGCTGCGGTGATGGCGCGGGCCGCCGGTGAGAACTTCCCAGTGGCCGCCCGCCTGCTCGCGCCGCGGCATCGACGCGCGCTGCTGGCGGTGTACGGGTTCGCGCGCCTGGCTGACGAACTGGGCGACGAGCTCGATGGCGATCGGTTGGCGGCGCTTGACTGGTTGGCGGATGAGCTGGACCGCGCCTATGCCGGTAGGGCAAGGACGCCACTGCTGATCTCGCTGCAGAGCGCGCTTGACGAGTGCAAGCTGCCGCGCGAGCCGTTTGTCCGCCTGATCGAGGCCAACCGGATGGACCAGCGCGTCACCCGTTATGAGACCTGGGAGCAGCTGCGTGGCTACTGCCGGCTATCGGCCAACCCGGTCGGCGAGCTGGTGCTTGCGATCTTCGAGCTGCACACCCCTGAGCGCGTGCGTCTGTCCGACAGCGTTTGCACGGGCCTGCAGCTCGCCGAGCACCTGCAGGACATCGGCGAGGACCGGCGCCGCGGGCGCTTCTACATCCCGCGGGAGGACATGGAGCGGCTGGGTAGCCTGCGCGCGACGCTCGAGTTCGAGGTCGAGCGCGCCCGCAAGCTGCTGTGGGTCGCCGCGCCGCTTGCCGCAAGCATTCCGCAGTGGCGTCCGAAGTTGGCGATCGCCGCCTTTGCGGGCGGCGGCCTCGCCGCGCTGGAGCAGATCGAGCGCGCGGGTTGCGAAGCGCTGGCCGATTGTCGATCCCGTCGATCGGCAATCGGTGGTGTGCCCTCGGCCAGCGGGCGCCAGCGTGCGCGCTGGCTGGCGCGCGTACTGCGCCGCTCGCGGAGTGCGTCGCCGTGACTATCGCCAGCTCCTACCGGCACTGCGAATCGCTCACCCGTCAGGCGGCGGGGAACTTCTATTACGGGATTCGTCTGCTCCCGCGCGAGAAGCGCCAAGCGACCTGCGCCGTGTACGCGTTCGCGCGGCGTGTGGACGACATCGGCGATGGTCGCATCGCGGCGCAGGAGAAGCTCGGTCTGCTTGACGCATGCGGCCGCTCGCTTCAGGGCCTGATGACGCCCCCCTTGCGGGGATCGCCTATCGCGGGGGATCGCCTGGACGGCGCAAGCGAGGGGTTGAGCATGGATCCGGTGATGGCGGCGCTGGCGGACGCCCATGTTCGCTTTGCGTTGCCGATGGACGCGATGGAGGGATTGGTGGCGGGTGTTCGCATGGATGTGGAGGGAGCCAGCTATGACACCTTCGATGACCTGCTCGTGTACTGCCGGCGCGTTGCCGGCACGATCGGCCGGTTGTGCCTTGCCATCTTCGGATCGAGCGATCCGCAGCGGGCGCGGGCGCTCGCCGACGATCTCGGCGTGGCGATGCAGCTGACGAACATCCTGCGCGACATCTGCGAGGACGCCGAGCGCGACCGGGTGTACATACCGCGCGAGGACCTTGACCTCTACCGCCTCAGCGCCGATGGCCGCTTCGCCGGCGGGGAGGGCCAACTCGACGCGATGATGCGCTTCCAGGCACGCCGTGCCGGCGAATGGTTCGACCGGGGCCTCGAGCTCGTGCCGCTGCTTGATCGCCGCAGCGGCGCCTGTGTGCTGGCGATGTCCAACATCTACCGCGGCGTGCTCGAGCAGATCGTCGACGACCCGCAGTTAGCGCGCCGCGAGCGTGTGTCGCTGCCGATCTGGCGCAAGGGCTGGGTGGCCACGCGCAGCCTGCTGGTCGCTGCGAGCGCGTGAGCACTCGCTCGATCAGCTCCTCAATCATCGCGCCGAGCCGCGTCGTCGTGCTCGGCGGCGGCGTCGCCGGCATCGCCGCCGCGCTTGACTGCGCCGAGGCGGGCGCCCAGGTGACGCTGGTGGAGGTGCGGCCGCGGCTGGGCGGCGCCGTGTACTCGTTCGAGCGCGACGGACTGTGGCTTGACAACGGCCAGCATGTGTTCCTGCGCTGTTACTCCGCCTACCGGGCCCTGCTCGCCCGCTTGGGCAGCGAGCCGATGGTGGACATCCAGCGACGCTTCGAGATCCCGGTGCTGCGTCCGTCCGGAGAGCGGGTGCTGCTGCGTCGCAGTGGGCTGCCCGCGCCCTTTCACCTGGCTGGCGCGCTGGCCCGCTACCGCCTGCTGACGCCGTTTCAGCGTCTACGCGCCGCCCGCGCCGCCTTTGCGCTTGGGCGCCTGGACCTGGACGCGGCTGTCGTGCGCGAGCGCGCCGAGGGGGTGAGCTTCGGGCAATGGTTGATCGAGCATGGCCAGGACGAGCGCGCGCTGCGGCTGCTGTGGGACCTGATCGCGCTGCCGGCGCTGAACGTGCCGGCTATGCAGGGCTCGCTTTCCCTTGGCGCTTTCACGCTGCGCGAAGGGCTGCTGAGCAGCAATGACGCGGGCGACATCGGCTTTCACCTGCGTCCGTTCAGCGAGCTGATCTCGGCGCCGGCGGAGCGGGCGCTGACTGGCGCGGGCGTGCGCGTGATGCTGGGCGCGCGCGCGGAGGGGGTGCGCCGCGGCGAGGCTGGGCTGACGGTGGGCATCGGGGGTGGTGAGATGGAGGCCGACGGGGTCATATGCGCGATCCCGCATACGCGCGCAGCCGGACTGCTCGAGCCGCTGCTCGGCGACGCCGAGACGTCGCGCTGGAGGCAGATAGGGGAGTCGCCGATCGTTAACGTGCACGTCGTGTATGACCGGCGTGTGTGCGATCTGCCATTTGCCGCGGGTGTGGACACGCCGGTGCAGTACGTGTTCGACCGGACCGAGGCGATTGGCCTGGAGGAAGGCCAGTGCCTGGCGATCTCGCTGTCGGGGGCGCAGGAGGAGATGCAGCTGGACAGCGAGGGGCTGCGCGCTCGCTATCTCGATGCGCTTGCCGACCTGTTCCCGCGTGCGCGCGAAGCCATCGTGCGCGCCGTGCACGTCAGCCGCGAACATGCGGCCACCTTCAAGGCCACGCCCGGCGTCGATGCATTGCGTGCTCCTACCCGTACGCGCGTGGACGGCCTATTCCTGGCGGGAGCGTGGACGCGTACCGGCTGGCCGGCGACGCTTGAGGGGGCCGTGCGCAGCGGGCGCGCCGCGGCGCGGGCGGCGCTCCAGAGCGTTGACTCCACTGCTGCGGAGACTCCTGGCGACGGTGGCCCCGCTCGCCGAGAAGGCGACCGATGACTGACGTGCTCGTGGTCTCCCCGCTCGGAGTGGAGGCCCTTGCCGTGCGCTCGGCGGCGCCCGGGCTGCGCGTGCGCAGCACCGGGATGGGCCCGCGCAAGGCGATCGGCGCCGTGCCGGCGCTGCTCGAGGATCCGGCGGTTGCACTCGTGGTCGTCGGCTTCGGTGGCGGGCTGCCGAGCGACAGCAGACTGTGCGACGTGGTCGTCGCCAGTGAGGTGGTGGCGATCGATGGGGAGGGGATGCCGGTGGGCGAGCGGATCGCCTGCTCGATGGCCGGCGAGCTGCAGCGCGCGCTGTCAGGACACGGGCTGCCGACGTGCCGCGGGACGGTGGCCTCGGTGCAGGAGATCATCACCGGGAACGCGCGTGCGCGGATGCAGGCGAGCGGCGCGATCGCCGTGGACATGGAGTCGGCCTGGGTGGCCGAGGCGGCTCGCGGGCGTCCGTTCGCGGTCGTTCGGGTGCTCTCTGACACGCCAGGGCACGAGCTGCGCCAGCGGCTGCCAGTAGGGCCGCCGTTGCCAACCCTCGCCAACGCGATGCGCGCCATGTCCACGCTTCGTCGCGTGGCCGCCGCGCTCGGCCAGCTCCGGCGCCAGGGCGACCTTCATACTGTGTTGGGAGTGAGCAGCGGCGTGGAGAGTGGGATGTAATGGCGGTCCCGGCCCGGCAGGGCGCGCGGATGGGTTGGTACCTGCTGCGCCAGCGTCTGGCGCGGCGCGACAAGTTCCCCCTGATCGTCGAGCTCGAGCCACTGTTTCAGTGCAACTTGGCGTGTTCGGGCTGCGGCAAGATCCAGCATCCCGAGCACGTGCTGCGCCGGCGCATGTCCGTCGGCCAGGCTGTGGGTGCGATCGAGGAGAGTGGCGCGCCGATGGTCTCGATCGCGGGCGGCGAGCCGTTGATTCACCCGGAGATCCATCTGATCGCCGGTGAGCTGGTCAAGCGCAAGCGCTTCGTCTACCTGTGCACGAACGCGATCTTGCTGGAGCGGAAGCTCCAGAACTTCAAGCCGAGTCCCTACTTCGCTTGGGCGGTTCACATGGACGGGCTGCGCGAGCGCCATGACGAATCCGTCGAGCGCGAGGGCACCTTCGACAAGGCGGTCGCCGCGATCAAGGCCGCCAAGGCGGCTGGGTTCCGGGTTACGACCAACACGACCTTCTTCACGCACGACTCGCCCAAGACGGTGCGCGACGTGCTCGATTTCCTCAACGACGATCTCGAAGTCGACGAAATGATGATCTCGCCCGCATACGCCTATGAGAAGGCGCCCGATCAGGAGCACTTTCTGGGCGTCCGTCAGACGCGCGAACTGTTCAAGTCAGCCTTCGCCGACGGCCGGCGCAAGCGCTGGCGGTTGAACCACAGTCCGCTGTTCCTGGACTTCCTGGAAGGCAGGGCCGAATTCGATTGCACCGCCTGGGGGATACCAAGCTATTCGCTGTTTGGCTGGCAGCGGCCCTGCTACCTGATGGCAGACGGATACGCGGCCACCTACAAGGAGCTGCTTGAGAGCACCGACTGGGATCGCTACGGCCGCGGCAAAGACCCGCGTTGTGAGAACTGCATGGCCCACTGCGGCTATGAGCCGACCGCAGTGCTCCAGACGACTTCCTCGCTGCGCCAGTCGCTACGAGCGCTCGTCAGCTGAGAATCCCTCCGCATCAGCCGGCGCGAGCGGATCCTCCAGACGAGTCGAGCGAATGTCCTGCCAGGTCATGCCCTCCCGCAGCAGGGCGGGCACGCCCAGCGCCAGCGCCGTCAACAGCTCGACCGCCTGCAGGATGATCCCGTAGGCTAGCGCCTGTCCAGCGCCGATGCCGTAGGCGGCGAGCACGACCAGGCAGGCGGCCTGAAAGACGCCCACGTTGGCGGGCGTCGCCGGCAGCACGGCCGTGACGTTGACCGCCAACAGCACGGCCGCGGCCGTCCCGGGTGTGGCGTGGCCGTGATGCTCCAGGCCCATGGCGAGGATCACCATGTAGCAGGAGCCCCATTGCAGCGCCCAGGCCAGCAGCTGGAAGCCGATGGCGGGCACGCCGAAGCGCGGGCGCGCGAACACGGTCAAGCCGCGCTGCGCCAGGCGTAGCAGTCCCGCGAAGGCGATCGCCGCGCCGCGTATGCGCAGGCTGCGCGAG
>Ga0105240_10002826_pt1 | contig 27460 bp, 32 predicted proteins | sample KBSC54metaG_FD_80426 | JGI IMG/M metagenome (GOLD analysis project Ga0105240, IMG submission 80426) | Corn rhizosphere microbial communities from Kellogg Biological Station, Michigan, USA - KBS C5-4 metaG | ecosystem: Host-associated > Plants > Roots > Rhizosphere > Soil | place: Michigan, USA... | reverse complement strand
GTCGCCTCCGTCGACCTCGACGATGCCAGCACCTCGCGCACCACGCTCCGGTTGCCCGACGCCCTCAAGGCGCGGGTCGACGAGGCCGCTGCCGCCGACGGACTGTCGGTGAACACCTGGTTGGTGCGGGCCGTCGCGGCCGCGCTCCAACCCAAGGAACGACGATCGGCACAGCGCACGCTGCGCACCGGAGACAACTTCGCGGGATGGGCGCGTTAGCCCACCCGGCTCAGCCAACTTCATCCACTCCCCACCAGCTCGCGAGCCCGCGAGCCGGACGAACACGCCCACAGAAAGGGACGCGTCAGCATGCCCACCTTCAGCACACCCAGCCCCATCGATGTCGCGATCAAGCTGCCCGTCGGCGCAGTCGAGGTCATCGCGAGCGACCGGACGGACACCGTCGTGACCGTCTCGCCCACCAACCCGAACAAGCCGGTCGACGTGCGCGGCGCCAGTGAGACCAAGGTCGACTTCGACGGCCAGCGCCTCACCGTCACCGGCCCGCGACCGCGGTTCAGCTTCGTCGGACCGTTCGAGTCGATCGACGTCAAGATCGAGGTGCCCAGCGGTTCGCGGTTCACCGCCGAGAACTCCAGCGGCCCGGTCCGCGGCACGGGCCGGCTTGGCGCCACGCGGATCAAGAGCTCCCTGGTCGAGCTCGACGCGACCGGCGACCTGTCCGTTCGCGCCCTCAACGGCAATGTCGAGGTCGCCGCGATCGACGGCAGTGCCGACATCACGGCGGACCACGGCCAGATCCGGATCGGCGAGGTGAGCGGCGACGCGCTCCTCAAGGCATCGCACGGCTCGGTCACGATCGCCCGGTCGGGCGGTGACGTCGATGCCAAGCTCGCCTACGGCGATCTGCTGATCACGCAGGCCCTCGGCTCGGTCGAGGCGAAGACCGCCTACGGCAGCATCGACCTGCTCGAGGTCAGCAGTGGCTCCGTCCAGGTCGAGAGCGGCTACGGCCGCGTGAAGATCGGCGTGAAGCCGGGCGTCGCGGCATGGCTCGACCTGTCGTCGAAAGACGGTCGCGTGCGCAACCAGCTCGGCAGCGAATCCGCCCCCGAGCCCTCCGAGCAGACCGTCGCGGTGCGCGCTCGCACCCAGTACGGCGACATCACCATCATGCACTCCAACAGCACCGCTGCGAACCGAAAGGAAACGAAGTGACCACCCCCGCAATCGAAGTCCACGGGCTTCGCAAGTCTTACGGCAAGAAGGTCGTGCTCGACGATGTCGACCTGACCGTCGCGGCCGGCACCGTCACCGCCCTTCTCGGGCCGAACGGCGCGGGCAAGACCACGACCGTGCACATCTTGTCGACTCTCGTGCGGCCCGACGGTGGCACGGCAGCGGTCAACGGGTTCGATGTCGTCCGCGACGCGGCTCAGGTTCGTGCCGCGATCGGCCTCACCGGCCAGTTCTCGGCGGTCGACAAGCTGCTCACCGGCGAAGAGAACCTGCTGCTCATGGCTCGGCTGCGCCACCCCGGCGCGAAGCGCTCGAAGCAGCGAGTCGCCGAGCTGCTCGAGCAGTTCGACCTGGTCGAGGCCGCGCGCAAGCCGCTCGCCACCTACTCGGGAGGGATGCAGCGCCGCCTCGACCTGGCCATGACCCTGGTCGACGCACCGAGCGTGATCTTCCTCGACGAGCCGACCACCGGACTCGACCCGCGCAGCCGCCACACCATGTGGGACATCGTGCGCAGCCTGGTGGCCGACGGCACTACCGTGTTGCTCACCACGCAGCAACTCGACGAGGCCGACGAGCTCGCGAACCGCATCGCGGTTCTCGACGGCGGACGCATCGTCGCCGAAGGCACGGCCGACGAGCTCAAGCGCCGGGTGCCCGGCGGGCACGTGCTGCTTCGCTTCGCGGACGCCGCAGCGCTCGACGCCGCATCGCACCTGCTCGACGGCTCGACGCCCGACGACGCGGCGCTCGAACTCTCGGTGCCGAGCGACGGGGGAGTCGGCACCCTGCGCACCGTGCTCGACCGGCTCGACGCCGCCCACCTCGAGGTCGACGACCTCAGCATCCACACGCCGGATCTCGACGATGTCTTCTTCGCCCTGACCGGCAAGAAGGACCACGCAGAAGGAGAGAACTCATGACCACCATCACGGTGCCGCGTTCGTCCGCCTCGGCGGCTCACCGGCCGTCGCACGCGTTCTCGGACGCCATCACGATGCTGCGGCGCAACCTGCTGCACATCATCCGCTACCCCGGACTGTCGATCTTCACGATCGGCGGGCCGGTGGTGATCCTGCTGCTGATCGTGTTCGTCTTCGGCGGCACGCTCGGCGCGGGCCTTCCGGGGGTGAAGCCGGCCGACGGACGCGAGGCGTACCTGGCCTACGTCATGCCCGGCATCCTGTTGATCACGATCGCCGGCACAGTGAGCGGCGTCGCCATCACGGTCGCGATGGACATGACCGAGGGGATCACGGCGCGATTCCGCACCATGGCCATCTCGCGCGGGGCGGTGCTGGCCGGGCATGTGCTCGGCAACACCATCCAGGCGGTGATCGCGGTCGCGCTCGTGCTCGGGGTCGGCGTGCTGGTGGGCTTCCGGCCGACGGCGACGCCGATCGAGTGGCTGGAGGTGGCCGGCATCGTCGTGCTCATCTCCTTCGCCCTCAGCTGGATCGGTGTCGGCATGGGGATGCAGACCAAGACGGTCGAGACGGCGAGCAACCTGCCGATCATCCTGACCGTGCTGCCCCTGCTCGGCAGCGGGTTCGTGCCGACCGCCTCGATGCCGGGATGGCTGCAGTGGTTCGCGCAGAACCAGCCGTTCACGCCTTTCATCGAGACCGTGCGCGGGCTGCTGCTCGGCACGCCCCTCGGCTGGAACCCGTTGCTCGCGGTCGGCTGGTCGATCGTCATCGCTCTCGGCGGGTACATCTGGTCGATGGCGATCTACAACCGCAAGTCGGTGCGCTGACCGTTTCGGCGATGTCGAGCGGGTGGTCACGAGTTCATCGCGACCACCCGCTCCTTCGTGCGAATACCCGGCTTCGGGGCGGACAATGGGGCCCGTGTCCAAGTTCTCAGCCCTGGTCGTCGCGGTCGCGCTCTGCGCCGCCCTGACCGGATGCGCCGGCCAGGCGCAGGCGCAGATCAGCCACTCCCCGACGGCGACCCCGACACCCACGCCGACCCCGACGCCGACGCCCGTCGCGACGCCGCTCAGCCTGAGTGTTCGTGAGCCGACGCTGCGCGACACCATCTCGGTGACCGGGATCGTGCGCAACTTCCCCATCGAGGGGAAGAAGAACAAAGACGAGATCGTCCTGGTGCAGGTGACGGTGCAAACCGGTGGCCAGTACTGGTCAGGTTGGGACACCACCCGCCTGCTGCTGATGGATTCGGCGGGCCACGAGTATCCGCCCAAGACGCTCGACAACATCACCGCCGCGATGACGAAGTGGGGCTTCACTCCGTTCGAGGTCGCCAACAACGGCAGCAGCATTCCCTATTCGCACACGAGCCAGCCGGGATGGGTCGCGTTCGACGTCTACAGCGTCACGCCCCCGCTGTACTTCGCCGACCGGCTGGTGCCGGTCGAGGGCGGGACGCCGAGCACGTACCAGGTGGCGTTGCCGTAGCCGAGTCCGTGCCAAGAGCTCAGGCGAGACCTTCGGGATCGTCAGTGGCGACCGAGTCGGCGGCGGAGCGCGCGCATCGGGCGGGTGATCCGCCACGAAATGCTCGCCTGGATTCCACCGAGTTGCTGCTGAAGGAGTTCCTTCTGGGCGAATACCAGGTCGAGCGACCTTAGCTGGTCGCGCAGCTGCCGTCCCATCGCCGTGCGGACCAGTTCGTCCAGGCGCTGCTGCGCGCCAGGTCTCGCGATCTCACGCGACCAGTTGCGCATCTCCTCGGCGCGTCGCGCCTGGGTCCACTCCGCCCGTTCGTGGAAGGTCGTCGGAAACTGGAGGACCGTCATTCGGGACGACGTCGCCCCGCGGAAGTCCGGATGGCGCATGAGCCTGCGCCATTGGTAGTGGTCCGGCCACGACCCGGCGGGCGTTGTCTCCCAGGGCACGCTCGCGCGCAGGTAGAACTCGCGGGAATGCGCTGTGCCGGTGATGGCCGCCGAGTTGAACGGGACGACATCGTCGCTCAAGATCATTGCGATCGTGTCCGGGTCGGCGAGGTCGCCGTATTGGAAGCGAAGGTCGCCGTCCGTCGTGAAGTAGCCGTTAATGCTCTGCGCGAAGTTGGCGTGCTCAAGCAGTTCGAGCAGATCGGCGACATGGTCGGGAAGCAGCAGGTCATCGTCGCAGAGGTAGAAGATCGCATCGCTTCGAGCGGCCCGGATGGCATCGTCTCGGTAGTTCTCGCCGTGATTTGGCCCCTTCGGATGGTTGAAGAAGCGCACGCGTGCATCGCGGGCCGCGAGTCGTTCGGAGCGCTCGCGCACAGCATCAGTGACTCCGTCGCCGATGATCAGCACCTCGACCTCGGCGACGGACTGCGCGAGGACGCTCGCGACCGCGAGCTCGAGGGTGTCGGGCCGGTCGTGGGTCGGGATGAGGACGGAGGCGCGCACCCTCACCGGCGCGTCTCGTTGTACCTCGGTCATACCGCAGTGAGTTCGGCCCGGAACTCGGCTGGTGTCATCGCCTGACGCCCGGAGAGGTTCAGCAGCTTGTGCACGCGCTCGACGAGATCCGTGTTGGTGGCGAGGCTCGTTCGTGCCCGGTCGAGGTAGACACCGTCTTCGAGCCCCACCCGAACCCCGCCGCCGCTAGCCACGGCAAGGGTCTGAGCCGTCAACTGGAAGTCACCGAGGCCCGCTCCCGACCAGATCGTTGACGACGGCAAGCGCTCGACGGCGAGCCCGAACTCAGCGAGGGTGGGCTGGAGCCCCGCGACGTTCCCGAAGAACAGGTTGGCGACGAGCGGTCCGGCCAGTAGTCCCTCCTTCTGGAGCACGCCAGCAAAATTGAGCATGCCGAGGTCGAAGATCTCAAGCTCCGGGATGATGCCGCGATCCCGCATCATGCTCGCGAGACCGCGGATGGTCTCGGGGGCGTTGATCGACGGGCCGCTCATGAAGTTAAGGGAAGAGAGCGTGAGCGAGGCAAGGTCGGGCTTCAGGTCGCCGTCGAGGGCGAGCACGTCGGCGCGCTTCTCAAACTCGGTCCAGTTGCGTCCGCTGGTGCTCACGTTGATCACGATGTCCGGCACACGTTCACGCACGGCGCCGACGATACGGGCATAGGTGTCGCGATCCCAGGTGGGAGCCCCCTGATTATCCCGGGCGTGCAGGTGGACTGAGGTCACGCCGATTGCATACGCGGCCTCGACGTCCCGCGCGATCTCGTGCGGACTGAGCGGCACGTGAGGCGTCATCGCACGAGTTGGCACCATGCCCGTAGGCGCGAGCACGACCGGCGCGGGACGGTTCAGGTCGCGGAGCAGTGTGGACACCGGTCCTCCTCGGAACTCAGTTCGACCCGACGAAGGACCCGGGCAGGATTTCCGGCGACCACCTCACCGTCTGCGACGTCTCGGGTGACCACCGCGCCAGCGCCGACGACAGCGCGGCGCCCGATCGTCAACTCAGGCAGCACGGTCGCATTCGCGCCGACGAACGATAGCGCCCCGATCGTCACCGCGCCCGCGAGAACGGCCGCCGGCCCGATCGACGCGGCGAAGCCGAGCACGTTGTCGTGCCCGATCGAGGCAGAACGATTGAGGTTCGCGAAGCACCCGATGCGGGTGTTGGAGGCGACCACCGATGCGGAGTTCAGGTATACCCCGTGTGCGAGCTCACTCGTGCTCGCCACGATCGCGGTCGGGTCCTGAAGGACGACCGGCTGTGACCAACCCAAGGCGTGAGCGGCGTGGGCCGCGCGTGCACGGGACCCCGCCGAGGAGACACCGAGCACGAAGTCGGCAGCGGACGCCTCGCGCGCGTCCGATGGCGTCCGGAGGCCGGGCAGTCGTGGATCGGCATCGCCCACGTTGTCGATTGCCGTGGGCTCCCAACCGCCCCGCTGTGCCGATTCGACCACGTCCCACGCATACGGCGAAGCGACTGCGAACACGTGCAACGGAGGACGGGCCACCCAGACATACTAGGGATGTTGCGGTGCGGAAGGTGGGACTCGAACCCACACGCCTTTCGGCACAGGAACCTAAATCCTGCGTGTCTACCGTTTCACCACTCCCGCGAGCGGTTGAAGTCTATTTCGGCGACGCCGTCGGACGTGCGCGGCAGGATGTCGCCGTGATGATCGAGTTGCGGGACTTCGCCGAGGCCGACGCGGATTCCCTGTATGAGTGGATGCGCGATCCGGTCTCGGTGCGCATGGCGGCGTTCACGGCGCAGGATCCGGATGATCGCGCGGCCTTCGACGCCTGGCTGGCGCGGGTGCGCGAAAATCCGACCGTGATCCAGAAGATGATCTGGGTCGATGGCGCGCTGGTGGGCTCGATCTCGACCTTCGAGATGGAGGGCGAGCGCGAGGTGAGCTACTGGATCGATCGCGCTCACTGGGGGCGCGGCATCGCCTCGGGTGCCCTGGCGGCGATGCTCGAACTCGACTCCTCGCGACCCCTCTCCGGGCGCGCCGCCGTGGCGAACCCGGCGTCGGCAACGGTTCTCGAGCGCGCCGGATTCGTCGAGGTCGGCCGCGACCGCGGCTTCGCGAACGGGGTGGGCGCGGAGGTGGAAGAGATCATCTTCCGGTTGGACTAGGCCGCCCTAGACCCCGAACAGCCCCTCGCCGTGGCGATGGATCGCGTCGTACGCCTCGCGGTAGGTGCGGGGCACCGGGTCGTTCGGCGCGTAGCGCGCGAGAAGCAGGGCCACGAGACCGATGCCGGGAGGGCTGAGGGGCCGGTCGTCGTCGCCGTCGGCGGTGGGATCCAGGGATTCCGGGTTCGGTGGCGAGTACAGGGGGAAGGTGTTCGGCCAGGTCGCGGGCGCCCGCGGTGTCGTCAGCGTGTGCGCGTTGTCGATGGTCGGGGCGTGCTCGTCGCGTGCCGTCAGGTGCTTCAACCCGAACCGGTGGGTCAGGGTCGAGATCAGCGAACCGTGGTGCATCGGGTCGTTGATCACGGTGCTCGACGTGTATGCCGAGATCACCAGGGTCGGCACCCGAACGCCGAGGCGGTCGAAGCGGAAGTCCATCTCGGTCTCGCCGGGCAGCGCCGGAGCGACCGCGGATGGTGGCGGAACGTGGTCGTAGGTCCCGCCGTGCTCGTCGAAGGTGACCATGAGGGTGGTGTTGAGGGCGTGCGACCCGGTCGGGGTCGAGCTCTCGCGGATCGCAGAGTAGATCCGGTGCAGCAGCGCCTCGCCGGCCCGTACGTCGCTGATGCCGCCGCCTTCGATGATCGTGCCGTCGACATCCGTACGAGTCAGCGGTCCGACCGGCGGGTGCATGTCGTTGTGGTCGAAGGTCAGGCGCGGCTCGATGAAGCTGTAGGCGGGCAGGGTGCCCTTCGCGACATCCTCGTAAAAGGTCTTCATGGTGCGGAAGTGCGACTTCCAGTACGGCTCGAGATGGGGCGCGTGCAGCATCCCGGTCAGCGAGATCAGCTGGCGTTCGTCGTAATAGACGCGCCACGAGATGCCCGCCTCTTCGAGCCGGTTGAAGATCGTCGTGCCCGTGTTGTGGAGCGGGTCGAGCCACTTGCCGATACCCGGGTGGAAGGCGTTGGTCACGAAGCCGTGCGAGGTGCCGGCGTGGAAGAACGAGCGGTTCGGAAAGGTCTGGCTCGGTACCGCGCAGTGCCAGTGGTCGTAGACCGCGAACTCGCGGGCGAGGGTCGAGAACACCGGCAGCATCTCGGGCGTGAATGAGCCCATGATCTGGCGGTACTCCTCGGGGCGAGGATCGCGCCCGTGCTCTCCGCGGAACTTGTCGATGTAGTCGGTCAGAAAGCCACTCATGTCGGGATGGCTGGCGTCACGCGGCGCGTTGTACGGCGGCGCCAGCTCGGGCACCCGGTGCGAGGCGTTCGACGCGGGGTCGACCGTGCCGAACAGCTGGGTGTTGACGAAGGGGTACTCCTCACCCGGGTCCGGGTCGGGGCTGCGCATCACCCGGTCGGTCGGCCCCTCGTACGGGTGCACGGCGACCTCGACTCCGTCGCGGGTGCGGTTGCTGAGGTGCTTGTCGGCGACTCCCTCGAAGTGCTGGCCGGGCGGCACGGGTGTGCCGGCATCCGAGTAGAGGTAGCCGAGCAGGTTGTCGAAGGAGCGGTTCTCGAACATCACCACCACCAGGTGGTCGAAGCCGGGGCCGTCGGGGCGCGGGCCGAGCGTCGTGCCGTGCAGCGACTGGATGGGCGGATGCTGCTGACTCGCGGCCACGCCGGCCAGCCCACCCGCGATCCCACCCACGCCGAGTCCGGCGGCCGTGAATCCTGCCGCCCGCAAGAAGTCGCGGCGAGAGGTCGGCCGATCCTGCGGCTGCATCTTCGGCTGCTTATTCGGCTCCGGCTCGGAGCCGGCGTCTCGTTCGGCCACTACGGCTGCTGGTCGAGCGGCACGTAGGGCTGGCCGCCGACGATGATCGAGCGTTTCGACTCCGGGCGTTCCGGGTCGTAACGGATCGGAATCTTGTCACCCGGGTTGTAGAACCCGCCCGTGATGCCGGTGCGGAAGTAGCGCTTCGTGCCCTTGGTGTCGGTGAAGCTGAGCGTCATCCGCTGGTGCTGGATGTAGTTGACCATCCCGTCGACGCCGATGCTCTCGATGCTGGCCATGGTGTCGACGCCGCGCGAGCGCGTCACGGCGACGGCGGTACGGCGCAGCACCCAGAGCACGAAGCAGACGGCGGCCGCGACATACGGTGCGGCGACGATCCAGAAGCCTTGATGGATGACGCTGGTGTCGTCACCCAGCGGAACGCCCGAGGCGAGCACGAGGAACACCCCGCCGACGTAGGCCGCGATGTAGGCGGCGAGGATCCACGGGGTCGGCCGCACCACGTAATAGCCGAAGATGCCGGCGCCCACCGAGATGAGTACGAACGCGACGAAGGTCCAGATCTCGTTGCCGCCGCCGGCGACGTTGATGACGGCCAAGACCGGCCCGGCGAGAACGCCGATGATCGCCAGGGGGAGAGCGGCCGGGATCAGGATGTGGCGGATGGTCCGCTTGACGTCATCCGGGTTCGTGGTCGACATGGGTTCATCGTAGAAGTGGAGGGTGCTTGCCGGGGCGTGCCGCCGCGGCCAATATGGCGGGATGAGCCCTCAGAACGTCTTGCTGGTCGGCATCCTGTTGCTCGCTCTCGTCACGGTCGAGAGCGGCGGCCTGTTCATGAAACGCGTCGTGGAGGGCCGAGCCCCCGCCAACGAGTTGCAGCGCAGCTTCTTCCGGGCCGGGCACGCGCACGCGGCGGTGCTGATCATCCTGAGCATCGCGATCCTGGCCTTCGTGGATCATGCGGTGCTGCCGAGCTGGATCGCCTGGCTGGCGCGCCTCGGCGTCCCGATCGCCGCGATCTTCATGCCCGCCGGGTTCTTCCTGTCGGTGACCGGCAAGGATCCCGCCAAGCCGAACCGGCTGATCGCCCTGCTGTGGATCGGCGTGGTCAGCCTCACCCTCGGGCTGCTGACCGCGGGGATCGGGCTGATCGTCGGTGCGGTGCAGGCGATGGGCTGAGCGCGCTCGCACGGCGGCGTTCCTGCGGCGGCCGCGTCCGGCCGTCCCGAATCCCCATTTCAGTTCGCGCTTGATTGCTCGCGAACTGAAATGAGGAAACGCGACACCGCCAGCCTCCCGTGCCCGCCGCGCGTGTGGACAACTCAGATGGCATCCGCGCCGTCTCGGGCACACTGCACGCGTGACCAGCGCGATCGGCCTCATCACCGAGAGGGTGCGCGAGCGCGTGCGATCCGAGGGCGTCGATCTCGCGGGCGACGAGGCGCTCGCCGCGCGACTCGTGCGCGACGAGGTGCAGCGTTACAGCGAGCACGCGCTCGGCGGATCGCATCCGCTGCTCAGCGACGAGGCCGCCGTCACGCGCCAGGTCGTCGCCACGCTCACCGGGTTCGGCCCGCTCCAGCCGTTCCTCGACGACCCGAGCGTCGAGGAACTCTGGATCAACGGACCCGACCGTGTCTTCATCGCGCGCGAGGGCGTTTCGGAGCGGGTCGACCTGGGGCTGACCGAGTTGCAGGTGCGCGAGCTGGTCGAGCGGATGCTGCACTCGACCGGGCGCCGCGTCGACTTGAGCTCGCCGTTCGTCGACGCCTCGCTCCCCGATGGGTCGCGGTTGCACGTCGTCATCCCGGACATCACGCGTGCGCATTGGGCGGTGAACGTGCGCAAGTTCCGCCGCGGCATCCGGGATCTGCGCGAACTCACACGGCTCGGCTCGCTGACCCAGCAGGCGGCCGAGTTCTTGCACCTGTGTGTACGGAGCGGTCAGAACATCCTGGTGTCTGGCGCGACCCAGTCGGGAAAGACGACGCTGCTCGGCGCGCTGCTGGCGAGCGCGCGACCCGACGAGCGCGTCGTCACCGTCGAGGAGACCTTCGAATTGTCGGTTCCCGTCGCCGACTGGGTGGCGATGCAGTGCCGCCAGCCCAGCCTCGAGGGCACCGGCGAGATCACCCTGCGGCGGCTGATCAAAGAGGCGCTCCGGATGCGCCCCGACCGGCTCGTGGTCGGCGAGGTGCGCGAGGCCGAGTCTCTCGACCTGCTGATCGCGCTCAACTCCGGGTTGCCCGGCATGTGCTCGCTGCACGCGAACCATGCCCGCGACGCGCTCGCCAAGCTGTCGACGTTGCCCCTGCTGGCCGGTCGGAACATCGACGCCGGATTCGTCGTGCCCACCGTCGCCTCCGCCATCGACATCGTCGCGCACGCCGAACTCGAGCGCGGTGGTCGGCGGCGCGTGGTAGAGGTCGTGGCCACGACCGGGCGCGTGGTCGACGGAGCTCCCGAGGCGACGACGCTGTTCGCGCTCGCGGGCGGTCGCGGGGGTCAGCTCGTGGCGACCGGCGAACTGCCCGAGCGGGCGGCGAAGTTCCAGCGGGCGGGCATCGACCCCGCCGTGATCCTGCGAGCCGCATCATGAGGGCGTCGTGACGATCGCGGTGGGGTTGCTGCTCGGTGCGGGCCTCGTGCTCGGCATCTCGCCGTGGGTTTGGCCGCGGGCCGCGGTGGCGGCTGGGCAGCGTTCCGGTGCCCTCGACGGACTTCGCGTCCGGTTGCGCCAAGCCGGGCTGCCGCAGGTCTCCGCCGGGGTATTCGTCGTGGTCAGCGTGCTGCTCGCGGTGGCCGTGCTTGCTCTCGTGACCATCGTCACGCCCGTGCTCGCGCTCGGGGTGCTGGCGGGCATCATCGCCGGGATGCTGCCCCTCGCCCTCCTCAACGCCCGAGCCCGCGTGCGGCGCCGCGCGCTGCGCGCCGCCTGGCCCGATCTCGTCGACCACCTGGTGTCGGGGCTGCGCGCCGGACTCCCGCTCGCCGAGAGCGTCGGTGCCCTCGCCGCGGTCGGCGCGCCCGAGACGCGGGATGCCTTCGTCCAGTTCGAGCGCGAGGTGCGGTCATCGGGCGCGGTGTCTCCCGCTCTCGACGCCCTCAAGGAACGGCTCGCCGACCCGGTCGCGGATCGCATCGTCGAGACCCTGCGGATGTCGCGCGAGGTCGGCGGCACCGAGTTGCCGAGCGTGCTGCGCGGTCTCGCAGCATCGCTGCGCTCCGAGCTCGCGGTGCGCGCCGAGGCCGAGGCTCGGCAGTCCTGGGTGTTCTCGGCGGCCCGGCTCGGAGTCGCGGCGCCGTGGATCGTGTTGCTGATCCTGGCGTCGAGACCCGAGGCGGCATCCGCCTACAACTCGCCACTGGGGCTGGCGGTGCTCGGAATCGGACTGGTCGTCACGATCGTCGCGTACCGGCTGATGATCGCGCTGGGGCGGTTGCCCGAGGAGCGGCGGTGGTTCGCGTGAGCTGCCGTGTGATTGGGCGCTGGTCGTGACCGGGGCGGTCGCGGCATCCGTGCCCCTGGGCATCGTGCTGGGGCTCGGACTCTGGTCGCTGCTCGCACTGGTGCCCCGTATCGGTGCTCCGCGGTTGGCCGACCGGATCGCCCCGTATCTCGTCGATGTCTCGCCGGCGGCGCGCGAGCGGGCGTCGCGTCGACCGGCCGAGCCGGCGTCGTTGATCGCCGGCTTGCTGGCGCCGGCGGGACTGCGCGCACGACGCGCTCTCGCGGGCGTGCTCGGCGGCGACGCGACCGTAGCCCAGCGCCTGCGGCAGGCCGGATCGACAATGACGGTGGAGCGTTTCCGGTCGCGGCAGTTGCTGTGGGCGGCAGGCGGTGCGGGAATCGGCGTGCTGCTCGCAACGCTGATCTCGCGAGTGTCGGCCGCCGGCGTCCCTGTGCTCGTCGGGGTGGTCGTGGTGGCCGCCGCCCTCGGACTCCTCGCGCCCGAACAGCTGCTGAGCCGTGCGGCCGGAGCTCGACTCGCGCGCATCTCGGCCGAGCTGCCCACGGTGGTCGAGTTCTTGACGCTGGCGCTCTCGGCGGGGGAGGGCATCCTGGATGCCCTGAAACGCGTCGCGCGCACCGGCAACGGCGAGCTGGCGCGCGAGCTCGGTCGGGTGGTGGCCGAGGTCAACACGGGCGTCGCTCTACCGGATGCGCTGCAACGCACCGCGTCGATGATCGGCCTGCCCGCCCTGAGCCGCACCATCGACCAGTTGCTCGGCGCGCTCGAGCGGGGCACGCCGCTCGTCGAGGTGCTGCGTGCCCAGGCTCAGGATTCCCGCGAGGAGGGCAAGCGGCTGCCGCTCGAGGCCGCCGGCAAGAAGGAGGTGGCGATGCTCGTGCCGCTCGTTTTCCTGATTCTGCCCGTCACGGTCGTGTTCGCGATCTTCCCGGGGATCCTGGTGCTGCAGTTGGGGTTCTAGGGCTTATGCCTTCACTGGAGTCTGGTCATTGACACGTCGCAGCAGCCACGCTTCGATTTCGGGCGTGAAGATCTGGCGCGGCAACGGCGTGAATATCGCGCTCTGAGCGCGCTGCAACACAAGGAACTCGCCCACGATGACCGCCCTGCGCCAGATCGCGTAAGAAGATTCGCTCGCGACCATCCAATCGCGCACTCCCAGCGCGTTTCGACGCAACATCACCGAGTAGGTGGATCCAGGCGGGATCAACACGCGGAGCCGGCGACGGTTCGAGAAGTAGCCGAGCGTTGCCGTGACCGCGGCGACGCCGACCCCGACGGCGAAAACGCCGATGCCAACGAGGAGCCGCGTCGCGAGGTCCTGAGATGGCGCGATCACACCCCAAGCCAGCCCGACGATCGCGAAAACGGCGAGTTGGGTCACGATACGAGTGCGATTCATCCGGTATCGGAAGGACGCGGCGGCGAATCGATCCGGGAAGCCGATATCGGTCGTATACGAGCCTTCATAGAAGATCGGGTCCGGTGCGACGGAATCGACGGTACTCATCGCTCTCGACGGTAGCTCGGATTCGCAGCCCGTCCAATGCCCCGAGCAAGGGCCACCGCCCTCCCGGCGCCAGCGCCCGCATGTCGCACCTCATCCCTACGATGGCAGGATGCCCAGCCTCGGCGAACTGATTGCACCCCGCCGCCTGGGCCGGGACTTCCGCTGGCTGATGGCGTCGTCGTGGAGCACCGACATCGGCGACGGGATCGCCCTCTCAGCCGCGCCGTTGCTGATCGCGTCGCTGACGTCATCCCCGGTTCTGGTCGCGGGCGGGCTGCTCATGCAGTACCTGCCGTGGCTGCTGTTCGGGCTGCTGGCCGGATCGGTCGCGGACCGCCACGATCGGCGCCGGCTGGTCATCATCGCCGACGGATCGCGCGTCATCGTCGTGGCCGGACTGGTCGCCTTCCTGCTCACCGGCCAGGTGACGGTGTGGATCGTGCTGGGCATGGCGTTCCTCTACGGAACCGCCGAGGTGTTCGCCAACACCGCGGGATCCACGCTGATGCCGATGCTCGTCAAGCCGGCCGACCTCGGCGTGGGCAACGCACGGCTGCAGGGCGGCTTCCTGGTCGGCAACCAGCTGATCGGCCCGCCTCTCGGCGCGTTCCTCTTTGCGGCGGGCACGTTCTGGCCGTTCGTGACGCAGATCGTGTGCGTGAGTCTCGGCGTCATCCTGATCTCGCGGATCATGCGCACACCCGTGCCGCCGAAGTCCGCACCCCGGCCGACCCCGGAGGCCGCCGAGCCCACCGAGCCCGCCGAGCCCGTCGAGCCGGTCGAGACCGTGCTCGGCGTCGGGGTCGAGGCGAGCGCCGCTCCGACCCCGCACCCGATCCGCGAGGGCCTGCGCTGGCTGCGTGGCAATCCGCCCGTGCGCACGCTGGTGATCATCATCCTGGTGTTCAACGTGACCTGGGCGGCGCCGTGGAGCATCCTCGTGCTGTACGCCACGAAGCACCTCGGCCTCGGCGCGGTCGGCTACGGCGCCCTCACGACGAGCGCCGCCGTCGGCGGTCTGCTGTCGACCTTCGGCTTCGGCTGGCTCGAGCGGCACGTGAAGCTCGCCACCCTGATGCGCATCTGCCTGTCGCTCGAGGTGGTGATGCACCTGTCGTTCGCGCTCACGACATCGGGCGTCGTCGCCCTGATCATCATGTTCGTGTTCGGCGCCTACGCCTTCGTCTGGGGCACCATCTCGACCACCGTGCGGCAGCGGCTCGTGCCGCTCGAGCTGCAGGGGCGCATCGCCTCGGTGAACATGGTCGGGGTGTTCGGAGGCCTGGTGATCGGCGAGCTGCTCGGCGGCGTGATCGCGCAGACCTGGGGGCTGACCGCGCCATGGTGGTTCGCCTTCGGGGGATCGCTGATCACCCTGATCATCGTCTGGCGGTCGATCTCGCACATCATGGCTGCCAAGCCCGTGGTTTCATGAAGGCAAGACAAAGGAGTGCGCGATGACGAGCATGACCCCGTTCCTCTGGTTCGACGATGACCTGCAAGAGGCGCTCGACCTGTATCTGAGCGTGTTCCCGGATGCGCGTGTTCTCCAGTCGCAGAGCGGGCCCGATGGCGCCCTCTTCTTCTGCACCTTCACCCTCGCCGGCCAGACCTTCTACGGGATGAACGGCGGCCCCGGCCACCCGCACACCGACGCGTTTTCGATCTTCGTCAGCTGTGAGGATCAGGCCGAGGTCGACCGCTACTGGGATGCCCTCACCGCCGACGGCGCGCCCGTCGCCTGCGGCTGGCTCACCGACAAGTTCGGCATCTCGTGGCAGATCATCCCGAAGCGCCTGATGGAACTGCAGGCCGACCCCGACCGGGCGAAGGCCGCGCGGGTCAACGCCGCGATGCTGAAGATGGCCAAGATCGATGTGGCCGAGCTGGAGCGCGCAGCGGCCGGCGGCTGAGCGCGAGCTGCCGATGCGGCGGGCGAGCCGCTAGCGGCGCCGCCGGCGCCGGAGTCCGACCACGGTGAAGGCCGCAGCCCCCACCACCAGGCAGGCGAGCACGACCGTGACCACGGTGAGAATGATCATGAGCTGAGGAGCACCGCCAATCCGGCTACCGCCATCCCGCTGACATTGAGCACACTACCGACCCGGATCGAGAAGATCTTCTGCGCGTTCGCTTGAGCGAGCGGAAAGCCGAGCACCGGGCATCCGGCCCAGATCAGCAGGGCGACGCCGATGGCGGCACCGATGGCGCCGATCCACCAGAAGGTCTCGGCGAAGCCGGGCAGGTGATCCGGACGCCAGCCGGCCGCGAGCATCGGACCCAGGATCAGGGCGGGCGCGATCACGGCGGCCGCGGTCCAGATCGTGCCGGTCCGGATGATGCGGTCGGTCTCTGCCTCCAGGGATTCGAAGCTGTCACTCACTCATGTCAGTCTGCTCCGCCGACCGCGCCGTCGAGCGATCGGTGACCTGTCACTCAGCGAATTGTCGGGCAACACGCACCGCTCACTCGTCTTACCTGGCCCGAACATCGCCCGAATGCCGGGCAGATGCGTGTGCGGCACGCTGGTGGCATGACTCGGATGCCCCGCCTCGCCGCCGCCGCGCTCGCTCTCGTCGTGGTCGTGACGCTGAGCGGATGCGGAATCCTGCGATCCGCGACACCGGCGCCCGGCGGGTCGGCGGTCGCGCCGACGACGACGGCCGGCGCGGTGCCGGTCGGAACGTCGAGTCGAACCCTCGAGATCGACGGGCAGACCCGCAGCTACCTCATCCACCGGCCGGCAGTGCTCGATGCCTCGGCTGCCCTCGTCATGATGCTGCACGGCGGCTTCGGCTCGGCCGCGCAGGCCGAGCGCAGCTACGGCTGGAACGCCGAGGCCGACGCCCAGCACTTCGTCGTGGTCTATCCCGACGGGGCCGGCCGTGCCTGGAACGTGGGCGGCGGATGCTGCGGCACGCCGGGTCGCACCGGGGTCGACGACGTGACCTTCCTGGCCGCGGTCGTGCACGACGTCGAGCTCGCGCTGCCGATCGACCCGGCCCGGGTGTACGCAACCGGGATCTCGAACGGCGGGATGATGGCCTACCGGCTCGCCTGCGACACCTCGCTGTTCGCGGCGATCGGCCCCGACTCGGCGACTCTGCTCGGCGACTGCCCGACGCCGCATCCGGTCTCGGTGCTCGCCATCCACGGCACGGCCGACCACAACATCCCCTACGACGGCGGTGAGGGATCGGGGTTCGCGAAGATCGACGGACCGAGCATCCCGGCGGTGAATCAGCTCTGGCGGACCGCCGACGGGTGCGACCCTCCGACCAGTTCGGTCGCGGGCCAGGTGACGACTTCGACCGCGAGCTGTCCGGGCGGGCGCACCGTGGAGCTCATCACCATCGCGGACGCCGGCCACCAGTGGCCGGGCTCGACGAAGGGTCGCCAGGGCGCCGATACGCCCTATCCCGGGCTGGATGCGACCCAGGTGATCTGGGAGTTCTTCGCCGCGCACGCCGCGGCGTGAGTTCGCGATCGCAGAGATCTAGCGGTCGACCGCCGCCAGGATCGTCGCGGCGAGCTCCGCGGGCTTGGTCAACTGCGGCCAGTGCCCGGTCGGCAGGTCGACCAGCTCGTAGTCCGTGCTGGCCGTCAGCTCGGAGGCGAACCCGCCCTCCATCCACCTGCGCATCTGCTCGGCCCGGAACTCGCAGCAGATCACCGTGGCCGGCACGACGTAGCGCCGCGGGTCGCTCAGGTGGACCTTGTCGCTGGTGACGCGCACCGGTTCGGGGATCGCGATGGCGCGGAACCGCTCGCGCAGCTCGTCGGTGAGATCGACTAGATCGTCGGGCTCGAACACCGACCAGTCGGGCAGCGGGACTTCGCCGTTGACGACGGGCAGCTCGTCGTTGATGCAACCGCCCTCGGCCAGCGGGCCGCTGTCGACGTAGATCACGCGGGCCACCCGGTCGGGGCGGGCGTCCACGGCCGACCACGCGATCGCGCCGCCGCCACTGTGCCCGACCAGCACAACGGGGGCGTCGATTGCGTCGATCGCCGAGACGACGGCATCCACGTGATCCTGGAAGGTGATGCCGGTGCGGTCGGCGTCGAGCGACTCGAGCCCGGGCAGCGTGAGCGCGTGCACCGTGTGCCCGGCCGCGCGCAGCGGTGCGGCCACCTCGTTCCATGAGTCGCCATCGAGCCAGAAACCGGGGATCAGGATGATGTCCATGGTTCGACGGTAGGCGGCGCGACTGACAGCGTCTCAGCCACGGGGCCGTCCGGGGTTAGCGTGTGTTGAGTGACGCGTGCTGCACCTCTGGGTCGATCCTTCTGGACGGTGCTCGGTGCCAGCGCGGTCGACGGTCTGGGCGACGGCGCCCTCGCGGCGGCCTTGCCCCTGTTGACCGCGTCACTGACTCACGACCCGTTCCTGGTCTCGTTGGTGTCGGCGGCTGCGTACCTGCCCTGGCTGCTGATCTCGTTGCCCGCTGGCGCGATCATCGATCGCGCCGACCATGCGCGGGTCATGTGGATCTCGCAACTGGGTCAGGCGCTGGTGGTCGCCGCCCTCGCGATCGTGATCGCCGCCGGCGCAGCCAGCATCCCTCTGGTGATCGCGGCGGCGTTCCTGATCGGCGTCGGCGAGGTCATGTTCGGGAATGCGAGTCAGTCCATCCTGCCCAGCGTGGTGCAGCTGGAGCAGCTCCCGCGCGCCAATGGGCGCCTCAACATCGTGCAGACCGTCAGCCAGTCCTTCGCCGGCCCGCCGCTGGGCAGCGTGCTGTTCGTGGTTGCCGCCGCCCTGCCGTTCGGGCTCGATGCGGCCACGTTCGCGGCATCCGCTGCGCTGATCATGACGATGCCGCGTCGCGTCGAAATACCGCGGGCACCGCGCGTCTCGTTGCGGCACTCGATCGCCGAGGGTCTCCGCTACCTGGCATCGCACCGGCTTCTGCGGACTCTGGCGGTCGTGCTCGGGCTCAACAACCTGGCCGGCACGCTCGGCACGGCCACCGTCGTGCTCTTCGCGACGCGCACGCTCGGCATGTCGGAACAGCTGTTCGGCACCTTGTTCCTGGGCAGCGCGGTCGGGGCCGTAGTCGGCGGGCTCGTCGCGCCCACGATCGTGCGGGCGCTCGGCGAGTTGCCGTCGATCATCATCGGAGCCGCGATCATGGCAGCGCCGTATCTGGCGGCGGAGTTCGTCACCGACGGCTTCCAACTCGCCGCCCTGCTCGCGGTCGCGGGGTTCGCGGTCGTCCTGTGGAACGTGGTCACCGTCAGCCTGCGGCAGCGGATCGTTCCGTCGGGCCTGCTCGGCCGGGTCAACAGCGTTTACAAGATGGTCGGTTGGGGGTTGATCCCGGTCGGCGCGGTGCTCGGGGGGTGGGTGGCGGCCACCTGGGGCTTGCGTGCTCCACTGCCAGTGGCTGGCGGGATCCGGATCCTGGTGCTTCTCGTGGCGCTGCCGTCGCTGGTCGGCGGGATGCGGGCGCTGCGACAGGCGAGCATCGACCCCGATACCCAACAGCGCTAGGTACCTCGCACCGCTAGGTATAGAGTGGCGTCCGTGAACATCGACAAGGATCTGGTCGCCGCGATGGCCACACCCCTGGTTCTGGCGATCCTGCTGGAGGGGCCGAGCTACGGCTACGCGATCCTGAAACGGGTGCGCGAGCTGTCCGACGGCGACCTGGAATGGACGGATGGCATGCTCTACCCGCTTCTGCACCGCCTCGAACGCTCGGGCAGCGTCGAGAGCGAGTGGCGCGATTCCGACGCCTCGCGCCGCCGTAAGTACTACCTGATCACCGAGTCGGGCCGGGCTCAGCTGGCCGAGCAGCGCCGCCAGTGGGCGACCGCGAACCGCACCCTCGGCGGTCTCTGGACGCAGGCGGCCGGCGCATGAGCGAGCAGGTGAGCGAGCAGTTGATCGATGAATGGCGCGCCGCGGTGCGCCGCAACAAAGCCGTCGACGAGGCGGATGCCGACGAGCTCGAGAGCCATCTGCGCGACGCGATGGCCGATCTCGAGGGCGCCGGACTGACCGCCGACGAGGCGTTCCTCATCGCCGTGCGCCGAGTCGGCGCGGTCGACTCCCTGACCGCCGAGTTCGCACGCGAGCACAGCGACCGGTTGTGGAAGCAGCTCGTCGTCACGCCGACCGCCGGCCCGCGGCCGTCGTCATGGCCGGTCATGCTGGTCTTCGCCGTGATCGCGGCGGTGGTGGTCGAGGTCGCGCGCATCGCGTCGAACTTCCCGAACAGCACCTCGGGCGCCGAGTGGTTCGCCCGCGATCTCGGGCTGTTCGTGCTGCCGGTGCTGGCCGCCTACTTCGCGGTGGTGCGGAGGATGCCGTGGCGCCGCATCCTGCCCCTGGTCGCGATCGTGGTGGTGCTCGCGCTCGCCGTCAACCTGTTCCCGTATCACGGCGACCGGGCGACCGAGGTGATCGTCGGCATCCATCTGCCCGTCGTGCTGTGGTTCGTCGTGGGGCTCGCCTACCTCGGGGGCGAGTGGCGCTCGTCGGATCGGCGGATGGACTTCTTGCGGTTCACCGGCGAATTCATCGTCTACTACGCCCTGATCGCGCTGGCGGGCGGCGTGCTCGTGGGACTGATGGACGGCGTGCTCTCGCTCGCCGCACCCAACGCCGCGCAGACCGTCTTCGTCTGGATCGTGCCCGCCGGTGCCGCCGGTGCCGTGCTGGTCGCCGCGTGGCTGGTCGAGGCGAAGAAGAGCGTGATCGAGAACATCGCGCCCGTGCTCACGGCCATCTTCACGCCGCTGTTCGCCGCGATGCTGCTGGTCACCACGGTGATCTACGCCGCGACGGCGTTCGGCCGCAGCTTCGACCGCAACTCGCTCGGTCTGTTCGACGCGCTGCTCGTCGTCGTCGTGGGCTTGGTGATCTACGGCATCTCGGCGCGCAGCACCCGCCGCCCCGGCTTGATGGATGCCCTGCGCCTGACCGCGGTCGTGGCGGCCGTGCTGCTCGACCTGCTCGTGCTGGTGGCGATGCTGGCCCGCGTCGGCGAGTTCGGCTTCACCGCCAACCGTGTCGCTGCGCTCGGCCTCAACCTGGTGCTGCTCGTCGACCTCGTGGTCACGGCCGTGATCATCATCCGGATGCTGCGCCACCGCACCCCCGTGCTCGCCCTCGAGCGCTGGCAGACCTCGTACCTGCTGGTGATCGGGGCCTGGGTGACGGCCGTGGTGTTGGTGCTGCCGCCGGTGTTCGGGTTCGCGTGACGTGTGGATAGTTCCGACCGCTGAGCGGCGAGATCTGGCACCCTGCGGGGCATGGTTCTGAGGCTGAAGAAACGAGTTGCCGGGCTGCTGGCCGAGGAGCGCGGCGACGTGCCGGGCTGGGTGCTGATCACCCTGATGACGGCGGCGCTCGTGATCCTGATCTGGGCGCTGGCTGGGCCCGCGCTCAGCCAGATCTTCGAGAACGCGATCGCGAAGGTCACCGGGCTCTGAGCAGTGGGCCGGCTCGGCAGGCTATTCGCTCGACTCGCCGATGACCGAGGCTCGGCGGTCGCCGAGTTCGTCATGGTCGGCGCTCTGCTCACCGTGCTCACGCTCTCGGTGCTGCAGCTCGGGCTGGCGCTGCACATCCGCAACACCGTTCAGGATGCGGCGGCCGAGGGTGCGCGCTACGGAGCCCTGGCCGACAACACTCCGGCCGACGGCGTGCGGCGCACCCGCGAGCTCATCGACCTCGCGATCGGAGACGACTACGCGCAGAACGTGACCGTGCACGGCGGCAGCTGGATGGGGCATCCCGCCGTCACAATCACCGTGCGCACGCGCCTGCCGCTGGTCGGGCTGGTCGGCGTCGACGGGGTGCTGGAGGTGTCGGGACATGCGGCGGTCGAGACGCTGGGCTAGCCGCGTCGCGGCCCGGCTCCGCGACGCTGTCCGAGATGTCGTTCGCGACGACCGCGGTTCGGCGAGCCTCGAGTTCATCACCGTGGGCGTGCTGCTGCTCGTGCCGACGGTCTACCTGGTGCTCGCGCTGTCGGCGCTCGAGAGCGCGTCGTTCGGCGTCGAGGGCGCGGCGCGGCAGGCGACGCGGGTGTTCGTGCAATCCGAGTCCGAGGGGGCTGCCGAGTCGGCGGCCCGCGCGGCGATCCAGGTGACGCTCGCCGACTACGGACTGGACGCGCACAACGCCCAGGTCGCGATCAGCTGCCGCCCGAATCCGGCCGACTGCCTCAACCGGCGCGGCTACGTCACGGTGACGGTCACGACGACCGTGCCGCTGCCGCTGATGCCGCCGGTGCTGCAGCTGCACCTGCCCGCGGGAATCCCGGTGCAGTCCGTGGCGACGGAGCAGGTCTCGCGGTTCTGGGGGTCCCGGTGATCCGGATGCTGCGGTCCCGGCTTCGGGATGACGACGGTTCGACCCTGCCGCTCGTGATCTTCTACGGGTTCCTGGCTCTGGCGCTCGTGCTGATCGTGGCCGCGGCCTCGTCGCTCTACCTGGAGCGCAAGCGCCTGTTCACCCTCGCCGACGATGCGGCGCTGGTCGGCGCCGAATCGTTCGACCTGAACTCGGTGACCTTTACCGGGCACGGTGTGCGGCCGGTGCTGACGCCAGCGCAGGTGCATGCGGCGGTCACGAGTTACCTGGCCGGCAATCCGGTCGACCGCTTCGAGGGGCTGGTGGTGGAGCGGGCGACGACGGTGGACGGCGAGAGCGCGACGGTCACGGTATCGGCGATCTGGCATCCGCCGGTCGTCACGGTGTTCGTGCCCGACGGACTGCGCATCGACGCGACCGCGGTGGCGCGGTCGGTGTTCGGGTGACGAGCGCTCGCGTCAGCCGACGTGAGCCCTCAGGAACCGTCCGATCTCGGCGGTGGCGCGCGCCGCTTCGGGTGTCCCGTCAGCCAGGGGATACACGTGCGGCAGTCCCTCGCCCAGCTCGAGCGTGACGTCGACCCCGGCGAACCGGGCCGACTCCGCGAGGCGTTCGGAGTCGCTGAGCAGCAGGTCGGCGGTGCCCGTCAAGATCAGTAATGGAGGCAGGCCGGCTAACGGGGCGAACAGGGGGGGAAGCCGCAGGAGTCCGTGGATCGACCCCCGCCAGATAGTCGGCGGCCAGTTGTCGCAGCAGTTCGGGCGTAGAGATCGGATCCTGATCGACGCGCTCGGTCATCGACGCGCCCGAGCTGGTCAGGTCGACCGTGGGCGACATCAGCACGGCGGCTGCAGGCAGAGGCTCGCCGGCGTCGCGCTCGGCGACCAGCAGGCTGACCGAGAGACCGCCACCCGCTGAGTCTCCGGCGATCGCGAGGGATGATGCAGGCTTTCCCTGATCCACCCGCAACCACCTCCAGGCCGCGCGAGCGTCGTCGAGCGCCGCGGGAAAGGGATGCTCGGGCGCGAGCCGGTACTCGGGGAACAACACGCGCATCCCGGCCGCCCGGCCGAGCCGAGCGGCGAGCTCGCCGTCGCTAGCAATCGAGCCGAACTGGAATCCGCCGCCGTGCAGAAAGAGCAGCACGCGGTTCGTGTCGACCCCGGGCGCGTCGAGCCAGTGCGACCGGACGCCCCCGGCGACCACCGCCGTGACGGTCACGTCGCTCGGGATGGGGTGCGGCCGCCCGATCGGCAAGAAGCCGGCGCGCAGCTCGGCCAGGCTCGGGGTGGGCAGACTCGCGGCCGCGCGCTGCCGAGCACGCAGCTCGTCGAGCACCTCCGACATCTCGCGACTGGGCGACATGCTCATCCGAACGTGAACACGTACGCCTCGGCGCCGGGTTCGTCGAAGACGATGTCGACCGTGCGATCCTCGATCGGGCCGGGCTGCCGGATCAGCTGGTACAACCGCGGCTCGGTGAGCGACCCGCGTCCGAACTCGTCGACGTCGGCACCGTGGGCGAGGCCGGGGGCCGTGCCGTCGAGCAGCACCCGGAACGGCACCGCCACCCCGGGCGTCGCCGACCGCAGCACCAGGTTCACGTCGCGGGCGTGGAAGCGGTACCGGATGCCGCCGCCCGCCTGATTGACCATCACGTCGCCGTCGCCGATGGTCCAGTTGCCGAACAGCGCCCACGAGTTGAGGATCAGCGAATCCGGCGCGGAGTAGCTGTGCGGGTGGTCGAACACCGTCGGCCGCGGCGAGGCGAAGTTGCGGCCTTGCTGCGCGCCCACGTAGCTCTCGGGGGAGCGCAGGTCATCCCAGTCCGCCTGCGCCTCGACGCCCTCGAGCACCGGCGGCACCAGCCCGTCGGGCACGTCGGCGTTGCCCGCCTCGCGCAGTAGCCGCTGGATGAACCGCTCGGTCTCGTCGTACTCGCCCTCACCGAAGACGTGGTGCTGGATGCGGCCGTCCGCGTCGGCCAGGTACAACGCCGGCCAGTAGTGGTTGCCGAAGTCCTGCCAGACCGCGTAGTCCGGGTCCAGGGCGACCGGATAGCGGATCCGCATCTCGGCGACCGCCCGCTCGACGTTCGCGCGTTCGGCCTCGAAGGGGAACTCGGGCGTGTGCACCCCGATCACCACGAGTCCGTGGTCGGCGTACTTCTCGGCCCACCCGCGCACGTAGCTGAGGGTGCGCAGCCAGTTGATGCAGGTGTAGGTCCAGAAGTCGACCAGCACGACCTTGCCGCGCAGAGCCTCGCGGGTGAGCGGCTCCGAGTTGAGCCATCCCGTCGCGCCGTCGAAGCTCGCCAGCCGTCCCTCGCTCATGACCCGCCCTCGCTCATCCCTGGCCCGCTCACAGCGTGCCCGCCTGCACGTCGAGAATGGCCCGCGCGAAGGCATCCGGCGCCTCCTGCGGCAGATTGTGCCCGACGCCGCCGGTCACCTCGCGGTGCGCATACGGTCCGACGAACTGGGCGGCATACGCCGCAGCGTGCGGATGCGGCGCCCCGTTGTCGCTGCCCTCCATCGTGATGGTCGGGACCGTGATCGTCGGTGTCGTCGCCAGCCGCGCCTCCAGCTCGGCGTACTGCGGCTCGCCGTCGGCCAATCCCATGCGCCACCGGTAGTTGTGGATCACGATCTCGACGTGATCGGGGTTGTCGAACGCGGCCGCGCTGCGCTCGAAGGTCGCGTCGTCGAAGGCCCACTTCGGCGAGGCGTCGTGCCAGATGAGCTTGGCGAACTCTCGGGTGTTCGCGGCATAGCCCGCCCGGCCGCGCTCGGTGGCGAAATAGAACTGGTACCACCACAGCTTCTCGGCGGCGGGCGGGAGGGGCATGGCCCCGCTCGCCTGGCTTCCGATCAGGTAGCCGCTGACTGAGACCATTCCGGTGACGCGGTCCGGCCAGAGGGCGGCGAGCACATCGGCGGTGCGGGCGCCCCAATCGAAACCGGCGACGGTCGCCTTCTGGATGCCGAGCGCATCCATCAGATCGATCGCATCCTGTCCCAGCGCAGCGGGTTCGCCGTTACGCACCGCGTCGTCGCGCAGGAACCGGGTCGGCCCGTAGCCGCGTAGATAGGGCACGATCACCCGGCACCCGGCTGCTGCCAGCGTCGGTGTGACCTCGTCGAACGCGTGGATGTCGTACGGCCAGCCGTGCAGCAGCAGGACCGCCGGTCCATCGGCGGGCCCCTGCTCCAGGTAGCCGACGCTGAGCGCGCCGGCGTCGATCTGCTTGACCTCGAGCACGCTGCGCCCCCGCCTCAGCGCAACGACGCGAACGAGGCGCGCATCTCGCTGACGAACTCGTCAGGTTGCTCCCAGGCGAGGAAGTGACCGCCTTTCGCCACCCGGTTGTAGTGGATGAGGTTCGGATACGCCTGGCGCACCCAGCTCTCGGGCGCGGTGTAGATCTCCTCGGGCGACGCGGTGATCGCCGTCGGGAGGGTGACCCCCTTCGGAGCGAAGAAGGCGAGCTTGCTCTCCCAGTACAGCCGCGCGGACGAGACCGCCGTCTTCGTGAACCAGTAGAGGTCGACGTTGTCGAGCACGTCATCCCTTGACAGTCCCTCGCTGCCGCCGGCGAAGGCGCGGGCGATCATCGCCTGGCTGGCCGCGTCGTGGTCGAGCATCCAGGAGGCCAGGCCGATGGGGGAGTCCTCGAGGGCGTAGAGCGTCTGCGGGCGCCCGGCCATCTCTTGCGCGTAGCCGAGGCCGTGCAGCCAGAAGTCGACCAGCTGATCCCAGGCCTTTTTTTCGTCGGGCGAGAGGCCGGCCGGTTCCGGGCCACCGGGCACGATCGCCGAGATCGCGTCGGGCTCGGCCGCCGGCATGTTGGTGTGGATGCCGATCAGCCCCTCCGGCTTCTGCAGCGCGAGTTGCTCGGTGATCGCGTTGCCCCAGTCCCCGCCCTGCGCGACGTACCGGGTGTAGCCGAGCCGCGACATCAGCTCGGCCCAGGCGGAGGCGATCTTGATCGGGTCCCAGCCGGTGACGGTGGGCTTGCCCGAGAAGCCATGGCCGGGCAACGACGGGATGACGAGGTGGAAGGCATCGGCCGCGGTGCCACCGTACGATTCGGGATCGGTGAGCGGCTCGATGATCTTGAGCTGCTCGATCACCGATCCCGGCCAGCCGTGCGTCACGATCATCGGCAGCGCATCGTCGTGCTTCGAGCGGACGTGCAGGAAGTGGATGTCGACGCCGTCGATCTCGGTGAGGAACTGCGGGAACGAGTTCAGCCGCGCCTCGATCCGGCGCCAGTCGTGCTTCGTCGCCCAGTAGTCGGCGAGCGCCCGCATCGTGGCGAGCTGGACGCCCTGGGACGCGTCGTCGACGGTCTCCTTGGTCGGCCACCGCGTGGCGAGGATGCGTCGTTTCAGATCGTCGAGGTCCTCTTGTGGGATCTCCACACGAAAGGGGCGGATCGAGGGGTCGGTGGTGGTGGGCGAGGTGATAGTCGTGCTCACGGCGTGCTCCCGAATGGAGGAGGGATCTTCGGTTCGTGTTGGGTGATGTTCGACCTGACGCAGGGTCTGCGTAGAACGCGAGCCTCGCTCGGGAGCAGGTGGCGTGCTCAAAATACTCCCGACGCGTACCCCCCGTAAAGGGGACACCTTACGCAGAGATCGCGGTGGCTCCGGTGTCGGGCCGCGGCCCCCGCGGCGAGGAATACCGCGGCACGAACACCCGCAGCACCACCGCTCCGACGAGACCGAGCACCCCCAGTGCGCCGGCGGCGAAGGGCAGAGACACCAGCGCCGTGAGCCCTGACACGATGAGCGGCGCCGCGGCGGCGCCCGAGTCGTTCGTGAACCGCCAGGCGCCGAGAAACGGGGCCGGATGCCGCGGGTCGGCCAGATCGGCGCCGAGCGTCATCAGGATCCCGGCTCCGATCCCGTTGGCGAGTGACAGGAACATGGCGATCCCGATGAACCAGCCGACCGTTCCGGGCAGGAACGCGGTCGCCGCGAGGGCGAGGTGGCCGACGCCGAGGCCGACCATCGAGGGGACGGCGGTCCAGAGCCGGCCGAAGCGATCCATGATCCAGCCGCCGGCGAAGAACAGCGAGAAGTCGACCAGACCGGCGACACCGATGATGAGCGAGGTCTGCGTCTCGTGCAGGCCGATGCTGACCGCCCACAGCGGCAGCAGCACCTGCCGCGAGGCGCGCAGGGCGGCGACCGTGGTCGAGCCGAGTCCCAAGGTGAGCAGCACGCGCCTATTGGCTCGGATGGTGCCGAACAGCCCGCGGCTCTCTTGTTCGACCTCGCGCTCGCCGGGTGTCTCGACGTGCGTCCGGGCGTGGGCGCCGGCCCGGACTCCCGCCCGCGCGAAGGTCTTCTCCGGATCGGCGAGCACCAGCAGCACGACGGCCGCCGCCGCGCATCCCGCGATGTGCACCCAGAACACGCTCGACGCGGCGCCGGTCAGCGAGATGACCCCCGCACCGAGGAACGGGCCGATCAGATAACCGAGCCGGAAGCTGCCGCCGAGGGTCGACAACGCGCGAGCGCGGTACTGCATGGGCACGAAGCTCGTCATGAAGGCGTGGCGGGCGAGCGCCAACACCGCGGTGGCGATGCCGACCACCAGGATGCCGAGAGCCAGCACCCAGGGGTTGGGCGCGAGTAGGGCGGTCAGCAGCCCGAGCACCGAGAGGCCGGACG
>Ga0105240_10002825_pt1 | contig 27465 bp, 18 predicted proteins | sample KBSC54metaG_FD_80426 | JGI IMG/M metagenome (GOLD analysis project Ga0105240, IMG submission 80426) | Corn rhizosphere microbial communities from Kellogg Biological Station, Michigan, USA - KBS C5-4 metaG | ecosystem: Host-associated > Plants > Roots > Rhizosphere > Soil | place: Michigan, USA... | reverse complement strand
CCCATTGCAGGACGAATTCAATAAAGCCTGTGAAAAATCGCCGCCTGACTATTGGATTTGGGACGGTATCCATCCGATGCCCGGGGGACATGAACTGATTGCGCGGAAGTGGATCGAAGTTGTCTGGAGGCGCATAAGATAAATTTATTATCTTTGAGAGACGATTGCTTTACATGTCTCTTAAACCAAACTATACTGACGAGGCCCTGCTACAGCTTATGAGCGGAGATGATCAAGACGCGTTTACCATGATCTACGACCGCTACTGGCAGGAATTGTTTGTTACAGCAGCAAAAGCGCTACGTAGCAGACAGGAGGCGCAAGACGTGGTGCAGGATGTATTTCTCTCTCTCTGGCGCCGGAGAAAAGAATTAGCTATCGAACAGTCTTTAGCCGCCTACTTACATACCAGCATCCGGAATAAAGCGATTCATTATATAGAAAAGAATATTAACCGCCGCGACTACCTGGCATTATTTACAGAGGTCGCTATAAATTTCACACCTCCTTCGGCGGATGTTCAACTACAGTTAAAAGAAGTGCAGGAGGCCATTCGGGAAACCGTGGCTAAAATGCCACCCAAGATGCAGGAGGTCTATCATCTCAGCCGCGGTGAGCATCTGAGTCACAGGGAGATAGCCGAAAAAATGGGGATCTCCGTCAAAACGGTAAAGAAGCATAGCCAGCGGGCGGTGCAGCTTCTCAAGTCGGCTCTGGGCTATCATACTACCGCTGTTGCTCTCCTCCTCTTCTACTTTTTAGCCTAAAATTTTTTTTAAGATCGTTACTCCCTGCCTGGCTGTCGGCGGACAGTCATATTATGAACCCAAAGCAGGCAAAGACCATTCTTGAAAAGTACCGCGCCGGTGAATCAACCCCGGAAGAACGGCGGCTTGTAGAACAATGGTACACTCAGCTCGTGGCGACCGGTGAATGGCAATGGAGCGAGGAAGAGAGAATACAGCTCCAGCAAGCCATGAAAAAGAGCTTATTGGAAAAGATCAACTCTCAAGACCAGGGGAGGGACCGCAGGGTGCTTTTTTTAAAGCCCGCATATTGGTGGGTTGCAGCTTCATTGGTATTGGTACTCGGAACAGGTGCTTACTTCTTCTCTTATAGCAGGCATAACAAGGCGGGTGAAAATGTCCTGGCAGACCAGTCCCAGCAGGAGCGCTTCAAAAATGATATATCGCCTGCCAATCAACGGGTTATTCTTACTTTATCGGATGGCTCCACCCAGGTAATGGACAGTATCGCACAGGGCACTATTACGTTGCAGGGAAATACAAGGGCCATCAAGCAGGCCGGGTCCCTCTCTTATCTTGGGGATCATGCTTCCAAGGTCGTTTATAATACGCTGACCACGGAAAAAGGAAGGACCTTTCATTTGCAATTAGCCGATGGTACCGGCGTCTGGCTGGATGCGCTGTCGTCTGTCAGGTTCCCCACCGCCTGGCCCCGGGATGAGCGTGTTGTAGAGGTGACGGGACAGGCCTATTTTGAAGTGGCAAAAGATGTTCGCCGGCCGTTCAAGGTGCGCTGCGGCAACGAGGTTGTCGAGGTTTTAGGAACTCATTTCAATATCAACTCCTACGATCGGAAGGACCTTCAAACCACCCTGGTGGAGGGCTCCGTGAAAGTGGTCTCGAAAAATACTACTCCATTCATGTTGAACAAGCCCGGACAACAGACGAGGGCAGATGATAATAACAGTGGTATGGTCAGGCTGGTGGATGGGGTGGATGTGGATGAGGTGATGGCCTGGAAGGAAGGGCGATTCCAATTCAACGGAAGCAGCGTCGAACAGATCATGGACCAGGTCTCACGCTGGTATAACCTGGATATAGTCTATAAGGATAAAATAAACGAAACTTTTGTGGCGGATATTAAAAGGGATCTGCCCGTGTCGAAGCTACTTGCCTTACTCGAAATGACGAAGCAAATACGGTTTGTCATCGAGGGAAATAAGATAACGGTTGCCAAATAAAAAGCTCCTGCTGAGAACAGGAGCTGAATTCGGATAAATAACAAACAAGGTGAAGAGACCTTTATTACTTAACCAAACAATGCGAAGTTATGCATTTGACTGCAAATTATCACCCTGTGGGCCATAGGGGTGGAACTCTTAAATTCATAAGGGTTATGAGATTGACTGCCATACTATTACTGACTGCCTGCCTTCAGGTATCCGCCCGCACGGAAGGCCAGACGATCACTTTATCAGCCAAGAACAAACCATTGGAAAAGGTGTTCGGCGATATAAAAAAGCAAAGCGGGTTTAGCTTTATTTACGGGAAAGATCTGATCAACTCGGCAAGACGGGTGAATGTCAATGTTACAAATGAGCCGCTTGTCAAGGTGCTGGAGTTGATCTTTCACGATCAGCCTTTGGATTTTTCGATCTCCGACAACTATATCGTTATCAGCCCTAAACTGCCGGTGACGATCCAACCGGGGGATCGTAGCGAAGAAATGCTGCCTCCACCACCCATCCAGATAACAGGACGGGTGACGGATGAGGCCGGCAAACCGCTGGCAGGCGCTTCCATTAAGCTAAAGGGGGCTCAAGGGGGCACCAGCACCGATGACAAGGGTGAATTCACGCTGTCCATTCCTGGTAAAGGGGGTATACTGATCATCTCCTATGTAGGATACAGGGTCCAGGAAATACCGGTGAGCAAGAGCGGGGAAATATCGGTGAAACTAGGCCTCGATGATAACAAGACGGAGGAGATCGTAGTGATCGGTTATGGTACGGCAAGGCGTCGTGATCTTACGGGATCGGTATCCACGCTGTCCAACGAGTCATATAAGGATCAGCCTGTCGTGAATGCTTCTTCCGCCCTCCAGGGCAGGGTACCCGGGGTAGCTGTTACGAATAATTCCGGGGCGCCGGGAGGCTCGGTGAAGATACGTATCCGGGGCGCCAATTCCATCAACGCGAATAACGATCCGCTGTATGTGGTGGATGGTATCGCCCTCAGCAGCATAGGGCTTGGGGATATTAATGTCAACGATATCGAGTCTATGGAAGTGCTCAAAGACGCTTCTGCCACGGCCGTATATGGATCGCGTGGCGCCAATGGGGTTATCATCATTACCACCAAGAGCGGGAAGTCAGGTGTGCCCAGAGTGGAGTATAACAGCTTTGTCAGCTTTAACAAGCCAATGAAGAAATACGACCTGATGGATGCGGTGACGTATGCCAAGACGGCTAATCTTACGGCGGGCGCCAGTGTGTTTGCGGATCCTCAGTCTTTTGCGGGCAAGGGTACGGACTGGCAAAGTCTGATCTTTGCCAATTCCACGACACAGAGCCATCAGGTATCCGTAGCCGGAGGGAAAGAGGGTACGAAATATTACATATCGGGATTCTATATTGACCAGGGTGGATTGCTGGTGAACAGCAATCAAAAGCGATTTGGCATCCGGAGCAACCTGGATGTAAAGGTGAGCAAGAAAATAGATCTTGGGATCAATGTCTATGCGGGCCGGCTCAATTCCCATAACAATGGCGATATGGGCGGCAAGGGGAATCCTGTCACATCGGCCCTCACCTGGGCGCCTACGGAGCAGGTGTATGATGCTCCAGGTCAGTACAACAGATTTGGCATATCACCTATCTGGGCCAATCCTTACATGACTATTAAAGAAAGGGATGGTGACAATTATTCCAATGTGGGTGTTTTTAACGGGAGATTAAAGTATGCTCTTACCGACTGGCTGACACTGACCATCAATGGAGGATTGGATATGAATATTTCCAAGTATGCCTATCTTAACAACGACTGGATCAGTCCTGGTAATCCGGGGTCGGGACAAAGCTCTTCGGAGAACTATACCTTTCAGAACAGCAATATCCTTACTTTCCACAGGACATTTGGTGAGCACGACCTAACTGTCACGGCACTGGAAGAGGCTACCACCAATAAGTACACTTCCTTCAGCGCATCCGGCTCGGGGTTGAGCTCCATCTCCAATGGATATTATAATTTGGGTCTGAATACTTCCCAATCTATTGCTTCCGGGTATTCCAACTGGTCGTTGCTGTCCTTTATGGGTCGTGCGGCGTACAGCTATAATGATAAATACCTTTTGACCGCCACTATCAGAAGGGATGGGTCTTCCAAGTTCCAGGGCAATAACAAATGGAGCAGCTTTCCCTCCTTCAGTGCGGGATGGAAATTGTCCAATGAGAAATTCATTCAGGAACTGGGTGTTTTTTCAAATCTGAAATTAAGAGCGGGATGGGGTGTTACGGGCAACCAGGCAATTGGTCCTTACAGCACGCTGGGTCTGCTGAATGGCGTGATCTATTCCTATGGCACCGGTAATGTGTTTCAGGGCTATACACTGGGGAACCCTGCTACTCCTGATGTAAAATGGGAGACATCGAAGCAGACGGACATAGGACTGGATGTGGGACTCCTGGGTGGCAGGCTCAATATTACGGCTGATTATTACAATAAGAATACCAGCGACCTGCTGCTTTTTACAAGGATCTCCAATTATGACGGCGGGGGTAACTATCTGAAAAATATCGGGAAGGTAAATAACAGGGGATGGGAGTTCCTTATCGAAGGAACAGCTTATAAGAATGGGGACTTTACCTGGTCTACGGCCTTTAATGCTGCCTTCAACCAAAACAAAGTCATCAATCTTGGTAAGGATTCTCTGCTGGAAAGACCGTTGATCACGGGTGGGGGACTTATATCGGCCCCGATACAGGTAGTAAAGGTCGGACAACCCATGGGGGCTTTTTATCTGATACCCTGGCAGGGAGTGTACCAGTCTGATAAGGGGATCTATAAAGCGGGCGATGCCAAATATGCGGATGTGAATGGCAATGGATCGGTAGGGTTCGAGGACAGGGTTATCTCCGGATCGGCTACTCCCAAGTTCACGTGGGGCTTTAACAATAATTTCTCCTATAAGAATTTTGAGCTGAACATTTTTGTACAAGGTTCTCAGGGCAATAAGATATTCAATGCCACCTATGCTTCTACAGCTGTGCCTACCAGTGATGTGAAATTCATCAACCTGGCTGACGCCGCCAATTATTGGACGCCTTCCAATACCGGAAGCACCTGGGCAAATCCCGGAAGTAAGAACAAGAGCTGGGTGGAGTCTACGCAATTCCTGCAGGACGGGAGCTATGTGCGTCTGAAAAATGTGAGCCTGTCTTATACGCTTGGCAAAAACCTGCTGAAAGTGCTGACGGCGAAGATCTATGTAAGCGCCCAGAATATTGCGACCATCACGAAGTACAAGGGATTCGATCCGGAGGCTTCCACTGCGCCGGCGGGCAGCGATGTCGATGCGGGGATCGAACTGGGGGCTTACCCTTCTCCCAAGACGGTGACCGTGGGTGTACAAGTGAAATTTTAATTACTTCCAAAAGACATTGATATGAAAAGACTACTTCAATATATTATCTGTGGATCGGCTCTGGTAATGTTGACCACAGCCTGTCATAAATTCCTGGACGAGACGCCGAAGGGGAGCATTACTCCCGTGAGCTTTTATAAGACGGCGAACGATCTTCAAATGGCGGAGGCTGCTCTTGCCCTGCAGCTCAATGGGGCTTTCAATCAGATAGGTTCTGCCTATTATGGCGGGGATGATATCGTCTCAAAAAGATCGGGGAACAAAATAGATATGTCCGATTTTGATGTGTTTAATGCCAACTCTTCGAACAGCCGGATGACGAACTGGTGGAATTATTTTTATGCTACCATCAAGTCGGCGAATTCTCTGCTCAGCAAATATGCCGATGCGACGCAGGCAACGGACGACCAGCGAAATGCCGCCGGTGGCTATGCGTATTTTATGCGGGCTATCAGCTATTTCTATCTGACAAGGACATGGGGGGAGGTACCGATGCCTATCGATGCTACTATCGTGGACAACCGGCCCAATGCGAAGGTGCAGGATATTTATGATCTAATCGTGGCGGATCTGCAAAAGGCGGAGACGATGCTGCCCGATCATTGGCCCAGTCCTGCCAGTCAGAATGGGATCGATATATTCCCGACGCGCGGATCTGCGAAGGCGGTGCTGGCAAATGTGTATCTGACGATGGCCGGATGGCCGCTGAAACAAACGGACAAATATGCGCTGGCGGCGGCGAAGGCGAAAGAGGTGATTGATGGGAGAACTACGTGGGGGTATGATCTGATGTCCAATTTTGCGGATATCTGGAAGATCGGGAACAGATTCAATAAGGAGGCCGTCGTTGCATGCTACTATAATAACCAGATACCGGCGTGGAGCTGGGAGAATGGGAATATGCTGTCGCCGAACCCTTATGCGCCGGACTATGAAGAAGGAGGGTGGGAAGATGGTATGGGGGATATTGCTTTCTATAACAGTTTCCCGGCTGGTCCCAGGAAGGATGGTACCTATCAGAAGGATTATTTCGTGAAGAATGATTCCAACAATGTCGTGGACTGGCAGCATACTCTGCAAAAACATCCTTACTTCCTGAAATACCGTGATGATTTTGCCTATGACTGGTCTACGCATAAGGCGAACAATTGGTGGAGCAGTGAAACCACTTTCCTGATCCGCTACCCGGAGGTGCTGTTGACCTATGCGGAAGCGCAGGCTATGTCTGCGGGGCCCGATGCCAGTGCGTACGAAGCCATCCGGCAGGTGCGGGCGAGGGCTGGGTTACCTGCTCTAACTGCCGGGCTGTCCCAGGCGGACTTCAGGGATTCGGTAGTGGCGGAAAGGGGATGGGAGTTTACGGGTGAGCTTGGTATACGGTGGTTTGACCTGGTGAGGACGGAGACGGTGCAAAAAGCGAATTCTTCCCGCGATGCTTCGGAGGCGCCGCTGATAAACCAGCCCAGTGATGCGAGTCATACTTATTATTGGGCGCCGGTGCCTATTGTGAAATAATATTTATTCAACCAGCTGGTCCTGGTAAGGACCAGCTAACTCTTATTCATATGAAAAAGACAACGATCTTGTCAGCGGCCTGTGCTATGCTTATTTTTTCCTGCAGTAAACGACCTATCTCGAACAAAGACAATGCTGCTCCCAGGGCGGCAACCAGCACGTGGGAAACTTTACTCGATGGCAGCTCCTTTAGCAATTACACCAGTTTCGAAGCCAACTGGAATTATCTCTATCCCTGGGGTTCGGATCATAATGGTACCGCGCGTATGTATGGGAGCAGCACCGACCACAGTCAGATCTATCTGAACGGGGATGGTTCCCTCACCCTGAAAGCCACCTATCATCCGGACAGCAATCCGAGCACCAGTAGTCCGTATTCGCCTATTTATTTTCATTCGGGTACGGTCTATGCCAAGCAGCAGATACTGATCAATACAACCTATCCCTACTGGGAGGTAAGTGTGGACCTTCAGACGCCGACCACCTCCGGCACATGGCCGGCATTTTGGATAACGGGTGTGAATACCTGGCCGCCTGAAAGCGATATCGTGGAGGTGAAGGGGACTACTTCTATCTGGCAGAATACGTACGATGGGGCATGGCAGACTAAGCTCACCACTGTAAGCAATGCAGCTACTGTCTGGCATCATTATAAGGCGGTGTATAACCTTTTGAAGAATGCGAATGGGACGTGGTCGAACAGTGTGGAATGTCAGTACTTCATCGATGGTGTCATCACTGCCGTACAGGTAGGGAATAATTTTGCCAATGCACCTTTCTGGCTGATCATTGATGGCCAGATGACGGCGACGAGCCAGGTTCCCGATGCGCTTTTTAATATCCGGAATGTGGTCATCCGCAGAGGGCAGACGCCTTTTGATCCCGGAGCTTCTTACAAGCTGGTCAATGTCAATAGCGGGCAGGTACTGGCCGTTCCCAGTGCATCCACTACCCAGGGTGTGACGCTGATCCAATGGCCCTGGCTGGGGGGTAATGAGCAGCAATGGCAGATCGCGGATGCGGGCAGTGGTTATTACTCTTTGACCAATCATAACAGCAGTCAACTCGTGGATGTCAAGGGCGCTTCCACCACGGCGGGCGCTTCTATCATTCAATGGCCTTATAACGGCGGGTATAATCAGATGTGGACGATCTCCAGGGTTGGGAGTGGGATCTATACTTTTACGAATCGAAACAGCGGAATGGTCATGGACATGGCAGGCGGGTCTAAAGCCCAGGGGGACACGGCGATACAATGGCAGTATCAAAATGGAGCTAATCAGCAATGGCAGATCATCAGTCAGCAGTAGGAGCGCTGCCGATGGCAATAGCGTAGTTTTTGAAAGGCGTAATAAACAGGGCATGGAAATGCCCTGTTTTAATTAGTTTACGACCATTCAAAGCTAAACTCGTAAACCTACTACTATCATAAACATCCGATAGATTATTGGATTGTTATGATTTTAAATTATCCTTTTCTTGTTCGTTTTTACCATGTCGTACTGGCTTTAGGGTCCTGACGGCAGGGGGGTGGGGTTATGACAATGGCGCCAGCTGTATGGCTCTTTTTCTGAACTGACCGGGTGTTAAGCCAGTAGCTTCCTTGAACAACTTATTGAAATTGGAGATGGTATTGTAACCGCAGTGATAGGCGATCCCGGCAACAGGTGTGTCGGAGCCGATGAGCATTTCGCAGGCATTGAAGATCCTTACTTCGTTGAGGTAGTCGAAAAAATGCTTGCTGGTGCTTTTTTTAAACCACCTGCAAAAGCTCTGGGGGGTGAGACCTGCGACTATCGAAATGTCTTTCAGCGAAATGTCTTTGCTGAAATTGCGCTGGACGTATCTGTATATTTCGCTGAGCCTGTCGGTGGCCTCTTCTATCTTTTCGGGGTTGTAGACGTCTTCTGTAATGCACCGGCAATCGGGTGAGGTAGACAGGATATGTAAGATCTCCAGGAGCAGGAGGATACGCCGGAATCCCCGTTGCGTAACGAGAATATCGAGTTTTCGGCTTACCTTGTCCCGGGTGGCGCCCGAGACCTGTATCCCTCTGGCAGCCAGCTCAAAGAAGCGGGCCAGCTCCCTGGATTCTTTCAGATCGTAGAATTCGTCGCTGAATATTTCCTTTCGGAAATGCACCACTACGGAGCGGGCCCTGTGTCCATTGGTGGTATCGTCGTTCAGCCAGATATGGGGGAGGTTGGAGCCGATGAAGACCATATCTCCTTTTTCGAAGGGGTCGATCCTGTTGCCGATGATCCGCCGGCCATGGCCTTCCTTTATGAGGACAAGCTCCAGTTCGGGATGGAAGTGAAAGGCAGGGTTAAAGGCATCATCGTTCCTGTCGATGATGGACAATCTGGTGTTGTGCAGAAGCGTGATCTCGGTTCTTATGACTCTCATATGGCGATGGTGTGTGGCCCCTGGTGGGGCGCTGTACTTCGATCCTGTTCCCAAGGTAAAAATAATAATTCATTGGATTTGCGGAGCGGTTGGTAAAAAAATCACGCACTCGATTGCACCAGGGTCCAGGGGGTGGCGTGACGGGGTATATGGGGTGGCGGATCGCAGGTAAAATTGAAGAAAAAAGGGGTAATTTGGAAGTAGGGGGAATGAGAAATCATCCGGAAGTTTAAGCAAAATTTTAATGCATGAATAAGGTGAAAATAGTGCTGATCGCATTGTTGTTGTCCGGGTCGCTGTTGCAGGCCCAGACCAAAAGGATATTTAACGAATCCGCGGCTGCCAAAGAGCAGCGTATGGCCTGGTGGACCAACGACAGATTTGGGATGTTCATTCACTGGGGCATTTATTCCATGGCAGCAAGGCATGAGTGGGTGAAGCACAATGAGCATATGACCAATGAGGAGTATCAGAAGTATTTCAACTATTTCAATCCTGACCAGTGGGATCCCACTGCCTGGGCCAAACAGGCCAAGGCCGCGGGTATGAAATATGCGGTGCTGACCACCAAGCATCACGATGGATTTTGTCTTTTCGACTCGAAATTCACGGATTATAAGGCCACCAATACGCCGGCACATCGCGACCTGGTTAGGGAATATGTAAATGCCTTCCGGGCGCAGGGCATGAAGGTTGGGTTTTACTATTCGTTGCTGGACTGGCATCATCCGGACTATACGATGGATGACGTTCATCCGCTGACACAGACGGATACCACTCAGGCTAATTACGACCGGCTGAACAAAGGGCGGGACATGCGTAAATACCGGCAATATCTGCGCGACCAGATCACCGAGCTGTTGACGAACTATGGCAAGATCGATGTCCTCTGGCTGGACTGGACCTGGGGTAAGGAAAGCAAGCGCGGCAAGCATGCGGAGGATTGGGGCGCCGTGGAGCTGATAAAGCTGGTGAAAAAGCTGCAGCCGGGCATCCTGGTGAATAACCGGCTGGGTCTGGATGACTATGAGGACGGGGGTGACTTTGTGACCCCTGAGCAGGTGTCGACGGCGGAGCTGGCTAAATACAGGGGCAAGACATGGGAGACCTGCCAGACCTTCTCCGGGTCGTGGGGTTATTACAGGGATGAGAATACCTGGAAAACGGATCATCAGCTGCTGGACCTGCTGATCACGTCCACGTCCAATGGGGGTAACCTCATCCTGAATGTCGGACCTACTGCGCGCGGGGAGTTCGACTACCGTGCGAAGAGTGCGCTGGATAGCCTGTCCTACTGGATGCATGCCAACAGCAGGGCTATTTATAACTGTAGCTATGCACCTGAAGAGTTCAAGGTACCTCAGGATACGAGGCTTACTTATAATAAGACCACGCGGAGGTTATATGTGCATCTGATGGAATATCCGGAGGGTCATACGCTGGTGTTGCCGGGATATAAGGACAAGATCAAGTATGTGCAGTTCCTGCATGATGCGTCGGAGATCAAGTCGAAGAGCGATGGAGATGATGTTACGCTGCTGTTGCCGGAAAGGAAACCCAATATCGCGATACCGGTGATCGAGATAATACTTAAATAGATGCGATGACCAAGGCGTTTGTAAGGATCTTTTTGGCTGTCCTGGTGCTGTTATATGGTGTTCTTGTTCAGGCGCAGGTGGCTGTTAACTGGGTTTCGGTGCAGCCGGGCGTTTGGAAGGCGGTGGTCGGAAAACCGGAATCTATCAGCTTATTAAAGGCGGCGGGTGTGAGCGCATATGAGAAAGGATTTAGCCAGCTGCCTTCCGCGGCTTTTCCGTTGGATAAAAAGGAGATCGTGGTGCGGCAGCGGGATGGGAAGATATATTTGAGATTCCCGTTGCAGAAAGAGGAGAAGCTATTTGGCTTTGGCCTGAATTTTCAAACGGTGAACCAGCGGGGCAGGGTCTTGCATTTACATGTAGATCATTATGGCGGGAAGGACAATGGCCGGACGCATGCGCCTGTGCCTTTTTATGTGAGCTCCGGTGGGTATGGCGTGCTGGTAGATGCAGCGCGATATATGACGGTGTATGCGGGTTCTGCGGTGAGGGTTGCCACGGAGCATCCGCCGAAGCTATACGACCGGAATACCGATAAAGACTGGAACGCTCAGCCCTATTCGGATGCGGTAGAGATGCTGGTGCCGGCGCAGGGTTTGGAGGTATATGTATTTGCAGGGCCGTCGCCGATGAATGTAGTACAGCGGTACAATCTTGTGAATGGCGGCGGCTGTCTTCCTCCCAAGTGGGGGCTGGGTTTTACGGAGCGGATGCCTACTTTATCGAGTCAGGCGGATATTGTGAGTGAGGCAAAACTGTTTGCGCAGCATGATTTTCCGCTGGACTTTATCGGCGTGGAGCCCGGCTGGCAAAGCATGGCCTATCCCTGCACATTCGAGTGGGATAAGGGGAGGTTCCCCGATCCGGCCGGCTTTATAAAAGAGCTGTCGGCGTTGGGCATTAGGGCCAATTTATGGACGAACCCCTATATATCACCAAAGGCTTCGCTATATGTGGCGATGAAGGGGTTGTCTGGTTCGCATACGGTGTGGAATGGGCTTGTTCCGGACGTGGCGTTGCCGCGTGCCCGCCAATTGCTGAAGGAGCATTTTTTAAAAGAACATATCAACATCGGGGTCAGCGGGTATAAGATCGATGAGATCGATGGGTTCGATAACTGGCTTTGGCCGGATGTAGCGACTTTCCCTTCCGGATACAGCGGGGAGCAGATGCGGCAGGTATATGGGTTGCTGATGCAGCGTATGACGTCTTCGTGGTTCAGGGAAAAAAATCAACGGACCTATGGACTGATCCGCGCGTCCAATGCGGGCGCCAGCTCCTTTCCCTATGTCATATACGATGATTATTACAGTCATCGGGATTTTATAACAGCGCTGATCAACAGCAGTTTTGCGGGTGTGTTGTGGACGCCTGAGGTGCGGGCGTCGGAGAGCGCGGAAGAATGGGTGAGAAGGATGCAGAGTGTTTGTTTTTCACCTATGGCCATGCTCAATGCGTGGGCTGATGGTACCAAGCCCTGGAGTTTCCCGGAAGTGGAGGGAGCGGTGAAGGATGTGGCGAGTCTGCGGATGCAATTAATACCGTATATCTACAGTACGTATGCGCAGTACCGATGGGAAGGAAAGCCGCCCTTCAGGGCTATGAGTCTGGTCGAGGGTTCGGGTGGTCAGGATCTGAAAGACCAGTATATGATGGGAGACAATATCCTTGTGGCTCCTATGTTCACGGGGGAAAAATCCAGGAAGGTATATTTGCCAGCGGGGAAATGGTATGATTTTTATACTGGGGAACTTGCAGGCGAGAATGAGGTGATAGCTATCACGCCGGGGTTGGATAAGATCCCATTGTTTGTAAGGGACGGCGGTATTATACCCATGATGCCTATGCAGCGGCAGGCGCCTGTGCCGGGGCAGAAGGTTCAATTGATCGTGCGACATTATGGGAAGGCCAATGGAGGTTTTGTGCTGTATGATGATGACGGGGTGACCTTTGATTATGAGAAGGGGGCATGTTCTTTTGTTACATTGCGTGTGCAGCGTGACGGCAATGGGAATATGGCGGGCAGCGTGAGCGATCCGCAGCCTGGTAAGCCATACGGCTATTTGAAAGAAGTGAGCTGGATATTTATGACAAAATGATCTTACAATATGAGAAAGTATATCAGGCTATTGGTGTTTGTAATGATGTGTCTGCCGGGCGGGTTTTCGGCCATTGCGCAGCAAAACTATGTTGTTATAGATCCGTCGGACGGCGAAAAGGATATTGTTGCCAAGGCGGCGAAGGTAACACCTACTCCCCAGCAATTGCGGTGGCAGCAGCTGGAGCTAACGGCCTTTTTTCATTTTGGGATCAATACATTTACGAATAAGGAATGGGGTGACGGGACCGAAAATGAAAAGCTGTTCAATCCAACGGCGTTGGATGCGAGGCAATGGGTAAGTGTTTGTAAGCGGGCGGGTATCAAGCAGGTGATCCTGACAGCCAAGCACCACGATGGATTTTGTTTATGGCCCAGCCATTATACAGAGCATTCCGTTAAAAACTCTCCCTGGAAGGATGGGAAGGGGGATGTAGTTCGGGAGGTGAGCAATGCCTGTAAGGAGATGGGGGTAGGTTTTGGCGTTTACCTTTCGCCGTGGGACAGGAATAACCGGGCATATGGGACCGATGCGTATAATGACTATTTTGTCAATCAGCTGTCTGAGCTGCTCACCAACTATGGAAAGGTCGATGAAGTGTGGTTTGACGGCGCCAATGGCGAAGGACCTAATGGGCGGAAACAGGTATATGACTTTGCCCGCTGGTATAAGGTGATAAGAAAATTGCAACCGGAGGCGGTGATCGCTATCATGGGTCCGGATGTGCGATGGGTAGGGACGGAGAGCGGTTATGGGAGGGAGCAGGAGTGGAGTGTGATACCTTTTGATGCATCCAGTATAAAATTGGTTTCGGAAGGGTCTCAAACGGCTGTCGATGTCAAGCCTGTGGGTGATCTGACGGGGGACGTGCTTGGGAGTCGTGAAAAGATATTGAAGGCGAAAGCCCTGGGTTGGTATCCGGCGGAGACGGATGTATCTATCCGTCCGGGGTGGTTTTATCACAGCAATGAGGATAAGGAGGTAAAGACACCGGAGAAGCTGATGGATATTTATTTTAATTCGGTGGGGAGGAATGGCGTGTTGTTGTTGAATATTCCCCCTGACAGACGGGGTTTGTTAAGTCAGGCGGATGTGGAGAGTTTGATGGGGTGGAAGTCTTTGCGGGATAAATTATTTTCAGAGAATTTGGCTGGACCGGGCGGGACGATGCGGCAAGAAGGTCAGGAATATATACTGCAATACGACCTGCCCAAGCCTTCGACCTTTGATGTTTGCAGTTTACAGGAGGATATTACCAAGGGGCAACGGGTAGAGTCGTACGTGCTGGAGGGTTTTCAAAATGGGGGGTGGAAGAAGATCGTAGAAGGGACTACCATCGGGTACAAACGGCTGTTGAAATTCGATCCTGCTACTACTTCGAAGGTGCGGTTGCGGATATTGTCGTCCCGGCTGGAGCCAGCTATTGCGGGGCTGGGGTTGTATAGTTCGTCGGGGGCACAACCGATGGGGTCGGGCGGGCAGCCGATGGCGACCAGGGGAGGGACCTCCAAGAGAGAGACCTCCAAAGAGGGATGGATAAATCTTTTTAATGGCAAGGATCTCAATGACTGGACGGTGAAGATCAAGGGGTATCCTGCGGGGGAGAATTTTGCCAATACGTTCCGGGTGGAAGATGGGGTGATGAAAGTGAATTATGATGGCTATGGGGGACTTTTTAAAGAGCGGTATGGTCATATTTTTTATAAGAAGAAATTCTCCGCGTACCTGGTGGTGGTGGAATACAGATTTACCGGCGACCAGATGAAGGACGGGGCTGACTGGGCTTACCGCAACAGCGGGGTTATGCTGGCGGGACAGACACCGGAAAGTATGGAGCTGAACCAGGATTTTCCCATCTCCCTGGAAGAGCAATTGCTGGGTGGCAATGGCAAGGACGACCGGCCAACGGCTAATCTGTGTACGCCGGGGACCAATGTGGTGCTGCATGACAGCCTGTTCACGCCGCACTGCATCAACTCCAGCGCAAAGACGTATCACGGTGATCAGTGGGTGCATGTGGAAGCGTTGGTTCTGGGGGATTCTATCCTCCGGCACATCGATGGCAGGGATACGGTGCTCACGTATACGAAGCCGCAGTACGACGGGAGGGACGAGTATGTCAAGAGGGCCGGCCTGCCTGATGGTGGGCTGATTTCCGAGGGAACTATCTCCCTGCAGAGTGAAAGTCATCCCGTAGAATTCAGGAAGGCGGTGTTGTTTGATCTGAGCCCTTATATGAATGATCCTGTGAAACTTAACAGGATCATTACTCAGCTGCAGAAGAGGAAGACGAACAAATTCTAAATAAAATTTTTCAGGTTGATTAGGGGTTGTGCATGTTTTCACCCGCTATAATAGGCGACAGTTCTTTTTTTTATGCACAAAACCAAAAAACCATGAAACGTCTTATCCATCTGACGATCCTGCTTGGCATGTCCTTTGCCAGGGTCTATTCACAGGAAAATGCCGCTCCTTCTCAACATCTTACTTATTCTTTTCCCAATGACGCAGTGCTTCAGATGCAGAAAATGCAAATCGTGCAATCTGCCTATGCGTCCTATTTCGAGGTGAACAGTTTTACGAATGGATATGCCGGTCTGCAACAGACCCCTGACAGCTCCCACGGCAGTTCGCATATCCTGATCTCGTCCCTATGGGACCCTAATACGGCGGGTGGGATCTATTCAACGCTGCGTTATGCAGCCCCTAATACGTATACGGGCCGATTTGGCGGAGAGGGGGATGGCTGGCAGTCCATCAACCCTTATAACTGGACCCTCAACACCTGGTATAATCTGGTGGAGCGGAGCTGGAAGAGCGGGGGCCAGCTGTATATCGCCACCTTTATCAACAACCTGAGCACGAACGCATGGTTTCACACGGTGACTATATCCATACCTGACCCCGGCCGATACCTCGGGTCCGGCAATGACGCTTTTCTGGAGAACTGGGATGGTACTAATCCGGCCTGGGATGGCCGTTATATCCGGAAGGCTTATTTTAAGGATTGCTGGGTTTTGAATACGAGCGGTGGATGGGATAAATCCACGAGCAGGTATTTTAGCGCCAATGCAAATGACTCGGCCCGGAACGGGATCTATAACAATGCTTTTAATGCGGGTTATGACAATACGCTGAACGCGTATTTCATGCAGCATGGGGGAAATACCACGCCTTCTTCCGCATTTAATGGTGGTAGGACGCTGACGTTGCCTGCCCAGTCGAATCAGGGAGCTGCTCCTTCTCTTACCACCGGGAGCGTGAGCAGCGTGACCGCATCCTATGTTGGGGGGAAGACGTATGTGAACTGGAATATCGACGGGACCAAGAGCCCACAGCTGGCTGCCACGGTGCAGGTGCTTAATAGCGCAGGGAGTGTAGTGCTGAGCTTCACCGATACGATGCCTCAGCGTAGGAGTGATACCTTGACCGGAAGCCTTTCTTCGGGGAGCTATACGGCAAAGGTCTTTTTTACGGATGTCTTTTCTCAAAACTCCAATTCCGTGACGGCGACATTCACGGTGGGTCCTTCTTATACTTACTGGTATACGCTCCGAAATGCTTTTAGTAACAAATACCTGTCTGTAAAGAACAGCAGCACGGCCAATCTGGCGAATATTGTCCAGTATGCTGCATTGAACAATGCCGGGGAATGGCGTCTGAAGAATGTCAACAATGCAACGGTGCTGATCAACAGGAATAGCGGAAAGGTTATCGATCTGCCGGGTAGCAACCAAAATTTAGGCACCGACCCCATCCAATATACGGAGAACGACAATACCAATCAGCAATGGAACCTGGTGTCCGTCGGGGGAGGGAAATATCTGATCCAAAGCAACCTGTCCAATCACTATGTGCTGGATGATTCTGCCAGCAGTACGGTGGACGGCACCAATATTATTTTGTATTCCGCCAATGGAAGTTCCGGATCCGTCAATCAGCAGTGGGTGATGCAGGTGGTGGATTCCACGGTTGGCGCGTCGGTTGCACCTGTCGTGGTGCGGGATGAAGCCGCTGAACTGGCTGGGTCACGCGGTCAGGCATTGTCGATCTATCCAAATCCTGTCAGGGGAATATTGCACATCTCATTGCCGGGGGTCTCGGAAGGAAGGACGATGGTGGAGGTGTTCACTTTGGCTGGAGCGCGAGTTTATCAGACCACTGCTGACAGGAAGAATTTTGATATCGATGTATCTTCCTTTGCGAGGGGGGCGTATCTGGTGAAGGCCGGCGCCCTGACGGGGAAGTTCGTTAAAGAGTAAGCGCTTTATAGTGGCGCTCCGGGTTACCGGAGCGCCATCGGTATATTTCACACAAACGTTTGCACCGCTGGAGGGAAACATTTTTTGTTAACTTTCAAATAATGTTTAGCATCGAACCAAACGAACTGCTGCGACAGGTAGCCGAAGAGAATGACAGGCATGCTTTTAGAGAATTATACGACATCATGCACAAGAGCCTGTATGATTTTGCTCTGGCTATCGTCAAATTGAGAGAACCTGCCGAAGAGATCACGGCCGATGTCTTTATTCGTCTGTGGGAGAAGAGGAGGAAGCTGGAGCATGGCAGGATACGCAGTTGCCGTCTGTATCTGTTCATGTGTGTCAAGAATGCCTCCCTGAATTATCTACGCGACAATAAACGTCCCGAGCAGCTGGATCTCGACCAGGTGTCGCTGGCCGACTGGGAACTCGAGACCAATCCTGAAGAGCTCATGATCACGGCGGAAATGGCGGCCTGTCTGGACAGGGCGATCCGCGAGCTTCCTGTGCGGTGTGGGATCGTTTTCCGGCTGGTGAAGGAGGAGGGGCTAAGCTACAAGGAGGCGGCTCAGCTGCTGGACCTGTCTGAAAAGACTATCGAGAATCAAATTGCAATCGCCCTCAAAAAAATACGGCAGGCTATCAACTTCAAGATCCCCGCGGGGCATTCCTGATAATCCGTTGGGGACCCTACTTCGGTGCGCGGGACTCATCTAGTAATTTCTTAAAAAAAATTATTCTTCTTTGGGGGGCGCGTTCCAAAACCGTGTCATATCCAGTATGGAGCAGGAAAGGCTATGGATACTATTGGGCAGGAAACTAGCCGGCGTTGCTACGGAAGAAGAATTGCAGGAGCTGGAGCTGTTGTTACTAGCCTATGGAGAAGATGCGGCGACGATGGAGATCATTGAAAGGATGTGGGCCAGCAGGGCGGGGAGGGCAGCCACCGACAGTGATAGCAATATTCTGGACCGTATCGAGACGGCTACGCGACCTGTGCAGCGAACCCGCCGGCGTGGCACCTGGGCCTTTTCGGGAGTTGCGGTATGCGTGGTTGCGTTTGTATGCTGGGGTGTCTTCCGCATGGAGGGTGAGAAGAAGGAGACGATGAATGTGATCTTTACCCGCCGGAAGTCTCACTCCAATCTCCAGTTCCCGGATGGCACATCGGTGGTACTGAACGAGAACAGCAGGATATCCTATAATGCGGATTTTGGAAAGGTGAAGCGGGAGATCTTTTTGGAAGGGGAAGCTTATTTCGATGTGGCTAAAAACCCGGGTGTACCGCTGATCATTCATGCCAAAAATGTCGATATCAAAGTATTGGGGACCTCCTTCAATGTGAAGGCATATCCGGCCGACAAGGGTGTGGAAACCTCTCTGATCAAGGGTGCGGTGGAGGTGAGCTCGAAGATCTGGCCGGGTCAGAAGATACTGTTGCGACCAAATGAAAAAGTAAATATTCCCGTGTCACGGGTCCCGGATGCAGCCGGGGTACAGGTCGAGGCGGACAGCAATGCGGTATCGGGTTTTTCCGATGAAGCGCCCAAAACCACCCCTGTCCCCGATCCTCCTGCGATAGTTGATACTTTATCCTATAACAGACAACCCCTAAACGCTGAACGTACAAGCAAACTTATCCCTGAAATAGCCTGGATGTACCGGAAGCTGGTGTTTAACCAGGAGTCATTCGAGAGTGTAGCGGAAAAGATGGAAAGATGGTATGGCGTACGATTCTATTTTGAGGATGACGAACTTAAAAAAGAAGTGTTCACTGGATCATTCAGCAAAGAGGCATTGGAGGAAGCATTGAAGGCGCTGCAGTTCAGCTATCCTTTCGACTTTGTCATCAAAAAAAGCGAAGTATTTATCCAAAGAAAGAAATAAAGGAGATGCGCTAACATCCCCCTTATAAGATGTAAATAAGAAGGCCTTGAATTTGGAGATCCGGGGTCTTCCCATTGTTAACCATCATGTAATAAAGGTATGCTATCTTTTGTATTACCAAAACTATTTCGTGCGGCCTATCGCGCACGAAGACAAACCCTGCTTGTTATGAAATTTCTGAGCTTCTTGCTGACGGTGGTCTGTACGCAGGCCCACTCGGTGGGGTTATCTCAAGAAAAGATATCCCTTGAGTGCAGGGACGTAACGTTGAAACAGGCCCTGACGGTGATCGAGTCTAAGAGCTCGTACCGTTTCCTCTATCATGACAGCTCATTTTCCCCGCTGGCGAACGTCACCATCGATGTCCGTAACGAACCAGTCCTCAGCATCGTCGATCAATTGATCGTCGGAACGAAACTTCATTACCGGGTGCTCGAGAACAACCTGGTCGTATTTGGAGAAGGTGATTACCAGGCGCGCGACAGTCTTGTCAGGGGCAAGGTGCTCGATGCGGATGGGCGGCCTTTACCCGGTGTGTCTGTCCATGAGGCGGGAAGCAAGGGCGGGACTGTGACCAATGACAAGGGCGAGTTCACGCTACGGGTGAAGGATGCCGACGGGACGCTCGAGCTAAGCTCGGTGGGATATGTTTCGCAGCGTGTCCGGCTGAATAAGCGGCTGGTGCTGAGCATCCGTCTGACGGCGGAAGATAAGAGGATGCAGGATGTGATCGTTGTCGGGACCCAGTCGCAGAGTATGCGGACGACCACTTCCGCGGTATCCACCATCAGCGGCAAGCAGATAGAGAATCTTCCCGCGCCCTCTTTCGACCAGCTGATACAGGGGCGATTGAGTGGTATCAATGTTCAGGTGAATTCGGGCGAACCTGGTACAGCTCCATCGTTGGTGGTGCGTGGCAATACCCGGGTGAGTCAGAACATAGGTTCTTCTTCGCTGGATGCGGCCCGGGCGCTAAGCGGTCCCTTGTATGTCATCGATGGTATTCCCATCAATCCGGAGGACATCACCAACAGCATCGACGCTACGGGGACCAACTACCTGGCAGGGCTGAACGTCAATGATATTGAGACCATATCTGTGCAGAAGGACGCTACCGCCACGGCGGCGTGGGGTTCCAGAGGCGCCAATGGTGTTATTTATATCACTACCAAGCGGGGTCGCACCAACAAACCCGAGTTCAGGCTCAACTGGTACAGCGGGCTTTCCGTAACGCCGGAGCTATTGCCTACTGTCACGGGGCAGGAGGAGCGGAGGCAGAAACTTGACCTGCTGAAAGCATATGCCAATGGGAATGTGTCTTTGCTAAGGCAGATACCTCAAATGCTTACCGACAGTGTCAATCCGTCCTTTAACAATGCGGACGACTGGCAGGGGCTTTTTTACCGGAACGCCTATGTTCACAATGCGGACCTTTCCATGGCTGCGGCGAATGACCTTATCAACTACCGCCTGAGCATGAACTATTACAATGAAGAGGGGATTATCCGGGCCTTTGGCTACCAGCGGTATTCCTTCCGGGGAAACTTCGATTTCAAGCTCAGCTCCAAGGTGAATGCGCAGTTTATCGGAGGCATATCGCGCAGTGACCGGCAGCGGGGGAGGAAGTACACCAATCGGAGTCTCAACGGCACACAGGCGACAACCAGCGACGACAATACACCCGTCAGCGGCGCAAACATACCTTCTTCTCTATATCGGTTGACCGCGTTTGACTCGCTGAACTTCGACGGGCTGTATGATAAGCTGCGGAATCAGAATGTCAATAACCAGTATACTGCCTCACTGACCCTGAACTATAAAGTCTTTCATGATCTTACTCTCGTCAGCCAGGCGTCGATGGATGCTACTACGTCCAGCAAGGATTATTTCCAGCCTTCCAATATCGATGCGGTGGCTTACCAGGTACAGCAGACCCTGCAGCCCAGTTATGCCGAGTCCGACAGGGGCACTTTCACCAATTACTTCCTGTCCAACAGGGCGAACTATGCCAAGACATTTCATACCGGAGAAAATTTTGAGCATCATGTAACGTTTACGGCCTCGCAGCAGTTCAACCGGAATATCGCTACTTTTACCCAGGCAACCGGGTACAACGTGCCCTCCAATGATATCCAGGTCGTATCGGGTGTTCCGCAGTCCTCGCTGGGCGCCAACTCTTCTTATCAGGCTGCCTCCCTGCTATCTTATGTAGGGCAGCTTCAATATGATCTCAATGGAAAATATATTGCGTATGTATCAGACAGGGCTGATGCCAGCTCCCGTTTTGGCACACGGAGCAAATGGGGAAAATTCGCGGCTGCCGGCGTAGGCTGGATCCTTTCAGATGAGAAGTTCATGGATGGCGCCAAGGGATGGCTGAATTATATGAAGATAAGAGCAAGCTACGGACAGTCGGGTAACCAGTCCGACGACTACTATGCTCCCTACAATTCCTATACACTGGCTGGTACTTACACGGGAAACCCCGCTATTCAGCCGAGCTATACCAACGGCCTCACCAAAGACAATCTCACGTGGACCTCGACCACCCAGAAAGATCTGGGAGTCGATCTGAATCTTTTTTCCAACAGGATCTCCATTGTCGCAGACGTTTATGACAAGCTGTCGAAGTCGGATTATTTCAATTTCAATCTGCCTTTCTTTACGGGATATCAGAGCATCAGTTTCAATGCCACGGATCTCTGGGTGAGCAACCGGGGAGTGGATTTCACGTTGATAACGCACAACCTACCTGCCCGAAACCCCATTCAATGGACCACGACGCTGAATCTTTCTTACAATAAGAACATCATCGCCAGGCTCCCCAATGGCAACAGGACTTTTCTGCAGGATGACTATTATGGGGTCACACGTATGTACAGTGTAGGACAGCCAATTTACCGGATGTTCCAGATGCAGTACCTTGGCGTTTATAATAATTATTCCGAGATACCTGTCAATCCTCTGACCGGGCAGCATATCACTTATTTTAAAGGTAACCATCAGGTGAGGCCCGGAGACCCTATATGGAAGGACCAGAACAAAGATTACGATGTCTGGAGTGATGAGGACAACGGCGATACGCATGGGGACAGGGTCCCTACCGGCAATCCGAATCCGCTGTTTACGGGAGGGTTCGTGAATGATCTGAGCTATAAGAACTTTTATCTGTCCGTCGTCTGTGTCTTCACCTGGAAAAGGGATATCATCAATACCTTTCGGGAAGGGCAATTTGACAATATATTCGACTTCCCTTCTGTAAGTCCATTGTATGATCTGGCGGCCAAACGCCTGCCATCCCTTGCGGGGTTGAACTATTGGAGGCCCGACCAGCTGTCGAAGAATCCCCATTATAAAGCCACTTTCCCATCCCTGAATCCTTTCATACCGCAATACTATGAGTTCCTGCCCTTCTCCAGCATGTTCAACGAGGATGGCAGCTATTTCAAGATCAAGAATGTCGTAGTGGGCTATAGGGTGCCTGAGCCGATTATCCGGCGTGCCAAGCTGAATGGCCTTCGGTTTTACGGTGTCATCGACAACCTGGTGACCTTTAAGAAGTCTTCTGTGCCAGATCCTGAAGCCGTAGACAATCTGGGGGTATATACAGGCGGCTTGTTCCCCCTGCCCCGAAAATTCACTTTAGGTCTGGAAATTCAATTTTAGGTGTCTCAAAAACTGGATTATGAAAATTTATCTCAAAAAGGTCAATGGCTGTATGCTGGCGGCATGTATAATGCTGGCCGGTGTATCGTGCAAAAAATATATTAATGAGGGGCCCATTTCCTCTACCTATGATAGTAAGTTCTGGACTTCGCAGCAATCTGTCGAGCAGGCTGCTGAGGCCCTTTATGGCCAGCTGCGGGCATGTTTAAGGCAAGATGCCTCTCATTTTGCATTCGGCGATCTGACGGCAGGCGAGTTCACCACGACGTACAATACGTACTGGAACTACAATACCATTCAGCCTTCCCAGGGATCGAATTTCTCGTATGTCCCTTATCTGGAGGGTACTCTTAAGAACTGGTCGAGGTTTTATCAACTGGCGGCCCAATGCAATCTGATCCTCACGCGCGTACCGGCCATGCCCCTGTCCGCATTTGGCAATGACTCAACGGTGCGAAATGAGTATCTGGGAGAGGCATTGTTCATGCGTGCATATCTGTATTTCTATATCACCCGGGTGTGGGGCGATCCTGTATATATCACCAAGATATACGACAATGTGGACTATGGTAATATACCTCCCGTGGCCCGTACTCCCGAGGCGGATGTATTGAAGGCTTGTATTGCCGACCTGCAGCTGGCGGCAGGATATCTTGCTTTTTCGGGTGGTGATCCCGGTAAGGAGTTTAGAGCAAGCAGGGGCGGCGTTTATGCGCTCCTTGCGCATATCTATGCATGGCTGCACGATTATGCCAATTCTCATCTGGCCTGTCAGCAGGTGATAAACCAGGGCGGCTACACATTGGAGCCTATGAGCTCTTATTCGAATATCTGGTCTGACCAGCTGTCGCAGGAGAATATATTTTCCATTGCCATGACCTTTAACAGCAATGACAACAATTTCCTGAATTCGGGCGATAACAGCGCCTGGAGCGAGGCGCATTATGACTTTTTCTCTGTCTGGCTTAAGGATTCAGCCATAGATTACAGGAGCTCCAATTGCTGGGTAGCCAACCCGACGCTGTATGCAGACAGTGATCAGCGATTTGTTACCCTATTCCATCCGATTGATGCTTCGGGGGGAGATGATCCAGGGTATGAATTGACAAAATATTCGAATTTCAAATATAATAACCCTGCCAGCAAGCAGCAGCCTTATATCAATAACAACCTGGTGCTTTTCCGCCTGTCCGACATCTATTTGCTGGATGCGGAGGCGCTTGCGGCACAGGGTGACCTGGGGAATGCAGTGGTGTTACTGAACCATACGCGCGAGAGGGCCGGTATCGGGGATTACGGCGGCGCCCTGGACCAGACGGATGTCATGCAGGAAATACTGGACGAACGGGGCAGGGAGCTTGTCGGGGAGGGCGCCCGGTTTTATGACATGATACGGACGGAGGGGTATGTACATAATCTGAGGGATGTTTTGGGATATGCCCCGGCCCGCATAACGGAAAAAGGATATTACTGGCCCATCGATCTGAACAATTTATTCCAGGGCGACCCATTGCTGACGCAAAACCCTTACTGGTCGTCGCATTGATCACTCATTCAAAACTCATTTATGTATAAAAGAAGTCTTTATAAGCTGTGTTATCCGATGTTGTTCGTTGTGCTGACGGCGGCATTGCCTGGCTGCAAGAAGAACGATTATCTGACGGGTGGGACGATCAACAATCCGAAGGTAAACATGACCACTTACGACTATCTGCAGAGCAATTCCCTGCATCAGTTTGACTCGGTGCTTCTCATTATCGACAAGGCCGGTTTAAAGGAGCTGATCAATCAACAGGGGGCTACGTTCTTCGCTCCTACGAATGCGGCGGTCTACGCTTATCTCAACGTCCGAACGCTGGCCATGCAAAAGGTCGACCCGTCGGCAAAGTATACACTTGATACTTTATTCAGGTATGACCTGGCGAGGGTGGCGGACAGCATGCGCATGTATGTGATCAACCAGCCGCTGACTTATGACAAGCTGACGGCGGATGGGGCAAAATATGCTACGCAACTACCCGGTGATACAGCGGTGGTTGCATTCGTGCCGACAAACAGTGCGGTGCTGGGTTATTTCAACCAGATATCCAATGTACCACAGATAGTAACCTATTTCCAGCTATGGCAGCCGCTGGAGGACCCATTCCAGGCGGTAAATATCCCTAACAACGTGGGGGTTGCAAACATCTGCCAGACATCCGGTATACAGACCACCAATGGAACATTGCATGTCCTGGCCAATGGAAATCCTTTATTCTTTTATGGCACTAAAAAATAGTCCTTCACTAATAATTCGATTGTATGAAATTTCCCTATAAACACCGGGCGGGCTTATCACTTCTGCTGGTAGTTGCCTGCATATTTTTCTCCTGTAAGAAATATGCGAACGGGTTCCTTGGACCGTACGCGCAATACCCTAAAACAAACTACTCTGTACCCAGGGGTCAATTGTATACTTCGGACGCACTGAATCCTGATGGTTCATCCGGTCCGTTGGTCATAGAACTGCTCCACGCTTATGACAGTGCCGGGAATTTGGTAGATACATTATTCAAGAAGACCTATCCTGTAGCAACCTGGACGGCTTCATTTGATTTTACGACGGACTCCACGGATGCGCTAGTGACAGCCAAACAAAAGATCGTGCAGATGCCTGCTATCACAATCAATCCTTCCAATGGAGCGATCGAGGGTAACAGCGCTACGTTGTTCTTTCCGACCGGGACCTATTTTTTAGACCTGCAGCTGAGCAATAGTTCGGGAAAGGAGGTTCTGAAGCGTGTTGTATCCATTACGGTGCTGGATAAGTCTCCCTTTCAGTCCGTGCCTGACCTTGGTACGACCTATGACAGGTTGTTCCAGGTGGGTAATGAATCCGTTGTCAAAAGCGCTGCCAACCCCATTTTGGACATCGAGCGGGTGGCTGACACTCCCAATGAGGTTGTCTGGAAGATGGTGGACAAGAATGGAAGGGCATTCAATCCTTTGGCAGGAGAGATACAAAAGCGGCCGGGCACTGGTATAAACCCCGTTCCTCCCTATTTGCAGACGCTGGAAGATTATACTAAAAATCACAGTTATACGGATACGACGATGATCTTTAGATTCCCTATCGTACCCTTTCCTTTTTCTTCATTGGGTAATGGATACAATATCTATTACCGCATACCTACGCAGTACATTCACATAGATGGGTTTGCTGATGACACCTGGAGCGCCAATCCCCGGCTGCCGCTGAGAATATTCCAATTCGGCAGGTATACGGTGACAATGAAATTCCCGGATATCACCCATCGATGAGGTGGTGGAAATTATACTTACGAAATATAAAATTTTTTAAATGAAGTATTCAAAAAGTTACTTTATGGCGACGATAGTCTTTTTGTTGACTACCGCATGCACAAAAAAGGAGGCTGTGGCGCCAGTGAAAAATTCGATAGAAACAATAAAGGAGGGGTTGCCGGCGGGCCTTGTTATCTTTAATGGAGACAGGTCTTATTTATTATCCGATAGTGGTCCTGATGGCAGCAAATCTTTCGGGCGACCGGAAAAAATCGATTTGTCCGGCAGCTATTCAGTTCCCCGGATCAGCGGTCAGAAAACATACAAGGACCTCCATTTGGCATTGCTCGAGGTCGGGCAGCCCAACTCACCGGGAAGTTTTGTGACCTATAGGTTAGTTTACAGGGCGTTAACGGGAACTTCAAAATGGAAGCAGCAGACAGCCACGTCCAATAATCAGTGGATCATTCTGTCCCAACTCGATCCTGGAACGGACTATGAGGTCAGGGTGGCCAAGGCATGCAGTCCGTCAGGCGTAACGGGATACTCCTCATCCTTACGGATATCCATGCGTCCATAATATTTACCTGTTTAAATTTAAAATTATGTTCTATAAAAGCATATTGGCATTCCTTTTATCCTGCGCGGTATTTGGCTCTTTGGCGGCGCAGTCTCTACTTGTCACGGCGACCTCATCGACCGACGGAAAGAAAATAACCATCAGTTGTAATCTATCTGTATCGGGCGCGGCATCTAAAAGTTTTTCTATCGAGGTGGCATCGGCCTTTAGCGATTTTATGTACACTTCCGGTACAGGCTCGATAACCGCACCATCCAGCCCTGGGGTTACGTATACAATAACTGTAGTTGCCCACTACCAGATATCTTCCGGTGGCGTTGTATATACGGTGAACGGTGGAACGACGCTGTTGACGAATAATCCTACCGGCGGATCCGGAACCGGCACTAATCCCTGTTCATTGGTCCTGGTCAATGGTGGATTGACCTTCCCGGACTTTAATGCCGACGGCACTCCGCGTGCTGACGGGGAAATTATCGTTTCATGGACGCCACCGTTGAATACCCAAGGGTTATATGTTTTCAGGTACAGACTTGCCGGGACTACCAGTTGGAGCACTACCCCAGTGGTCGATGTGAATGGCTTCATATACAACGGCCATCGATATGGATATTATACCCTGTCGGGATTGCAGTCCGGTGCTGAATATGAGATACAAGTTGCCTTTGTGTGTGCACCACCTGCTAATGTTTCAGATTATAGTTCTTCTTATTATGCTTATACATTGGTTGACTAGTATGTGCACTGTGCGGATCATGAGATCGTTGTTTTGTGCTTTTCTT
>Ga0105240_10002824_pt1 | contig 27474 bp, 24 predicted proteins | sample KBSC54metaG_FD_80426 | JGI IMG/M metagenome (GOLD analysis project Ga0105240, IMG submission 80426) | Corn rhizosphere microbial communities from Kellogg Biological Station, Michigan, USA - KBS C5-4 metaG | ecosystem: Host-associated > Plants > Roots > Rhizosphere > Soil | place: Michigan, USA... | reverse complement strand
TGCTTCTCGTTTGATTGCTTTGATCAATCCATTCATCAATTATCCACTTTTTGTGAACAAAGAGGCTGTTCAATCAGAAAATCGTGGTGTTCGTGGAGTAGATAGCATTTTCAAGAGACATCATGTTGAAACGACCCTCAGATTCACTGATCTCAAAGAAATTGTTGATGCTACTCCATTTATGGTTCATTCAGTTTCATCACAATTTATTTCGTCAGGTCTTGGTTTGGATGCTGGTCAGACACAGATCGTCCATCGTCCATCAGCATATGGATATCTGTCAAACAAGGCTGTAAGAGGTGAATCTTCCAAGAATGTTGAATTCAATATGATTTCAGATCCTTCAATTCAATCAGTTATTAACAGTTATGGATCAGCTGAACAGAGATTTGTGGTTAAACACATGGTTCAATCATTGCTTAAGAAGTTGATCAAAGATCCAGCATTTGGATATAAACAAGATATTATGAATGAATCATCAAGCAATCCTAAGGGTATTCCTGCTGTTGGTCCTGGTGATAGAGCTGCTCATTTGAAACTTGCTGGATCCAAGAATGGCAAGAATGTTATTGCATTTTTCCAGAAATTTGGTAGTATTATCCAAGATACCATCTCTCAATATCCTGAAACTTTTGATGATATCGATGCATATTACAAGGCCCTTTTCTATCTTGTTATCGTCACAAAGAATTACTTTGACTGGTGTTTTGATGATCCTAACTCAATTGGAGACCCCAAGAAGTTTGTTCTTTCTGCCAAAAACAAGGCTGACATTGCTCAAGAAGCTGAACGTAAGGTTGTGCTCTTGAATAAGGTATTCACTTCTGAAGCCTCATCATCTGGATCATCTCTTGATCCTAGCTCAGAACAGATGTATCAACAACATTTGAATGAATTACATACCAATTTTGCTCAACAATTGTTTTCAGATGTTGGAAAGAATGCCAGTGCCAGAAGATTGTACACAACGGGTACTGTTTTGGCTGTTGATCCCACATATTGGATTGATGTTGATCGTAATATGCGTCGATTGTATAACCTGCCATATGATGGTCTTGGTGTTCAATTCTCCATTGCCAGACCTTCTGAAAAGTATGGTCACGGTTTTGTTGATTCTGTTTGGGAGGGTCAAGGTGGTCGTTACGCCTCTACTGCCAGCCGAATCTCTAAATATCGTGAATTGGTTGATTTTGGACCTGGTTCTTCTGCTCCATTCAATCTCAGGACATTATTCAAGAAATTCGCCCATGGAAGCACATATCATCGATCAAAGCCTAGCCTTGACATTGATCTGATGGTTGATAATTTCAGTCCTAATGTGCATTTTATGGAGCGTTTGAACAAGATTGAGAATGACTGGAAGAAACAAGCTATTGCCCTTGCTTATCTCACAGCAAGACCTACAGCAGAGTTTATGATCAACCTTCATAATCATTGCATTCCTCAACCCATGGTTCTCATTCCAATGGATCCTTACATGACATTTAGAATGAACAGTATTTTATTTGTTGATGCTACTGATTCTGATGCTTTCTTGGGTCATCATCTTACATTCCACACTGGAGGTCTTGATGCTGATACACGTGAGGGAAGACATCATATTTCAGCCTGGTTGTTCCCATATTGGCCACGTGCTGAGAATGTTGTTCAAGTACCTAATGTGTCTTGGTCTGGTGTTATGGGAGGTACTTCTGGACGTATTGTACGTTCCATTGCTGGTATCAGAACGTTTGGAAAGGCCACAAAAGAGACCTATAATGACACATCCGAAGTTGATTGGGATCCCAACTTCCCTTACCAACGTCGTGCTGATCGATTTGTCAATTATGGTGGTGGTAGTATCACATCTGAATCTCTTGGAACTGATGTCAACATTGTTGGAAATAACCATTGTTGTGGAGCCAATCTCCATTGTGGTGTTGATCTTCCACTTGGAATCATTCCTATTACACCCAACAATGGCATGTCATATCCCTCTGCCCTTGTTTTCAATTATGTGACTGGATATCATGAGTTGAACAAAGAGGTTGATGATGATTTGATCCATCCAAGCTCATTATACCACATTCGAGCCAACAAAAACCGACAAACTGGTGGTGTTTGGAATGTCTGGTGTAGCCAAGGTAAACAATATTCTGTCAATTATGAGACAGGAAAAGGTGATGTTCAACGCGCATATGGAAGTGGTCCTCTTGCTGATGTTGAAGAATTAGATGGCTATTATCTCAGAGGCATGCCCAAGATGTTCAGACCAGCCCCCGTTTCTGCATAATTTTAATTATTATTATATTTCATTTTATTCAAAATTTTTTTTTTAAAATATAAATTCTTCTTTTTCACCATCTTCATCTAAATCATCATTATCTCTTCCTATAAAACTGAATACATATCCATCTTCTTCTGATGAATAGGCATTGCCATCTTCATCAATGTTTTTATGACAAAATCTAATGAGTTTTTTGTTATAAATGAGTTTCATAAATATGAATGATGAGGCCATGATTAGAAAAGACCCTGAAACGACTAAACCTACTGTATTCCCTGATATGATACGATTATGCATCAAAACAAAAGGTAAAACAAATGGAATGCATGAAAAGAAACCAGCTATTACAAATAAAGCGTCTTCTACGATATGTGAGCAACATGTCCTTGATGATTTATCAAAATTGTCATTTCTAACACATAATCTGTTGATAAGAATATCAGGAATGGCTGAAAAAACAATACCAAATAATACAAATAATGACCACCAACCATTTGGCCATAAATCACACCCTAATAATATCAAAATAAACCCTGAACCTGCAAAAAAGGCTAATGTGCTGTATATGATGAATTTTTTCTGTTTTAATGACAATTTTAAACATTTTATGCATTTAATATTTCTAATTTCTTCAATAAATTGAATGTCCATCATTTTTTGTTTTTGAATTAAAAAATTAGGTGTGAAAATGAATAAACTTTTTTTAGTGTTGAATAATGTTTTATAATAAATTTTATAATTTTTTTAATTTTTTTTAAATCTTTTATTCTTTCGGATATGATAAAAAATGTCAGATGAAGAGGAAATAGATATTATTGTTCAACAAGCAACAAAAGAGACTAGAATTGAAAGAAATAGAAGAAAACAAGAAGATTTAACAAAAAGTTATTATAATTTGCTTGCAATTGCTTTTATTGTTGCATTTACAGTTGGAATTGTGATATCCATTGTGATTGCAGCTGTTATTGACCCTGGACCTAGTGTTTTTAAACCATTTCAAGATGCTATCAAATGGGGTGGATCAATCACAACAAATATCGTTTTTAATGTTAATCAGATATATGTTGTTCCATCTGTAATCAGCAATTTAGGCAGAGCATATGTCACATTGTCTGGTGGAGGAGGAGGAGGTTGTGTTGGAAATTACACATCAACTGGTGGAGGAGGGAATAGTGGTGCATCTGGTATATTAGTCCCTGTTACTCTACATGCCAATGATAATTGTATTATTACTGTAGGCACTGGAGGTGATTCAAGTGTTGATGGAACATATACAGAATTTAAATGCATACCTAGTTCTGGAGGTCAACCTACAACATATTTATATGTTCCTGGAGGAAGATCTGGATGTTTTGATATATCAAATTACACATCTACTACACGATTAGGTGATAATAATTATCCATTTGTTTCTGAAAGATTTGGGTCTAGATTATCACCTATTCCGACATATGCTGAAAGTAATCCATATGGTGGTATTGGTGGTGATAATCTGGGAGGAGGTGCTGGATCTGCTTTTGGAAATGGAGGTGATGCTGGTGATGCTGGTATTCAAGGTCAAAATGCACCTGGATATGGCGCTGGAGGTGGTGGAGGAGGGATATCAACAACAATTGGAACGACTGTCAATGGAGGAAAAGGAGGAAATGGGTTAGTTCAATTGAATTTTTTCGTTTCAATCCAGAGTTGAAATTAATTAATATATTTTTATTTGATATGATATTTTGAATATAATATGAATTTTTTTATCGTTTAGCATGTTTTTTGTTTGATTTTTTGTCATTTTTAGATGATTTTCGATCACGTTTCTTTGTTTTTGATTTATGATCACTGCTGCTATCATCATCAGATGAAGAAGATGAAGATGAAGATCCAGAATCAGTACTATCATCGTCATAAATTGATTGTTTTTTCTTTTTCTTATCATCATCATCATTTGTGTTGTTATTTGATTCAAATTCATCACTTGATTCACCATTTTCACGTGCATATTCATTCAAAGCAGCATCTTTGAAATCAATCTTTAAGGGTTCAGATCCAAGAATAAATTTAGTTTGTTCAAATGAAGATGAAGATGAAGAAGAAGCATTATTTTTCTTTGATTTTTCTTCTTCACGCAACTTATTACGTTCAAATGATTTCACAATCTGCTGTTGATCATCACCATAATCAATGGTATTCATCTTTTGAGTGGTATCTAATGTGTAACTTACACCTGTAATAAATTGAACAAATCCAAAGAAATTGAATTTCAAACCATATGGTGTTGTTGCTGATGTTGGAACAGATAAATTGACCATAAAATTGAATGTAACCAATGTTCCAATAGATAATCCATAATGAGGTTTAGTATATTTATCCATTGCATTTACATGTGTAGGTTCTGAAATCTCACGACCTTGATTATCAACAATTTTAGGGAAATTATATACCCATTTATACTTTCGATCAATAAATTGAACTAATACTTCATCTGCCTTTCTTTGTAATGGAAATTCAGTCAAACTAGGATTCTTTTTCTTAACTTCTTCAGTAATACGAACATATCTCTTAGTAACATCTGTTTTAATCTTTTCTTGTTCAACAAGATCATTTTTTACACCTTCTGCTGGTTGCCATACCTTTCTCTCAAAACGAAGAATTGCAAGACGTTCTTCCCAATCAGGATTGTTTTCAATAAATTCATCTGCCATCTGAATAGCCATTTCTTGTTGTTCTTGCTCATTTTTACCACGACCAGCAGATGTACGCTGAAGATCATGAAGATATGAATTAATCAAAACCAATCTGAATTTATCTACTCTAATCTCATATACCATAGGATTGGACATAATAGCTTTGATACCATATAATTTAGCTTGAGGCAACACTTCATTCTGATATTGTTCAGATAATTTCCATTCATCAGCATCCATTTCAACTGGAACTTCTGGATCACCCATTTTATGACGACGAATCATGTTTTTAATCCATACTCCAGCACCTAATTCAGCCTTTTCAGAGATACTTTTATATCGAGTAGGACAATCTGTGATGATATCAGTAGCATTAAGCAAGAAATCTGCTGATTGATTCAATGTGTTATTAACACTTTTAAAACATCTTTCAACTTCATATTTAAGTGATCTTTGATCTTCTAAAGGTCTCTTATAAGGGTTTTTCAGATACCATTCATCTTCATGGAAATGTGAAAAAACAGGATATGTTTCAATCTCTTCTGTTAAATTACCATTCTCATCTTTCTTATATAAACCATGAATCGTAACAATATTAAATTTTCTATTTAATGGAATATCATTTTGATCTGTTTTGTTACCTAATCCAAAAATTGAATGAGATATGATAATACCTGGGGGAATTTGTTGAAAAACAGGCTTTGCTTGTGCTGGTTCTGCTGATGCTGTTTCGATATATCTAATTGAATACTTTCTTGGAGCTGGAGTTGTTCCAAATGGTGTTGGGATATAAATAAACTTACATTGAGGTGTTCCAAGCATATCACAACCATATGTCATTGCACGTGGGCCATTTCCTTTGTTTCTTGCTTTTGATGCTTCTTTTTTCTCCAAAAGTAAAGCCTTTCGAAGACGATGACTAGAAGGAGGAACATAAGCACATTTAGAATAATCAATACGTTTCAATTGTTTCAATTTCTCTTCTGAAATAGAAGTCGGAACATCATCATCAGCAGACATTTTGATATTTCTAAATTTATCAAAGATACTCTTTTTCAATTAATTTTTTTAATAAAATCTGTCCAAATAATTTTTATATTTAATTCAATCTTTGAAAAAATATTTTTTTCAATAAACATTTCAATTTTTTTGAAATTTAAAAAATTAAAAAAAATCGACAAAAAAAAGAAAAAAATTTTATTTAATTTGATTAAAACTTATATACAATGGCATCAACAAGTTCTCAACAATTAGATAAAGGAATACTTGAATTAAAAGTTTTTATTAAAGAGATAGGAATAGACAAGCCAATAGGAAACGTTGCCTTCCATGTTTTTGTTGGATATTCAACAGGAACAAAATTACAATCCATTGGACATCATACATATTTGTTTAGAGCTGAATTTGATCGAAATATAACATGGAATGAGAATTTATGTTATTTAACAATCAATGTGACTGAAAAAACAACCAATAAAGAAGGTCAAATATGTTCAAGAAATGCTGGTGATGTATCATTTAAAATCGTTGAATTATACAAAACACATGGTAAAAAGAACTTTACATTTGAAAAAACCCCCATATATAACCATTGTTTAGATGATGAGGTTTATACAATACATGCCTTAAAAGACCCAAAAATACGTAGAATTGGATATGTGTCTGGTAATATCAGCATTAATATATTAAATGCAAAAATGTCTAAAACAAAGGTTCCAAGTGACATTAATGCCACAATATTAGACAATTTTATTCAACCATGGTATAACCATTTAGAAACATTAGCTCCAAATGGACCTGTTATTCAAGAAATACATGACTATCATGTGCCAATTTTTAGATTTTTATCAGGATCTATGGTTCCTTTTTCATATTCATTGTTATGGAAAAACAGATTTTATGATAATAATTTCGAGCAAGATCCAGTAAAATGTGGAATGTTTGTTCTTATTATCCAGAATTTGTTAGATTCGTCAGTGTTTTTTCATCCAGAGTTTAGAGATACTCATGATTTTATTGAAAAATGCACACAATATGTTAAAAGTGATAGCATGGACCCTAAATATTTGTCATGTATCGATGTAATTGTAAACATGTTAAACATCAAAACAGCATCTGAACCATATATTGCTGATATAGTTGATGTACCCGCATTAAAAAGACCAATTCAGGTTGATCAAATGTCAAATGTAAACAACATATATGGTTGTGATTGTGAAGATGGATGTAAATATGCATGTGAGTTGAAACGATTGATATGTGACAGTAATTGGAATTTAATCATTAAAACAATGGGAAATGATCATTCAGTGATTGAATTAAGAGATACAGTTGTTAGAGTATTACGCATGATGTGCGCTTTTATGACAGTCATGTATTGTAAATCTGATAGTGAAATTTGTCATGTAGTTATGGTGTTAGTTGATTGGAAAACAACAAAAACATTGCTGAATATTGATCAATCAACAAAAGTGACTAGATATGAAGAAATACCGTCTCGACGATTAACACAATGCAAGATGTTATTTGCAGAGACAACGGCATATTCAAGCCCATTTCAATTCCCATTAGCAAATGAAACAGAGATTAACGAACAAAAAAAGATGTATTATGTTGGTCATAAGATATCACAAAAATTTAAAGAAGAGGAACATATTGCACATTCTGTTGAGATGTATGAGGTTAATCCAGTGTATAAAACATCAGGTGATATATCATCATTTTACAAGTATTTTACACATTTTATGACATGGGAATTGATGAATATCTTTCCTAATACATTGGATTTTTTACCTGTCAAAAGTGATGGTCATTATGGATTTTCTTTGAATGATTTTGCATATCATATGGACCAAACACATTTAGTTTCGAGAATGACAGCTGATAAAGAATTATTTAAATTGATGAATAGTCTGATATTATCACAACAACCATCATATGATATTGTACCAGTAGATGATATTCATTATATGCAGGACATATTTACTGATGAATCAACTGAAATGATTGCTAAAACATTCGAACATGTAATTACATCAACAAAATCATCATCTTTAATCAGTAAATATCAGAAAAAGTACAAAAAAGACGCATATTATTATGCTAGGATGAATATTTATGCTATTGATTTATTAACATCAACAGATGATAATAAGATTTATCGTGAAATTGTCATCAAAATAGAAGAAATATTGAATCGATATCAGTTTATTGAATCATATGATTTTAGGATCAAAAAGGTTTATTCATATTCAAAACAAACCATTGTTGTTAATATTTTCTTTTATTACAAGCATCAAAATGTAGAATTAAAAGAATATCTCAAGGAATATACACCACAAACGGGACGACAAAGAGGTAGAAAATAACAATCATTCTTCAGAACTACTCGCTGTATATTCTTCTGATTCAGATTCAGATGATGATTGTCTTCTTAAATCGTGTTTAATCTTCATTTGATACTTTTGTATCCTTTTTAAACGATCAACTTCTGATAATGGATATAAATATGTTCTTGCCATGTAAACAAACAAAATAATAAACATAACATATGCAAAAACAACAATCAAAGCTGTAAAACTGATGATATTAAAGTCATTTGCCACATGTAAAAACAATAAACCTAATAAAACAGCATGATAAAATGGTATAATATAATAATAATTATCATAACAATTGCCATGTGGACTAAATGAAGCCTGAGCTCTATTTAATGATTTAAGAACTGTTTTTTCATCAAATGAATAATATGCATAAATGGACCATTTGAGATCTAAACCAATTGCTTTTGAACTGTAACATCTTAATTCTAAAAACGCTGCTGTTAAAGAAAAACCAAGAGAAATTGCAATTAAAACAGCATATGGTACCCATCCAATGTGACTTTGAACCGATGGAAAACCTGCAGCAGCTGCCGATGCTTGATTTAAATATAGATAATATTGAGGATCTGATGGAGATAAACATATATCAATTAAACCCATGATACCATTTGCAAAAAACGTAATGTTGCTTAACCATTGTAACAATGAAATAAACTTTCTTCTTGTTTTACCCATATATATGATACCATGATCTGTTTTACCCAGATGTGAATAATAAGCATCTAAAACATCAGATCTTTCATCAGCAATTGTTATTGTTGTTTCACTACTTTCTTCATCACTACTACTCATCTTTTTCTTTTGATATGATATGTTTTTTAATTCTTTTATAAACAAATAAAAAAAATAATAATGTTATAAAAATTGCAATGAAAAAATAGACCAAATATGAACAATCCAATTCCATATCTGACTCATTCAAATGACTATGTCCGAACTTTTTAGATTCATCATGAACATGTTTTTTAACGTAACATATGTGGAAATAATCAGATGATTCAACAATTGTTTCCCAAATGACACTTCGAGATGCTATTTTAAATTGAGATCTACAAAATTCATTGATACTGTCCCATCTTTTTAACAATTCTGAGTTATTACAAGGTAATGTGTTTGAAACAAATATTGCTTCAGATATGGTATTGTTATGTTTTTCATAAACATGTGAAACGATTTCTGATAATCCAATAAAATATTTACATGATGATAAAAACAAGGTAAATGCAATGATGCCTCCTACGATCTTAACAGGATCTCTCGTAATCATTTTTTTAAAAAAAATCATCTGAAAAAAATTGAATTTTTTTATTAAAAAAATATAAAAATCATAAAATGGAAAAGCAACGTATTGAATTCAAAACAATAAATGTTTTCGAATTGGAGAAAAAATTATTTAATTTGATTTGTGATAAAGATATATCAAAAGTAATCATTGAGTTGAATAAAATCAGAAAAAGATGTGATTTCCAAAGATTGATTGAACATCATTATGGATGTGAAACTTTTCTGATTTGTATCCATTTTAATCAATTTAATGCTGTTAAAGCAATTGCAGCTGTTCTACCAACTTTTATGTTGATGAGATATTATTCTCCAAAAACAGGTCAAGATGCCATATCAACTGCCATTTTATCACATCATAATCATATTTTAGAATGGTTATTAAATCTTAAATTCGTAAATGTTGATCAAAGAGATATCATGGGAAGAACAGCATTTTTTAAAGCAGTATTATGGAGCAGATTTGGTGCTGCTAGAACATTGATTCGATATCGATGTGATGTTTATATGTGCAATGATCAGATGAAATCGATATTCGATTTTATACATGAAATTGGTCAAAATCAATATGCTGGATCAAATTTAAATACCCCTTATAAGATCGATTTGTCAGGTATCAATCGTTTTTTAAGATTGGTTTTATATAATAAAGTATAATGATGTTTTTATTCAGATAAAGACCAATTTTTGGGGTTATTATAAAAGATTCTTTTAACATAAACAATCTTGAATTGATCAATATATCCTATTTTCAATTTTTGTTGATAAAAGTCAATTAATTCTATATTAGATGGATCAGGACATATCCATTTACCTTCAGATTGTTTAAAACAATAAATAGCAACTCTTCCAGGTTGTGCACCTAAACATTGATTCTCAATTACTTTATGTCCTTTTAAATATTTTTTTTCAGATGAAGATGCCATTTAAAAAATAATAAAAAAATAATTAAATTTTATTGAAAAAAATATTAAAAAATGTCATCCGAAGATACCAGAAAAGATCCTACTTTAATTTGTTCAAAATGCAAACGTTTTGAAGCTAAACGCACATGTGATGTTTGTCATTTTTATATTTGTCTTGCATGCTCAAGAAAAACTATTGTTCGATATACAAATGGTTCTACTGCTGATAGCAAATATGATTATGAATTTATGAAACTTACCAGATGTGTAAATTGTTTATCTAATTTACCTCAACTTCAATATGTTGATCAACGTACTGGATGTGTGATTTCTTAAAAAATATGAATAAACAATTTATTATAAAATTAACAAATTTATTGAAAAAATGGCAGCTTTTGTATCATCTAAACGTATGAGGGGTGATCATGATATGTTTGAGCCAAATATCAAAAGATTAAGAGGTCCATCTTCATCTGTTTGTGATGATTATGTTCATGATACAAACCTTAAAAAAAGAGGTCCAACATCTATTTTTCCTCAAAATCGACCTAATATTTCTTCAAAAAAGAGTCGGTTTAGAATGTCACATTCAGTCACCAGATCATCAGAAATCAAAGAAATTTTTGCATTTTACATGCCATATGGATGTAGATATAATGAAGAACGTCGTATTATATCGTATTTTAACGAATATTATGATTTCATTGGAACAAAAGATCGTTTTGATCTCAGTTTATTTGAAGTATCTAAAACAATGATTTTTTATGATAAAAGCATGCATCCAACAGAAGATGTTGAAAACATGAAGAATTATATTTCTAAATTGGTTCAATTCACATCTTATATTCAAATTACTCCAGATAAAGATCGTGCTTCTGGATACACAATAACAGATAATTTATGTTTCGCAAAAGCAAATCATTACAGAAATCTTATTTTTGGATCATATAATCCTTTTAAAAGAATTGATCAACATGTTTATTAATTGAAATAAAAAAAATCAATCCAAATCTTCAACTGTTGGCATTTTTACTTTTTCACTGGCTTTCAATGGTGGTTTAACATCATGATCAGATGCTTTTTGATGACGTTTAGATGCACGTCCTGATGATGATGAAGAAGATGAAGAAGACGTATATACATTGCCTATGTGAATAGATGAATAAGATGTTCCTGATCTTGCAGTTCTTTTTTTAGATTGGGGTAGTTTTACTTCAGAATAAATATTACCATTCACTGTGCTAGCATATGTTTTGATATCATGACATCTGATATCTCCATTTGTTGTTGAAGCATATCCTGATATATCACCTGAAATATCAACATCACCATTTGTTGAAGATACGTTTGATATAATTGATGATGTAATATAAGTAGGTTCAGATGATGATGTTGTAAATGTTTGAATATGACAATTCTCAAATTTTAATTCGATTTTTTTAGATGGAGATGATTCTATTTCTGTTGTTGCTTCTTTAAATTCGACACCATCTACATATATTTTACCATTTATCATTGAAAAAGATTTACCTGGTGGAATATTCAATTTTTTACCATTTATTACGACATTTCCTCCACAAAACATGTTGATAAAAGATGCCATTTTTTCAATAAAATTTATTGAATTCTTGAATAATAATATCTGAATATGATAATAAGAAATAAAATGACCCAAATTGTGACTCTTGGAAAAGTTGAGAGATAAATCATATAAAGACCTATCATTAAACATAAAATGTCTAATTTGTAATTCATGATATCAACCTTAATATGATATATTCTTCAATTTCGTAATCAGATGCGACAAAAGATATGACTAAAATACACAGATTTTGAATCAATAAAGAATAAGATAAATATATTAAAACCAAACAAAAAGATGTTATTAATATATGAATTTGATCTTTTTTGTTCATTAGAATATGAATTTTTTTCAATAAAATTGATTTTTTTTATTTGTAATTATCATCTAATCCGCATTCTTTTTATTCTTTTATCCAATTTTTCAAATGGATCCTTGTTTAGATGTCTGATGAAATAATCATATGATGTGTTAAATAATGTACAATCACGTTTGTTTTGATTACATGCATTTCGATGAAGCATCATTGATATTTTATCTTTTTTTGATATAAAATACCGATTTTGTTGAAAATTATCAACATTAATACCAACAAATAGATATGTTAATGTATAATTATCTTTTTCAAGAATATCAATTAATAAATCTAAGACAGTTGGAGAAATCATATATTCCATCAATTTGAAATTCTTAATATATCGATTATATCTTAAAGCATTGATTATTTGTTGTGTGTGTTCTGATGACTCAACAGAATATGGCATATTACCACAAAAATTTGTTGTTATATCTAAATATCTTACAGATGTTTGAGCAATCATATCACATGCTTTTTGCACTGTTTTTCTGGATGTATCATATAAAAATACGCGGTGTAATCTTAATATTTCGAGTGTCTTATTAACAATCAACATGTTATGTAAATGATTAATTGATTCGTGTTGTTTTTCAATAATACATCCTGATAAATCCAATTCTTTGATTGTAACATTTGTTTGCATTGATTCACAGAACGATTCAAAATTATCACCTTTAAATATAGAACATTGTAAATCAAGTGTATCTAATATTGTGGTGTGATCTATCAAGAATAATGATAATGGTTTGAAAAGTTCATGTGGAAGAATTTTACATCTAATCTGTAATTTTTTGATTTGTTTGTTTGTTGACAACTTTTGAAACAATATTTCATAATCATAACCATCTAAACACCAAGGAGAAATGTCTAATATGGTAGAAAAGATTGTTGCAGATTTAAATATACAATCAATGATATAATGATCATCATGATCATCTTTTAATTCATCATCTGACATTTTTTTAATAAAATTATTTAATTTTTAATGTTTTTTTAATATCTAGGGTTTCTATTTAAAATTTTTAATAAAATAAATTGTCCGCTTCTTAATTTAATTATTTTAAGAACTTTTGATTGGATGATTAAACTAGGGTTATAAAATTTTCTATGAAATTAAAAACTGAAACCCTAGATCAACAATTTCATTGAAAAAATGATGACATCAAAACTAGGTTATAAAGAGTTTAGAAAACAAATTGAGATGATATCAGAATATGAAAAATTATCACCTGAAGACAAACAAAAATGGATTTTATTAGCATGTGATTTAGATATTAAAACTCAAGTTGTTAAGAAATATGCATTGATTCAATATGTATATCTATTTCCTTTTATATCAATGTTGCCATCTCCTGAAAGATGTTATAATGAGTTGATTAAAGTAAATGTACATTGTAAACAACATTTTGATTTAGATGGTCAATATAACGATGAGAATAGAGATAAAATTGAATATGTTAAAAGCAATTTTCATAGTGATTTTGTACAGTTTTGGGATGATTTAAACATGCAGAATGAATATGGATGTAAAGTTTTAGAAGATAGAAGAGATGTTAAAGGAGTGACTTTCCCTGTTACTATGAATGTTTATACATCATCAACAGATGTTAAATTTTCTTGGCATGTTATATTTCCAGAAATTGTAATGCAGAATAGCTTTCATTGTGGTGCCATATTTAGAAGATTGGAATTGTGGATCATCAATAAATATGGAGAAGATACATCAAAAAATCCATATTATATCAAAAAAGAAGGTAATGTTGACATGATAATAGATAGACAAATATATACCAATAACCGCGTTTTTAGATTACCTTTCAATACTAAAGCAAGACAAATGAGACATCTCAAACCACATATTATATCAAAATTTGATGTTGAAACAAAACAATTTTCAACATTAGATATGAACAAAACAAAGAATCCTGATGTCATATTACTAGAATCTTTTCTACAATATCCTCTAAATTATGATTCTTTTGATTTTTTTTCATGTTGTGAAGCTAGATCATATTTGGTTTATGAAACATCTCTTGTTCAATCATCAGATGATACTAATTCCATGATTCAAACAAATGAAAGGTTTGAATGGATAGAACCTTATTCCATTGGAGATAGAATCATAACAATGTCAGCAACAAGATTAAAGAAAATGGGACTGAGTCATTTTATTAATGGTCATACCAATGTGAATGTAACAGGAAAACGGACAAACAGCGATTTAACGATATCATCATCTTTTTTATCATATTCCAATTTCATGAATTCGGATGAATCAATATCTCTCGATGATCTGATGAGAGATAATCATTCTGAATTTAATAGCGATCAATCATCAAATAATGTAAAAAAAGAGTTGAAAAGACGTAAAAATGAACTTGTTTTTGAAGGTTTGTCACAACATAAAAAGGATAATTTTGATGTTATTAAACTGAAAGAAAATGATAAAAAAAGGGATAAAAAGATGATAAAATCGTTTAAATCAGTCATTGATGTTGCTCAGAAATATATCACTGAAAGATGTTATCCTGAATGGTTAAATAGTAAATTAGACATATCTTTTATTGATCTGAACATCGAACGAACAATTAATATTGAAAGTGGATCGATCCATGTATATCCTAAAAATGCCAAAAGATGTCAATTTAAGGGTTATTCAGATCATACAGGGAATCATATATATTTTGTGATATATACCAATGCATTGATAGGTAATGTAGGTTTTTATCAGAAATGTCACAGTTATCATCATACTGGACCAATGATATCAAAGATTCATCAACCATTTAGGAATGATTTGGAAGAGAAATTGTTTAAAAATCTGCAGAAAAAGTTTAAAAAATACATCATGAACACAATGAATGTGATGTTTCCACAGGTTAATTTAGAAGATGGATCTGAAGAAATGTTATCATCTTGGATATTAATATCAACTTTAAATACAATATACTCACATTTTATCAGATCTATCGCAACAAATCTGTTTTCATTGTTTAATCAGATATCAAATACAGAAATGATATTCAAATCGATTGAAAAATTGAATAATCAGTTTTTATATTATATTGATATGAACAAAAAGAAGGTTGATAATCACATGTTTATTAGTATGATCGATACAATTATTGTAAAAGCAATATGTAAATTGACAAATGATAAGAAAAGAAAGTATTATATCAAAAAATATGCGATTTATAGGTCATATTTGATCATTTTTTCATTATCAAACACATTTTCAACAAACAATTTTAATCATCTGGTTGAGGATATGTTTGTGGAAGTTTTATCAAATAATGGCGTTGATTTGCAATTGATTGAAGGCACAAGATTTGATGCTAAAGAAAATCATAATATGTTACATATTCATCGATTAGCTGCAATTACAGAGAAGAAAATTGTTGATAAATACAAGAAATTTAAGGTTAATAACGATGTTTTAGATGATGTTGAAAAAGATGATAAATGTTTGGTTTTGGATGTTTTTATTGCTAAAATGTCAGATAATATATCTAAATCATTGGATTTAAATTATAATAATTTGGAATATTGAAAAAAAACAAATCAATTTCATTGAAAAAATGAGTAAATCATATAATAAATGTGAAGATTGTAATATTCATGATGTTAAATACACATGTCATAACTGCAGGAAACATGTATGTATAAATTGTTATTTTACAATACGTCATAAGGATATGTTTTATATTGTATGTCAAAAATGTTGTATAATATATAGAATGAGTCCTTCAACACGCAAACACCTTTCCAAATATTATGATACAAACCTTGAATATGATCAAAGAAAATTACGTAAATATAGCATTTAATTAAAAATCAGATCCTGCATGCATAATTGTCATTTTTGTGAAAGCTTTTTTAAGAGATTGAATATCAACATCTAATGAGAATTTTTTATCATTTGGCAATGCATAATATTCATATTCTTCAGGTGGGAAATAAGTATTTAGATCAATCAACGTAAACCTCAAACAATAATGATTATATGGATATAAAAACACCATTCCAATTTCTTTTTCAATTTTTTTTGATATTATATAAGGATATAATTTTGTTGGAACAAAACAATATTTAATTGAAGTTATTTTATGATATATCCATATTTTTGTAGATAAATCAAGAATGTGTGGATGATTATTGATTTTTACTAAATAAGGGTGGGTTGATTGCGCTCATATGATATATTTTTAATTTAATAAAAAAATATTATATAATTTTATTGAACAAAATAATATTTAAAATTATAAAATGAGTAACAAAACAATCATTGGTTTATGTGGATTTGCTGGTTCAGGAAAGGATACAGTTGCAGCTATGATATGTGAAGAGGGGTTTAAACAAGTTGCTTTTGCTGACAAATTACGTGATTTTGCTGCTGCTTTAAACGCTTTTATTCCAGAAGCAGGTGATTATTATATCAATATCATTGAAAAACATGGATATGAAGCTGCAAAAAGAGATATCCCTGGAATTAGGGAATATTTGATTCGAATTGGACATTGTGCTAGAACAACGATATATGAATCTATTTGGATTGATTCTGCTTTAAAATATAACGATCATGATAAGATTGTTGTCAGTGATGTTCGATATCCAAATGAAGCAGATGCTATCCATGCACTTGGAGGTGTTGTTTGGAGGATTGTAAGACCTGGTTTTGATGGTATTCATGAAACAGAAAAAGCATCTGTGCCTCTTGTACAATGTGATAGTATCATTGAAAACAATGGAACAATCAACAATTTACAAGAACAAGTTGATTGTTTAATGTTTTTGAAGTTTGAATTTAAACCAATTGATATTAATAATTTTTAAATAAAAAAATAAATCAATTTTATTGAACAAAATGACATCATATTCTGAATCTGAATTATCTGATGCTTTAAAAGCATGGAAATATCAAAAAACATTGATCAAAAGTGATTTTATGAAAAATCATATTGACAAAAAACGTGATATGAATAACCCTCCTGTTGTAATGAAAGATTTACATCAATTACGAAGATGTGATGAATGTGGGGATAGATTAGATGAAGGTCAATATGGTAAATGTCCTTATTGTAAAAATCATCAAAACAGTAAACCAGATAAGCGTCCACCTTCTTTACCAGTTGCCTCTAAACATAAAACTCCAAAACGTTTGAAAAAAATGCAACCAAAATGCTCAATTTGTAAACAAGGTTTATCTGAAGGTGAATATGGTCAATGTTTTTATTGTAAACGTCTTGCTGAAGGTTATTAATATAAATAAATATTAAAATAACAAATCAATTTTATTGAAAAAATCTAAATAAAAATGGAATCTGAATCATATGTAAAAAGAACCATCATTTGTGATATTTGTTCTGATTTTAAGGCAAAATCAAAATGTGAAGAGTGTGGAAAAATGTTATGTATTAAATGTAAAACCAACTTTACTAAAAGTCATTATATAAGTCCTAGACAATCTGTTTGTCAATCTTGTCGTGATAATTTAATTCAATCTGATAGAAATGTTTGTTGTTCAGTTTCATAACATTCTAAACCTCATCATAAAACTCTTCAATATTCACTTTTGATGTCTGTTTTGACATTTCATTTTTTTTCATCTTTGTCACAAAATTAATGTGTCTTTTAACACTATTATTCAAACAATTTAAAAATTCATTATCACATTGAATACCCAAATTATCAACATCACAATTTAAATAAACATCAATACATTTCAAATGACGATTTGAAACCTTTACTCTATAATCTTTCTTTTCATCAGCAACTTTAATATCATTAGGCAATTCTAATGAATAAATCAATGATGTTAAGAACAAAAATATGAAAAGTAATGGGAAACAATACATTTTTAACATAAAAAATTATTTTATTTATTGTTCAATAAATTCAATTTCTTTTGGATTTCGTTTTCTAAATATCAAACGAGCAATTTTTTCACCTCTCATCAATCTTCTATCAAATTTATCATTTATGTTTTGAATAATCAATCTTATCTCACCTGTGATCGGATTATACAAATATGAACATAATTTGATATATGTTTCTAATAAATCATGAAAAGGTTTGATATGATAAAAATACTTTGGATTACCCAATCTTAAAACAAAACCCATATGAATCACTGTTTTTTCTTGGGGTTTTAAATAAACAGTTCTATTGCAGAAAATGTTACATTCCATCTTATTTGCAATTAAACATTGTGTTGGAGGAATAGCAAAATCAGCTAGTTTTTTAACAAAAATTGTGAATTTTTTATTGTTTTCAGGCTCATGATCACAAAATTCACCTTCTGTAGATGGCAGGTCAGAGTCTGAAGAGGTAAAAGAATGATCTAAACCAGATTCAGATGACATTGTTTAATGATTTTTTTAATGGTCAGAAAATTTGTTAATTTTAAAATCAGATAAATTGTTTTTAAATGATTATTTTTCACAAAAATTTTTTCAAGAATTTAGAAAAAAAAATTAAAAAAAAGGAAATTTTTATTGAAAAAATGTTAAGACAAAGGAAACAATTTTCTAAAAATGCTCTTGATTTAATCAAGAAACGATATTTTATGAAAGATCCTCAAACATTGAATGTTATAGAAGATGAAAGTGATTTTTTTCCAAGAATTGCAAGAGCAATTGCAGATGTTGATTTAAGTTATGGAAAAACTCAAGAAGAAGTTGATCAATTTTATTATGATATATTGAATGGAATGGATAATCATCGGTTTATTCCTGCAGGTAGAACATTGGCAGCTGCTGGAGGTAACATAGACCTTGTACCTAACTGCTCCGTTTTGCCACTTGAAGACTCAATGGATAGTATATTTCAGACATTAAAAGATGCTTCTTTACTTCAACAAGCTGGAGTTGGAATTGGTTTTTGTTTCAGTGCATTGAGACCTGCTGGTGAGATTGTTAAAACAGCAAAAAGTTATTCAAGTGGTCCTATTTCTTTTTTAAGAGTATATAATGAGGCATTTAGAACAATTCAACAAAACAACAGACATGGTGCTACAATGGGTACTTTTTCTGTTGAACATCCTGATATTCTTGATTTTATCACATGTAAAGACAAGGAAGGAGATATTAATTGTTTTAATATTTCTGTTTTAATTACTGATGAATTCATGGAAACAGCTACTAATCCTGATCATCCAAATTATAACAAAACATGGGAATGTAGATTTGGAGATAAGATTTATAAACCAAGAACTGTCAAAAGAGATGAAAAAAATAAGGTTATTAAAATTAAAGAAAGGGATTATACAGCAAGACAAATATTTGATATAATTATCAAACAAGCACATAAAAATGGAGAACCAGGTGCAATGTTTTTTGATACTATCAATAGATTCAATCCATTGCCTGGATTAGGTCCATTGATGGCTTCGAATCCCTGTTCGGAGATCGCACTACATCCAGGCGACATTTGCCTATTACTTTCTATGAATGTCGGAGAATATGTTAAAATATTTTCTAATGGTAAAAAAAATATAGATTTTAAATTAATGGAACATGATCTTAGAGTTTTATGTCGTATCGGTGACAATATAGTTGATTTATATAAAGTTCCAGTCGAATTAGTTGCTGAACAAATTAAAAAAAACAGAAGAATTGGTATTGGAGTTATGGGAACAGCAGACATGTTTATTAAACTTGGTATTCGTTATGGATCTGATGAATCTATTCAAATAATTGAAGAAATGATGTCAATGTGGAAAACTGTGTTATTTGATGAATCTAGAAAATTAGCATTAGAAAGAGGAGAATTTCCAAATTGGACAAAAAGTCGTCCTTTTTTGTTAGGAGAACCCATTCAAAGGAATGCTACATTATTAACTGCAGCTCCAACTGGATCCATAAGTCGTGTATTCGATGTATCTTCTTCTATTGAACCTCATTTTATGTTTGCTTATCAATCAAATATTATGAATACAACTGTCAAAACATTTAATCCATTATTAGAACAAAAATTGAAAGAATTAGGATTATTTGAAAATGAACAAATAATTGATCAAATTGTTAAAACCGGAAGTATTCAATCAATCGATGAAATACCACAAGATATGAAGAATATATTTGTTGGAGCCATGGATATTACACCTGAAGATCATGTTAGAGTCCAAGCTGCATTTCAAAAATACATTGATAATTCCATCTCTAAAACCATTAATTATCCAGAACATGCTACATTAGAAGATATCGAAAAAGGTTATATTACAGCATGGAAATCAGGTTGTAAGGGATTTACTGTATATCGTAATAATTCAAGAAAATTTCAAGTATTAGAGACAGTTGACCGTAATCTTGAAAAATCAACACAATCTGAACAAAAACCTGATATTGACATTGAAAAATTATATCAATCATTTAACAATATATTACAAAATAATGAAGAATTTACTCAAATGATTGATATTCAAAAAATCCCAAAAGATGTTATGATCAATCTTTTTGATTCCATATTAAAAGATTATAACTCTCCTCAACCAACAACTCCCACATGTTCCTCATCATCTCAATCATCTTCAGATAATGAAGAAGAAAGTGTTATAATTGATATTATCGCTTCTCCATCTAAACGTTCATCACCCTTTTATTGTCTTGAATGTAAAGGAACAAGGTTTAATGATGCCAAATGCAAAGTTTGTATGGATTGCGGCTGGAATCCTTGTGGTCAATAAATTTTATTATTTAATATTCTTTTTGATATGATCAATAAATCTTTCTAATACCATATTATAATCATTAAATGACTTTTCGCAAGATTTGCTACAAAACGCACTGCCTTGTGTACCTGCTTTAACAAGCGGAATAAGTGACAATATATGTTTTTTAGGTAATCCTGGAAACACAATTTCAAATGTTTTAGGCTTCAATTTTTCAAAATTAGGTGATATCAATATATATGGTTTTCTACCCTTTCTTGTGTTCAAATGAAAACAATTGTTACAATTCAAACAATATTCCATTTCTCGATCAAATTCCATGTTTGGTAAAGGAACAGGGATTGTTTTCTTGATATCTTGATAGTTGATGTAATCCATAATGGGGGTATAATCAGGATCATCTTCACCCACACGACCAGCTTTCATATCTTCTTGATATTGTAATGATTTTTGTTTGAATTTTTCATCTCCATTGCTACGACATTCATCACAAAACCCTATTTCTCTCATGGCAGTTGGTTCATATGTATTTTCTTTAACAAGCGCGTTCAAATGAGGATCTGAAATAGCATTTAACATCTTATTGATTGATTTACGATCTAATGCATTGCTATATATTTGTTTGCGCAGATTCAAGAAATTAGTCATCAGTTTGATATCATATTCATCTGTTTTTACACCATTTACGATCTTTCTAAAGCTCATGTCTTCTTCATATTCAAATGGGATATATAAATTCACACCAACAAACCCATGAGGTAATACTTTAACACCATTGGGTTTAGATAAACAACAAATGCTCATAAAACATGTTAAAACATCAGTAATCATCTGTTTCTTTTCTTCTTCTGATCGTTTCATATTTTCATCATCACAATCTTCTTTGATAAATCGATAAATATCATGATTTGTGATAATCATTGTGTTTTGTTTTGTTGATGTGATATTGTGTTCAGAATAAATCTCAAATGGCTTGATATATATATCAACTGTAGGTTTTTTTCCTTTTTCTTCAATTTCAATCAAATCATCATCTGAATCATCTTCTGAACTAATATCTTCACTTGCTTCATTGTCTTCTTCTTCATCATCATCTAAATCACTGATATGTCGATCATCTCCAGATTCAGGCTCAACATCATGATCAGTTGATACATCTGACTGTTCATCTTCATATTTTTCAGGAGGTTTAATATTTCTCTTGGGTCGTCCATTTGATGATGCTGCAACAGCAAATGGGGTATGATCTGTTGAAACTTCAATCAATGAGAAACTATCATTTAAACTTTTGATATCATCATCGCGTAAATGATCAATATATTTCTTGATTTTTTCATATAATTTCTCATTTTCATCCTGAATAATCCGTCTAGTTTTTTCAGCAATTTGATTTACAATTGAATCTAATAACTGGCCAGTAATGTTCACATTTCCTTGTGGAATAACAGGCGGAACAATACCTTTTTCAAGATTTTCAGCTGATATGGTCACACCATCTCTTTTTTTAGGTGATGATCGTTTAGGTTTTTGTTCTTTTTGATGGATTTTTTCATTTGATGAGCATGATGGATATACAACATCTTCATCATCAACTAATTGTGGTTTTTCTTCTTCAATAATAGGTTTAACATGTTGTTGTTTTGCAGATTGAATATCTTTCCATAAAACAATGATTAATGTTGTTTTTTCTGTAATTTGTTGATTTAAATCTTGATGTTTTTCACCATAATGACATTCATAATTTTGGATTCTAGATACACCAGAAGATGATTGTTTGCTGTGATAAATGCATGTGTTCCATATTTCAATGATGATTTGTCTTTCCAATTCTTTGATTTGATTGTTGATTTTCTTTTGTTTTCTTTCTGATCCACCTGATTTGATCAATTTTTTCTGTTCTTTGAATTTAGCTTCAATATTGTTATATATGATCGAATTTTTGAAATTAATGGTATATTTGATTCGATTGAGTGTTGTATATGTCATATTTGTACCTGGCATCCACGATCCGAATTGATAATTGTGATGATTATCAAATTCAATTGAATTTAAGAAAATAAAGTAGTTTTGAATAGGAAATTCACCTCTTTCATGCTCATCAACCATTCTATTGATGAATTTTTTGACAAATTTGAAGAAATACATGGCATGGAACTCTTTGGGATAATAAAATGATTTAATACCAAATGTTAAGATAAAATAGATAACCAAGATAGGATTTGTGGATAATATACAAGATCCATCTAAATGACATACATATTGACTATCTAAACCTTTAACATATTGGTTTTTTACAATTTTGAACACACTAATAAGTGATGAACGTTTTATCATTGCTTTATATATCTCTAAAACTTCTTCTTTTAATGGTTGTTTAGTTTCATTGTTTCTAGGTGCATTGCAATGATCTTTATAAAACGCTTCTTTGGTCTTCTCAAACAACACATGATAATCTATAACAATGACAAATTCATTAATAAATGACAAATCATCTGATGAATCTGATACTAATTTGACATTATTTTTTTCTTGATCTAAAACTAAATATTTAAAATCAGCAACAATTTCATTGATAGGATTAACGATTTTTTTCTTCTTATTCATATCATCTATCATGATATAAGGTATGTTAACATCATAAATCTTTGATCTGGGTAATATAACATCATTGTCAATGAATGATATAAAAGGACCCCAAATGTGCTTTACTTCAATCTCTGAAAGGTTATCGTCATATTTTAAGTCAATTGGATATGATTGTAATGGTAAATATGTTGTTTCATATTTTTCATCTAATGATTCATCATTCTTCAATCGTTCAAAAGCATCACCTATTTTGTTGAATGTTTGTAATAATTTAGGTGTTGGTTCAACTGCTGATAACTTGCTTATCTTTCTATTAAAAATAACTAATGGACAAGGTATTTTTGTCTTATTCTCCATATTTGATGCAGATTTGATGTTTAATATTATTATTTTTTCAATAAAATTTGATTTTTTTATTAAATCTTTTTTAAAAATTAAAAAAAATCATTGAAAAAAAGAAAACCAAATTTTATTGAAAAAATACCATGAATCATATGTCTCAAAGAGAACAATCTACGATGGAAAGAAGTTTAAGAAGATCAACTGGAGTAATAACTATTCCAACTTCGATGATTAATCGTAGAGATATGGTTGGAATAACAGTGTTTGATACATTCATTGATTATTTGAAATATATTAATGATAAAGATTTATGGAATGAATTATTTAAATTTCCTACACCTGGAACAAATCGAATGTTTATTAAACTTGCTTCTTGGAAAGAAAATGCTATTTTAAGAATTCAAAGATATAATATGACCAATTCGATTCAATTGAAAGAAGATATCGTAAAATTGTTTTACAACAAAATTATTCGATTTATGAAATTACATGAATCATTAAATAATCTTCTTAAAGATGATATTAACCAAACAACAAGAGATCGTCTTCAATTTATATCAAAATTCATGTATGATTTTGTTCGAAGATCATCAAATAAGAACCTTTTGTTTACGGTTATGCCAAACAGATCTAAACAATTCATTGATTTATTATTTGATGGTGTTTTTTCAAACAACAAACATCTCGAATTTATTGAAGAAGAAATGATGTTTGATACTTTAATTACCAATTCGATTCATAATCAAGAAGATGATGATCATCCACCTCCTTTATCCTCTTCATCATCTTCACCATCATCATCCGATACATCAGATGTAGATGATCATTATCATGAAGAAAGACAAAAACGACAAAAAACAACCATTGAATCAAATAATAATCCAGATGATAATATCATTCCATTCGATATGAACACATTTGTCCCACCTCCACCTCAATCAATTGATTTTTTAGAATCAATCAAAATACCTTCTGTTTTTGATCACATTCAGATCAAAAGAGAAAAAATCAAAGAAGCTATTAACATATCAACCAAAATTCAAGATCTTTTACAAGATATTTTTGGTAAAAATCCACTTTCTTTTGTTAATTTTATTGCAAAATTGAATTACAAAAATTTTACATTTTGTTTGACATTGATTGATCAAGCAATTATCGGTTTAAACTACCATATGGCATCTACAATTACAATTGCTTTGATCAATTCTATGAAAGAAGATCTCATTAATATCAAAACAACAGAAAAAATCTTTTTTGATGATTCATGTCGTAAACAATATGGAGATCTTATGCAACAGATGTTTAATATTCCAGAATTTATTCTTTAATTATCCCACCAACATGTTCTACTATTCAACACATCTAAAGCAGTTTGAACAAACATATTGTGCTTTTGTGTCTTCGGTTTCCAGTGTTTGTGCGTAAAATCGATATCATTAAATTTAATATCTACATCATTGAAAATCATGGTTTTAAACTCTTTTTTATCTCTTAAAAGCACATGTGAATGCCTTAATGTGTAGTTTCCAGGTGATAATTGTATAAATTCTGGATTGATTAAAATAGAACATTCTCCAGGTGTTGGAACAGATTTCCACATTTCGTTCATCTTCTTTTCGATCGATGGATTTAGATCATATAATGTTGAATTATCATCACCTAAATGTTTAATCGATGTATGAATAAACGCACCTTCAGGAATATTTGGATTGATAGATTGTTCGATTGGGAAATGTTTATGGTCTAAATTAACATGATCAGCAGGTAATGATATGGCCATAACGCATAAATTTGGCACATTATATGATTCAATGTATTCAACGTTGTTATTATCATTTTGAAACAAACCGATTGGAAATTCATCATTTAATCTCCTTAAACCACTGATATTTAAGAATTTAGGTATAATAATGTTAATATTATTATTCTCTATTGTTCTTTCTGATGCTAGATGGCACATCATATGATATAACAACGTTAAATCAATGTGAACATCATTAACACCACATTGTTGAACAAAATTATTTGATGTTTCTTTTTTAGTGAGTGGAATGCATGGTTGTGATAATATATCAACATATTGTTGTTTCATATCATCAAATGTGTCATATTTCCTCATGTTAAGGTTAGCATGATACCAATAAATATCATTTCTTTTGTTTGGTTGTTCTACATTTATTGTGTTATTCATCTCCAAATTTACAACATTAGGTTGTTGATCAACATATGTAAAATATTCATAACAATATATGATAAAATAAACATGTAAAATCAAACTTACACCTGTTGTAAATAATTCTTTTAATATATTCTTTCGATTTATAATATGATTCACATTTTGAACAGGTAATGCAAAAAAATGGCCGGGTTTCATTGTATCTTTGATATATTCATATTGAAGATCCAATTTATTTGATAATCTTACAGATGTGACATATTCTTCATTTTCTTCAGATTTAACAGCATAATTTTGACGATTCAACCTCAATTTATAAATAAATGTATATAATCCATAACATTTGATAAATATCCAATCAATCAATTTATTTAGGATCTTTTTGATGTAAAAATGTGTTATAATTGATCTCGTCATTTTTATATATTTTTTAAATGTTTATATTAATTTAATTAAAAAATTAATTTTAACCTTTGAGATATTAAAATTTTTTCACCTTTTTTCGTAAAAAATGGCGTCTTCTAAATCATCTAAAACACCACAAAAATCAAAACAAACAGATATTAATCTTATTCCTTTTCATAAATTAAAAGATGTTTTTATTATTAAAAAAGAATCAGAAGAAGAAAAAACATCAGAAAATGAAACCTATTCTGCATTAAATAAGATATCTAAAGTGATTGATAATGCTTTATTTCCTATGTTTTCATTTGAACCATTGAATGATATTAGAAAGATATCAAATATTACATCAAAAAAGGACAAAAACAAGGAAAGAAAAAGAGAAATGCAACAACAGAGTTTAAAGACCAAATTATTGATGAAAAACACATTTTATCAGTGTTTTGAGACTGTTTCTCAATGTTTTGCATATCGAGAACATTCATTTGGTGGTGTTGTTCATTATCTCAAGATTGGCAACGAAACACTGAAAAATATAAAATTAATTGAACAACCAGCAGAAAAAAGTTCTCATCCATTCAATATGCCATCATTTCTTGCATCATTAGTTGCTTTTAAAAAAATAGATCAAAAAACAGTTGTAACACATGGTATTATGATAAAAAGACTCACATCTAACCCTGGAAAACCTATTATTGATAAACCAATATCATATTATCAAAAAAACTATTATTATGCATTGATATTGTACAAAAACATCAACAAAGAAGTGAATCAAAGGAAATTATTAGATTATATGATATCTTGGGAAAGTAATGCTCCATCTGTGATTGATTATCGATTTTTTATG
>Ga0105240_10002822_pt1 | contig 27475 bp, 25 predicted proteins | sample KBSC54metaG_FD_80426 | JGI IMG/M metagenome (GOLD analysis project Ga0105240, IMG submission 80426) | Corn rhizosphere microbial communities from Kellogg Biological Station, Michigan, USA - KBS C5-4 metaG | ecosystem: Host-associated > Plants > Roots > Rhizosphere > Soil | place: Michigan, USA... | reverse complement strand
TGCTGGATGAGGCGCATCATCTGATGCCTGCACCTGCCGCCATTGTCGCGAACGGGCTGCCTGATGACCTCAATAACTTTATCATCATCAGCACTTCTCCCCACGCACTACATCCTTCTACGTTATCCAGGGTGGGGATGGTGATCACGATAGGTAAGGACGCGGCGTATCCCATCGAGATGTACTGCCAGGCGTTGAAGATGGCTATGCCGGATGGAGTGCCGATGTTGGGAGAAAATGAGATAGCGGTGTGGGAAAGAGAAAATATGCGTCCGCCTTATAAAGCGAAGATCAGGCTGCCCAGCCAGCTGCTGCAGCGTCATAAGAAGAAGTATGCTATGGGGGATATGAGCTATAACAGTTTCATATTCACCGGGCCGGAGAACAGGCAGCATCTAGTGGCCAATAACCTGATGATGTTTGTCCATCTGGCTGAGGGTATCGATGCCGACACGTGGATGTTCCATTTGGGGAGACAGGATTTCAGCCGGTGGTTTGAGCATACCGTGCATGATGAGGAGCTGGCGGAGGCGGGCAGGGAGGCTGAGCGGATGAACGAGGTTTCTGCTTCTAAAAAGCATATTATAGACTATATCAATCAGAAATACACTGCCTGATCCGGCCAGCCGCGTGAGCGGGGTTATTCGTGAGTGGTGAACAGAGAGGCGGTTGTTTTTTCCAATACGGCGTTGGCCAGGCTTTGGTGGAAGAGGCGGGAAATGGAGCTTCTGCCATAGGCGCCCATGACCACGAGGGGGGCGCCATTGTGATGGTTGACAAAGTTGGGTAGTACGCCAGCCGGTCGACCAGACAATACTTCCACCTGCAGGTCGTGAAAATGATAAGGGGCCCAGTGTTTCAGCATGTCGCCGTGTGCGATGCCTTTCTTTTCATTGGCGGCTATGGTGACGAGAAAGGTGGACAGGGAAGAAAGATGAGGAAAAAGGTAGCGGAACTGTTTGATGGCATAGATGCTCGAATAGCTACCATCGTACGCGAGGATAATTTTATCGGGTGGCATGCCGTCCTCGCGTAACAGCAGCAGCGGGCAATGTGCGTCTGAGAGCAGGTCTTTCATAGAAACGTTCAGGGGGGCGTAAAGAAAGTCGGATATATTGGTGCGTGCATCTGTGAGGATGAGATCAGAGAAGGCGCTGTTCATCAGGAGTTCGTCCAGGGATACCGGTTCATCCCCTGCGATAAGGAATTTGATGTTGGCGGCGTTGAAGGCATCGCTGATCAACTGAGTGTTATCGTCCAGCAATTTTTTGTCTGCGTCCGCGTCTGCCTGGAGGTTGGGAAGGTCGGTCCCCAGGGGGTAGACAAGGTCGACGAGGAAATGGACGCGATGGAGGAAAATGACTTCCACCAGGGCGTTTACGGCGCTGGCGATGTTGATGACTGAGGAGAGCACAGGCGTTGGGCTGTGCAATATATCAAGGAGGAGAAGGATCTTTTTCATGATGAGTAAATGTCTTTTCATTGGCATCATGGCTCTCGCAGGCTCGGGTCATAAGCCTGAGAATTAGGACTTTTTCCTGGCCCGGGAGCTTTTTTTGGAGGCGGACCGCTTCTTTGCCGGAGACTTCTTTTTGGCCGCTGATTTCTTTGGTGCTGACTGCTTCTTTGGGACTTTGGCGCCTTCTTTACGTGCTTCGGAGAGGCCGATGGCGATGGCCTGTTTACGGCTTTTTACTTTTTTTCCGCTGCGACCGCTCTTCAGGGTACCGCTCTTTTTTTCGTGCATAGCCTTTTCTACCTTTTTTTGTGCGCCTTTCGAGTACTTAGCCATAATAATGGTTTTAAAGTGATTTGATCATTTTTTCATCCAGGGGGTCGCCGTCCTCTCCTTTTGTGTCGGGTACGAACCCGAAATCGTATGGAAAAACCATGCCCGATGGTAAGATCTTTTTTAACTTAAAAAAAGGGCCAATATTTGTTCCAACGCTGTAAAAGCACTGCCTACGGAATGGATAAGGATCTGATTGAATGGCTTCGCTTAAGGATCAATGATGAGAGCTTTGAAGATGTAAGGGAAATTTTTCTGGAAAGGGACGAAGAGATCAGGGTTGCAATAAAGAAGGACGAACGTAGAAAATAATGCGCACTGTGTGGATAGTTCTACCTCTGGCAAGATCATCGAGCAGTCCCAGGATACTCCTCTGGCGCCAGCGTCCTGAGTATTTTTTTTATGTCGATGCCTTTGCCGAGCACGGGTTTGAAGAGGTCGCCTTCCTTTTTTATTCTGTTGAGCGCATTGGCAATAGTAAAGTTGGCTATTTTCAATCCTTTTTTTACTTCTTCCCAGTGGAGGGGCATGCTGACGGTGGCGCCTGGTTTGGGTCTGACGGCATAAGGGGCTGCCAGGGTCGCTTTCGGCCTGTTTTGTAAATAATCAACATATATCTTTCCTTTTCTTTTGTTGGTCAGACGTTCGATGCTGGTGAAGACCGGGAGCTCGTGGTGTACGCGGGCGGCGATGAGCTTGCCGAAGAGCTGACATTCGTCGTAGGTGTATTTGGCGCCCATGGGGATATAGATATGAATGCCTGTGGAGCCGGATGTCTTGCAGTAGCCGGGTACTTTGAGGTCGTCGATGATCTCTTTTGTGACCCGGGCTGTTTGTATCACCTGTTCGAAGGTGTTCTTTACTGTGGGGTCGAGGTCGATGATACACCAGTCCGGGTGGTCGGGTTTGTAGATGGTGCTGTTCCAGGGGTTCATTTCGATGGCGCCGAGATTGGCCATCCAGAGGAGGCTGGCTTCGTCTTCCACGACGAGGAAGTTCTTGTCTTCTCCTGTCGATGTATGATAGGGGAACTGTTTTACCCAATCGGGGGCGGTGGATGTGACGTCCTTTTGGTAAAAGCTTTTACCTGTGATACCGTTGGGGAACCGATTGAGCGATTGTGGTCTGTCTTTCAGGTAGGGGAGTATGTAGGGTGCGACCTGGTAATAATAGTTGAGGAGGTCGCGTTTGGTGTAGTCTTCTTTTGGCCAGAAGATCTTTCCTAAGTTCGAGAAGCGGAGTTCGTGACCGTTGATGAGGCGGGCTTGAGATTCGTCCTTGGGGTTGAGAAGGGTGAGGCGGCCGCGGGTTTTGGTTGGGGTTAGGATAGCCGGGGGCTTTTTGGAGGAGGCCTTTTCGACGGACCGGACGGCGACCTTGGCAGGGACGGGCTTTTCCAATATTACTTCTTTGGCGTTCTTGTCTTCCCGCATGCCTTCGAAGGAGGGGTGACGCATGACGCCGTCGCTGGTCATTTCCCGGAAGGATACCTCGCAGAGCAGTTCGGGTTTGAGCCAGACTGCCTTTGCCTGGGGAGGGTCGGGGCGGAAGCGGGAGGGTTTATTGATATCGGGGGTGGTGGTGAAGGGGCTGCTCTTGCGGATAAGGGGTTTGAATTTGGCTAGCATTTCCTTCTGGAGCTGGTGGGAGAAGCCTGTTCCTATCTTGCCGGTGTATTGGAGCTTGCCTTTTTCAAAGACGCCTACCAGCAGGGAGCTAAAGGGTTTGTCGCTGCCTTTGTTGATCGTGTAGCCACCGATGACGACCTCTTGTCGCTGAGCTGTTTTGATCTTTAGCCAGTCGCGGGTGCGCAGGCCGGGGGAGTAAATGCTATTAGCTTTTTTGGCAATGATGCCTTCCAGGCCCATTTTTTTGGCTGCGGCGAAGAACTCGGTGCCGGTAGCTTCGAAGTTTTCGCTCATCCGCAGGATATCGTTATCGGGCATGATGGATCGCAGGATATCTCTTCTCTCGGTGAGGGGTATTTGCGTGAGGTCGCGGCCTTCGAGCCAGAGGATGTCGAAGAGATAGTAATAAAGCTGACCATCAGCCTCGCTACGCCATTCCTGCAGCCGGCTGAAGTCGGACTGACCTTTTTCGTCGAGTACTACTATTTCCCCGTCGATGACGGAGTTGATGTTCCATTCTTTGAGGGTGTTGAATACGGGATAGAATTTTTCGTCGAATGATTTGTTGTTGCGGGATCGAATTTCTACTTCACCCTGATGAAGGGAGGTGATGGCGCGATAGCCGTCCCACTTGACTTCGTATAGCCATCCGGATTCGTCGAAGGGTTTATCGACCAGGGTGGCGAGCATGGGGGTGGGGTTTTTGGGCCGGGCGGCCTGACGGCCGGGGGAGATGGGGGGAGAGGAGGTACGGGCCTTACGGCCTGCTAAGACTTTTTTTTTACGGGAGACTCCCACTGACGGGAGCGGGGGTTGGCTGCTACCTGTTCGATGGTCTTGCGGGAGAGGACGGACTTGTCCTTTTCTATCACGGGGGATTCGGAGGCATATTTGTCCCGGTGTTTGATCAGCAGCCAGGAGTTTTCTCCCCGGCCTTTTGTACGGACCAGCGCAAATTCACCTTTGAGCTTTTTTCCATGCATGGTGAATTTGAGGGAGCCGGCTTTCAGCTCTTTCAGGAGGATGCGGTCCTGCGATCTTTTTGTGCCGTCGTTGGGTTCGAGGGGTTCATAGGTACCTGTGTCCCATACTATGACCGTGCCTGCTCCGTAGTTGCCTTCGGGGATGATACCTTCAAAGTCCTTATAGTCGAAGGGATGATCTTCTACCATCATGGCCAGCCGCTTGTCTGCGGGGTTCAGCGAAGGGCCTTTTGGTACGGCCCAGCTTTTCAGCACGCCCTCCATTTCCAGGCGGAAGTCATAGTGAAGATGTGAGGCGTCATGTTTCTGTACGACGAACAGCAGTGTTTTTGACGCGGGGGCGCCGCCCTGTGGTTCGGGCGTTTTTGTGAAGCTGCGTTTTTCCTTGTATCGCGTGAGAGACATAGTTGACACTTTTATGTGAGGGAAACATCAAAATATGAGCCAGGGTAGGTCAAAACCCTGCTATGACCTTGAAACAAATGTTGCGGCCCATATTATAGATGCCCAGGTGGCCGTTGGGGCTGCTCGTATAATATTCAAAGTATTTCAAGCGGCTGAGGTTGCTCTGGTAGGCCTGATCGAAGAGGTTGTTTACCGAGAACTGAAAGGTGAGTGACCTTATTATTTGTCCGTCGGACGACGAACCTCCGGTTCGTTTTGGGGGGCAGCGGAAGGAGGCTTCCAGGGAGAGATTGACCAGATCATAAGAGGTGGTGTATGTCTCTGTCTGATACAGGGAGAAGAACCTGTTTTGGGCTGCATTGTATTCCAATCCGGCCCTTGGGTAAAGAGAGGAGAGCAGGCCCTTTCGGATCTTCCATTCATAACCGAGGGTGCTGAGCCATTGGAAGGGGGGGATAAGTGGAAGGTTGCCCTGGGTATTGGAGCCGCATACAAAGGAGAGTATGTTGTTCCAATGAAAGAACCCTTTTGGATGCAGGTCGATGGATGCTTCTCCGCCGTAGAGATGCGCTGACGACTGCTGGTATTTAAAAGTTTTGTTGCCCTGCGCATCCGTGAGGGGGCTGCCGTTGTCACCCGTCAGCTGTTGGAGATAGATATAATGTTGAATGGAATTGGAAAAGAGACTGAAGGAAGCGGTAAGCCAGACCCAATAGGCCAGTACGCCCAGGTCCTGCTGGAAGCTGAATTCGGGGAGGAAGTCCGGATTGCCCAGGTAGATGATATGGGCGCCCGGATCGAGACCGTTTGAGGCCAGTTCGGTGAGGTTGGGGCTGCGATAGCCCCGTGCAATATTTGCTTTCAGATGGATCTTTTCCGTCACGGGCCACGTGATACCCGCGCTGGCTGACAGGCCTGTGAAGGTCCGGTGAAGGGTGTCGCCGCGGAGCCACCGCATGTCGTATCGAAGGCCACCGGTGAGGGTCATGCGCTGAATTTTCCATTTTCCGAATATGTATGCGCCGAGATCGGCCAGGTTGTAGTCGGGTATGGGGCGATCGGTGGCGTTGAGGCTTTTATTATTTTGAAGCATGCCATTTACCCCAACAGTGTATTCAGGCGACAAATCCCATTTTATCCCATAATTGACAGTATTCAGTCGGAGGCGCAAACCGGGCTGGGAAGGCATTGTGGGATGGCTGTATTCCCTGCGGATGTTCTGCTGGAATCCCAGATAAGCATCGACGGAGGAGCTGCCGAGGTCATAGTGCTGGTCCGTATACAATCTATAGTGCTGTATATGTTGATGGAGGGGGCTAAGGGCATAGCTGTTCAGCAGGTCGTCCGGGACGATGGGACGATGTTTGAGGTCATCGCCGGCGCCTTCTTTGACCTGCATGGTAAATTGGCGGGAGGATGAGTCCCGGCTTCCGTCGGGGATGCCCTGGAGATCGTCATACAAAGTGGCGTTGAGACGTAAATAGCCGTTGCTGAAGGTGCGGCCTGCCGTGAAAGAGAGGTTCTTTTCTGAGAAGCCTGTGTTATAGACGCGGCCGTCGATGCTGTTGGTATAGTTGCGAGCCAGCCGCCAGGATCCGCGGGCGACCCAAAGCCATTGCGGGCCGGCGTAATAGAGACGAAGGCCGTTGCCGATGAGACCGTTGTTGTGCTGGTATTCGCTGAGAACCTTCCCATGCAGGCGGCTGTCCTTTTGAGAGGGTAGAAAGGGGAAGAGGCTGACTACGCCTGCCAGGGCATCGGAGCCGTAGAGGAGACTGGCGGGGCCTTTTATCACTTCGGCCCTGTCGATGTTGTAGGCGTCCGCCTCTATGCCGTGCTCATCACCCCATTGCTGACCTTCCTGACGCAGGCCGTCGTAGAGCGTCAGGACGCGGTTGTAGCCGAGGCCTCGGATAAAAGGTTTGGAGATGTTGGGGCCTGTCTTGACGGCGTTGAGGCCGGGAGTGTTCTTTACCAGCACGTCGATGATATTGGAGGATACTGTTCTTTCGATGGCTACGGCGGGGATGGATACGATGGAGACCGGGTTCTCCCGGATGCGGATGGGGCGGGAGGCGCCTGTGACGACTACTTCGGAGAGGGAGTCGATACCGGGGAGGCGGGCGGTATCGGGGGGCCGGACCGTGTGAGACTGGGACCGGCCTGTGTCAGAGGGGCGGATCATTGGGGGATTGGACCGGGTGGTATCGGACTGGGCGTGCGAGAGGAGTGAGGTCATCAGGAGGAGAAGTATCCATGAATATTTCATGCCCAAAATTAAAAAGTTAGATTGATCTAACAAATTTATTTTAGGAGCATATTCGTATCTTTAATCCATGATGACGTTGACCGAAGAAAATTATCTGAAGGCCCTGCACCGCCTGTCCCAAAGCGAAGAGCCCATAACCGTGAAGCGGATAGCCATACAATTGGGGATAAAAATGCCCACTGTCACCAGCATGGTGAGGAATCTGGCGGCCAAAAAGCTGATCCGGTATGAGAAATACAAGGCCATCGAGATGACGGAAAAGGGGCGACGCCAGGCATTGCTGATATTGAGAAAGCACCGGTTGACCGAACTGTTCCTGAAGGACGTCATGGGGTTGGGTTGGGAGGAAGTGCATGATATTGCCGAGCAGATAGAGCATATACAGTCGGACAGGTTCTTCAATCGTATAGATGAGATGCTGGGGCATCCGAAGTTCGATCCGCATGGCGAGCCGATACCGGACGCCAATGGGAAGCTGCCATTTTTCAAGGCTTTTCCTTTATCGGGCTGTGAGGCGGGGAAGAAGTATAAGCTGACGGGGGTATTGGATCATGACGGTGGTTTTCTTACTTACCTGAATACGCTGGGGTTGACGCTGGGGTCGACCATCGAGGTGGTGGTGGTGCATGGTTTCGACCGGAGCATGGAGGTGCTGCTGAACGGGAAGACGCGGACGGTGTTCAGTTTTACCGTATGTCAGCATTTACTGGTGATCTGACCCCGGTGGGTAAAAAATGCCCGTGTCCGTATTTGGTCTACTGTTTGTACCATCATTTTATTAAATTTGTAACAATTCATTAAACAGATACACCTTCGATGGATCAGCCATTACGAGTTCTTCTGGTAGACGATGATGCGGACGACCGGGAGATATTCACCTGGACCCTTAACAGTATTTACCCTTCTGCCACTACCGACACGGCTATCGACGGAGAGGATGCTTTGGGGAAGCTGGGACAGTGGGAATATCAGCCGGATATCATTTTTCTCGACCTCAATATGCCGAGGATGAATGGATTTGACTTCCTGCGGCACATACGTCAGATGGACGAATGGCGGGAGCTGCCCGTTATTGTATATTCTACTTCTTCGAATCCAAGAGATATGGCCAGAAGCTGGGAAGCAGGGGCTACCGACTACATAGTAAAAGGTACTGAAATGGCGACTGTCAAGCGGGATCTGCTACAAGCACTGGAAAAATACCGCCCGCCCCTATCCGAGCATGACTACAGAAAATAACATCCATGATCATCCAGGTCTGAACGAAATGGAAAAAGCCAGTCACAGCTGGCTGGCGGCCATCATATATTCTTCGGACGATGCCATTATCAGCAAGACGCTGGATGGGATTGTCAGCAGCTGGAATGAAGGAGCCCGACGCATCTTTGGTTACACGGCGGAGGAGATGATCGGAACGCCCATTTTGCGGCTGATACCGGAGGACAGGCAAGAAGAGGAGCCTGCGATACTGGAGCGATTGAAGAGAGGCGAGCGGGTGGACCATTTCGAGACCAAGCGTATAACGAAGGACGGCCGGATACTGGATATCTCTCTTTCCATATCGCCCGTCCGTGACGAACAGGGCCGGATCATCGGAGCCAGCAAGATCGCCCGTAATATCACAGACCAAAAGAGGACGCGTGAGCTGGCTGAGCTAAATGAGCGACTGACCCGGTCGAATGATGAGCTCGAGCAGTTCGCTTACATTGCGAGTCACGACCTGCAGGAACCATTGAGGAAGATCCATATATTTTCTGAACTCCTGGAAGAAGGACTGACTCAGGAGGATGATATTACGAAGCTCAATGTTTACCTGGATAAGATAAAGGGCGCATCCAATCGCATGTCCAAACTGATAAAGGATGTGCTGGAGTATTCAAGACTATCGCGCGCCGATCAATCCGTTAGCAATGTGGATCTCAACCTGGTGGTAAGGGATGTATTGTATGAATTCGAGCTGGTCATAGCGGAGAAGAAGGCTTCTATCGATGTAGGCATGCTACCCATGGTGCGAGGTCTCGGTCCGCAGTTCCATCAACTATTCCGTAATCTCATCGGCAATGCGCTAAAATTTAGTAAGCAACAACCCAGGATCTGCGTCAGGGCGGAAGGCTACCATATCATCGTAAAAGACAATGGCATAGGATTCCCGCAGGAGTTTGCCGGCAGGATCTTCGATATCTTTCAGCGGCTCAACAGCCAGGACGTCTACGGCGGATCGGGAATAGGGCTTGCATTATGTAAAAAGATCGTCGAAAATCATGGCGGGGCTATCAAGGCGGAAAGCGAGCAGGGCAAGGGCTCTACATTTCATATTTTCCTTCCGGGCTAAGGTCCGCGGGTACTTGCTGCTATAAAAAAGGCCGCCTCCCCATGAGACGGCCCTCGTTACGGCAATGAAGCTTACGCTTCCTGCACTTCTTCCTTCGCCTTGACGTTAACGCCGCCTTCGGCGATGCTTGTCAGTTTGCTGTCTGCATTTTTTTCCTCGCTTAGTGTCACGCTCAATAATTCCGCTGCATCTGCATAGCCCAGGGTCCTGGCGAGTGTCACCAGTCCACCATAGGTTGCGATCTCATAGTGCTCTGCCTTTTGTCCGGCGAAGATCAGTCCTACATCCCGTTGCGCCGTATTTTCTTCCGTATCGTCGATAATCTCTTCTCCTTCGTCTGCGATGCCTGCAATGGCATGGCATTTTTTGCCTTCGGCGGGTTCTCCCACTATTTCAAAGACTTTTTCCAATCTGCTGACGTGGTTCTTTGTTTCCTGCAGGTGGCTGTTGAAGGCCTGTTTCAATTCACTGGAGCTGGCTGCTTCCTCGAGTTTGGGAAGCGTTTTTACCAGCTTCTGCTCCGCCCAGTAAATGTCCTGGAGCTGTTCTACAAAGAATTCCTGTAATTTAGAGTTCCGGGCTGAACCCGTCTGTGGTTGCGTAGTTGCCATATAACTGTATTTTAATTTTTGATAATTGATGACATAACTATTTGCAAAATTTTTATGCCAGCCCTGTTGTAAGCGTGGTATAAGAATAGCATACCGGTGTTGAGGTGTTTTTTACCTACTTTTATGGACTATAACCTTATCATGATGTTATTGGAAAAGCAATTGTTCGTCCGTCGCAGCACATTGAAAGGAGCCGGAAAAGGGTTATTCACCAATAAACCCATACCTAAAGGCGCGAAGATCGTAGAATACAAGGGAACTATCTCCACGTGGAAAGAAGTAGATGATCGCAAGGGGCTCAATGGTTATATTTATTATGTCAACCGCCATCATGTGATCGATGCGTGGGGGGACAAGAACGCGCTCGCCCGGTATGCCAACGATGCCAAGGGTATTGTAAGAAGTGAAGGGATACGCAATAACTCCATGTATGCTATCGAGGGGCTGCGTGTATACATTATCGCGCTCAGGAATATCCCTGCAGGCAGCGAAATACTTGTCGGGTATGGGAAGGAATATTGGGACATCATCTCCGAGAATTTAAGAAGCAGCCGGGTCTAAAGCAATGCCTTTGCTTTTTTGACTACATTTTCAGGGGTAAAGCCAAATTCTTTAAAGAGCGCGGCCGCGGGAGCCGAGGCGCCGAAGTGGGTGAGTCCAAGGACATCGCCTTCGTCTGTTACATATTTATGCCAGCCCATGGGAGAGCCTGCTTCTACCGCCAGCCGTTTTTTAAGATGGCGGGGGAATATTTTCTCTTTGTAGGCGTCGTCCTGGGTTTCGAACAATTCCCAGGAGGGCATGCTGACCACGCGTGCATGGATGCCTTCTTCCTGCAGAATGGTCTGTGCCTTTAGTACCAATTCCACTTCCGAACCGGTGGCGATGAGGATCAGCTGCAGGGGCCCTTTTGCTTCAGAGAGGATATAAGCGCCTTTTTCGAGTTCCGTGCCGGCGCCGTATTGTGCGGGGTCGAGGATAGGCACGCCCTGGCGGGTGAGGACCAGCGCTACGGGGCCGCCGTTGTGCTGCAGTGTAACCTTCCATGCCTGCGCCGTCTCATTGGCATCAGCAGGTCGGATGACAGTCATGTTGGGAATGGATCGGAGAGAAATGAGCTGTTCGACGGGTTGATGTGTCGTTCCGTCCTCGCCGAGACCGATGCTGTCGTGGGTATAGATGTAGATGGGTCGTATTTTCATAATGGCCGCCAGGCGGATGGGAGGGCGCATATATTCTGAAAAAATGAGAAAGGTAGCCCCAAAGGGAATAATACCTTTTGTAAGCGCCATTCCATTCAGGACGCCGCCCATAGCGTGTTCGCGTATGCCGAAGTGAAAATTCCGGCCACCCGGGTTGCCGGCGGTGAAAGAAGCGAAGTCCTTCATATTCGTATCGGTGGAAGGGGCCAGGTCGGCAGCGCCGCCGATGAGCGCCGGAATGATCCCTGCAATACTGTTGATGGTCTTGCCGGAAGCCTGACGCGTAGCCATTTTACCTTCCTTGCCATCGCCGGGCTTAAATACGGGGATCTTCTTTTCCCATCCGGAGGGCAACTCTTCCCTGAGCGCTCTTTCGTATTCGAGGGCGAGGTCGGGATGTTTCTTTTTGTAAGCCTCGTAGAGAATGCTCCATTCATTTTCCAGCTGTATCCCTTTTTCGCCCGCGGCCCGGTAATATTCCAGCACTTTACCCGGGACAACGAAGGATTCGTTCGGGTCGAAGCCGAAGAACTCTTTTACCAGCCGGACCTCGTCCTCTCCCAGCGGGGAACCGTGAGCGCCGGCGGTGTCTACTTTATTGGGGCTGCCATAGGCGATATGGGTACGCACCTTTATCAGCGAGGGGCGTTCTTTTTCAGCGATGGCGTCGGCGACGGCCCGGGAGAGGGCTCCTATGTCATTGCCATCATCTACGATCTGCACGTGCCAGCCGTAGGCTTCGAAGCGCAGGGCCACGTCCTCGTCGAATGCAAGAGAGGTATTCCCTTCGATGGAGATGTGGTTGTCGTCATAGAGATAAATGACGTTGCCGAGACCCAGGTGTCCGGCGAGGCTGGCTGCTTCGGAGCTAATGCCTTCCATCATGTCCCCGTCGCTGCAGATGGCGAAGATCCTGTAATTGAAGAGATCGAACCCTGGTTTGTTAAAGCGTGCCGCCAGGTGTTGCTGTGCGATGGCGAATCCGATGCCATTGGCAAATCCCTGTCCCAGGGGGCCTGTCGTTACTTCTATACCGTCCAAAAGACCATATTCGGGGTGTCCCGGTGTCTTGCTGTGCAATTGACGAAAATTCTTTATATCATCCAATGTGATATTATATCCTGTGAGATAGAGCAGGCTGTACTGCAGCATGCAGGCATGTCCGGCGGAAAGTACGAAACGATCCCTGTTGGGCCAGTGTGGGTCTTTCGGATTGTAACGCATGTATTTTGACCATAACACGTGACCCATCGGGGCTATACCCATGGGCGTACCCGGATGGCCGGAGTTGGCTTTTTGCACAGCGTCGACAGACAGCACCCTGACTGTGTCGATGCACAATTGCTCGATGTCTGTAGTAACGGTAGGCATAATGCCTGCAACAAAAAAATCATGCCATCCGGGGTCTGGATCATGCCATGGGAATTTGCCCTGGCATGGCCATTGAAAGAAGGGTTTAAACCATCAGCATGTCGTTATCTCAGATAATCATTGACAGGATACAAAGAGAAGGCCCTATTTCTTTTCATGATTTTATGGAAATGTCCCTGTATCATCCGGGGTATGGATATTATTCCACATCGGGGACCAGGGTTGGGAAGGAAGGGGATTTTTATACGAGCCCCTGTGTCTCATCCCTTTTTGGAGAGATGATCGCCCGGCAACTGGAGGAGATGTGGTACTGGCTGGGCCGTCAGCCCTTTTCCATCGTGGAGTATGGGGCAGGTACCGGGCTACTCTGCCGGGATATTCTTTACAGCCTCAAAAAAAACAGAGAATTATATATCGACGTACAGTATCATATCATCGAAAAGAACGGGGCCATTCACGACCGGGCTTCGTTGCCGGAGAAGGTGCACTGGCATGCGGATATTTCGGATGTCCCGCCCATTGCCGGCTGTGTGCTATCGAATGAACTGATCGATAATTTCTCTGTACACCAGGTAGTGATGCAGGAGGAGCTGATGGAAGTGTTTGTGGATCATGACAATGGGTTTATAGAGTGTTTGCGGCCGGCGTCACAGGCCCTAAAGGATTATTTTATGGAGCTGGGCGTGGAGCTGCCATGGGGTTTTCGAACGGAGATCAATCTCCAGGCCATCGACTGGATCGGCCGGGTGGCGGGGATATTGAAAAAAGGGTTTGTAATGACTATCGACTACGGATTTCCTTCCCGGATGTTGTATGACCGGCACAGGAGTCAGGGGACGCTCGTGTGCTATCACCGGCATGCGATCAATTACAGTCCCTACAACCATATCGGAGAGCAGGATATAACCACGCATGTGAACTTTTCCGCCCTTTGTCATTGGGGTTCAAATTATGGATTGGAACTGGGAGGGTATACGAACCAGGCTTATTTTTTACAGGGACTCGGGCTGGCCGCGCATCTGAGGGAGATGGAGGAGAAGGGGGAAATGCAACAATGGACCGCCAGCGAAAAGCTTTCGCTTATCCAAACACTGCTGATGGATATGGGGGGTAAGTTCAATGTGCTGATCCAGTATAAAGGGTTGCGGAAACCATTACTTTCGGGGATGCGATTCCCGCAACCTATTTGATCAAGCGAGCGCTGACATGTGAATACATTCTTCAGCGCACTGGCGGCAGGCTTCGGCGCAGACGCGGCAATGTTCCATACCCATTTGGGTATGTTTTTCACATTCCTCCGCACAGGCTGTACAGATGTCTGCGCATAGCTGACAAAAGGTATCCACGTAGGAGCCCTCCATCATCATGATCTCCGCGGTGGAGCGGCAAACGGCGGCGCATTCCAGGTCCAGACGGATGCATACTTTTAGCGACTCGACTTCTTTTTCTTCGAGACAGGCCGACGCGCATTGGTGGCACATAGAGGCACAGTAGATGCAGGCGTCGATACAGGATTGATATTTTGTGTAAGACATATGGTGGTTTTTACGTTGCTTCATTTTCACTCTCTATGCCGGAGCTTTCCTCTCCCTCTTCTTTGCCTGATCCCATTCCTTCTTCATATTCGCCTTGTGTTTCGTTGATGCCTTCGAATTCGGCCATTACGTTGATCTCGCATTCGGCGATCTCAGTGAGCAGGAGGTCGGTGTCTTCTTCTTCCATGAGGGTCCTGTCCAGGATCTCGGCTACTTCATACTGACCCATGGTGATGGCCAGCTGGACGAGGCCGCCGTAAGTGGCTATCTCATAGTGTTCTACTTTTTGTGCAGCCATGATGAGGGCGGCGTCCCTTGTCATGGTATCCTCTTCTGTCTCGCTGATGATGGTTTCGGCCTCTTTGACGATGCCTTCGATGGCTTCGCATTTCTTGCCTTCGGCTCGTTGTCCCAGCATCTCGAATATTTTTTCCAGGCGGCGTACGTGCCGTTGGGTCTGGTAGAGGTGATCTTCGAATGCCTCGCTCAGTTCGTCCGTTGTGGCAGCTTCTACCATTTTTGGAAGGGACTGGGTGATCTTTTGTTCGGCGTAGTAGATATCCTGGAGCTGATCGAGGAAAAACTTTTCCAGGTATTGACCGCGATCGGGCTGGAAGCTTCTTGCGGAAGATAATCCTGAAGAGGAGGAGGATGAGCCTCTTTCCATCGTGCCCGAAGAGGGTCGCATCGTGGAGGAGCGACCGCTGTCCTGTCCTTTTGATAATCCGCTGCGGTTGGAGCGGGAGCCGGAGCTGTCGGAGCGGCTGGAAGATGATCTGCTGCCGGATGAGCTACGACCGGATGACCTGTTGGATGTGGACTGATTGCCGGATGACTGATTGCCGGATGACCGGCTGCCTGGGGCAGCCGGTTTTTTGGAGGTGGAAGTTTTTGATCTTTGTCCGCTGTTACGGCGTGCTGATGCTGCTTGTTTCATTTCAATTTTTTTTGTGTTAATGTTGTCTAGCGATTGTGAGAGCCACGGCTGCCATAACCTGAGCGACCGCTGCGGCTGGTGAATTGTCCACTTGAATTCCGGGACTGACCTCCTCCTGAAGAGCCGGAGCGGCTGCGACCGGATGAGCCTGAACTTTGGCGACCGGAAGAACCTGAACTTTGACGACCGGATGAACCTGAGCCCTGGCGGCCAGAAGAACCGGAACTTTGGCGACCTCTGGACATTGAGCCCGAGCGGTTGCTGCTACTACGGCCGCGGCCACCTTCATCATGACCATGGGCGCCTCTTTTTTCGTGATAGGCGCGACCCCCTTCGCTGGCGATGCGGCGCTGCTGGTCGCGATCCATGCCGGCGAATCCTCTTCCGGAAGAATCGGAGCGGCCGCGGTTGGAGGAACCCTGACGGCCGGAATTGTAGTCCTGACGATCGGATGAGCCGTAACCTTGACGGTCAGAAGAGCTGTAGCCTTGACGACCGGATGAACCGTAGCCCTGACGGTCTGACCAGTCCTCGTTGTAGTCGCGCCCGCGATTGGAGCGACCCTGCTGACCGGACCAGCCCTGTTGATAATTCTGATCGTAATTGCGGCCGCCCCATTCGCCTTCTTCCTCGTCTTCTTCTTCCTCATAGCGCGAATAAGGTTGTTGGCCATATTCATCCTCGTCCTCATCGTAGTCTTGGTCATAATCCCCACTGTAGCCTTCTTCATCTTCGTAGCCATAATACTGGCTGGAGGGGGATTCGCCATAACGGGAGGAGCGTGGATAGTCCTGATCCTCTTCTTCATACCCACGGCCTCCATGTGAAGCCTGGCCGCCTCTGCGGCCCATTTCCCTGCGTACCTCGGGGTCCATCGACGCAAAACCACGTCTTTGTGAATTTCTCGTAGCCATACATTAAAATTTTGTGATTAGTAAATCTGAGTTTATTGAAGCACTTCGATGACCTACGGCAAAAAAACTATGCCAGCCATTTTAAAGCATACCCTTTCAGTCGCGAGATCTTCATGCCCAATTTCTTCCCCGAGGCGCGGCTGGCACAAGATTTACGGCGAATGCTCCTAAACATTCAATGGCTATGGCAACAACTACGCTGAAGACAACAACACGTGCAAAGAAGAAATCCCGAAAGGGTACCCGTGCTGCTAAAGACCTCTCTGCCAGCTTTAACAAATTCAAAAATTTCAACGGGAAGCTTTATACCGGCGTACAGATCGGAAGGGGACATCACTGGAACTATGACAAGGGTGACTGGAAGGAGACCAAGATCACTCCCGACCTATGGGAAATCTCTTATGCCGTAACCAAGCGGAGGGTAGGACATGCACCGGACTTTTCGGGCGTCCCGGTAGGTACGCAATACCATTGGTATATACTGGCGCATCAGACGGCGGTCAAGCTGAATGCGAATGACTATGATACAAAAATGACGGGGTTGAAATTCAAGCTGGCGCACAAGCGGGCGGATAAAGAAAAATGGTCTGCAACGGGGCCTACGCAGCGCAAACATCTTGTCAAGTTCCTGAAGGAATTTATCGAGCAGCTGGAGAAGACACCTATCCCTTTGGCGTTCGTGTATAAAGAAAAGACGATAACAGGGGAGGCTATCCCCATTTCCCAAACCTGCGAGAAAGGGGTGTGCTATGAGCTGGATGTCTGGCTGAATAATGACAGCATGGGTATCATCCGATATGGCAAGAGCGGCTGGAAGATGGATCTGGTCAATGATCAGAAGCTGGTGGATGCCATTGGGGAGCAGATCATGGAGTGGTTTGATTAAAGGGCTGCTTGCGCAGCCCTTATTGTTAATCTTCCTCTTCTCCGGATGCTTCGTAATTGATGCCTCCTTCGGCAATTTCCGTTAATTTCTGATCCGCGGTCTTCTCCTCTTCCAATGTCTGTTCCAGGAGTTCGGCTACATCGTCGTGTCCCATTGTACGGGCGATCTGGATCAGGCCGCCATAAGTAGCGATCTCATAATGTTCCGCTTTTTGTCCGGCCATCACGAGCGCCACATCCCTGGTGGCAGTTCCTTCATCCGTATCATCGATGACTGAGCTTCCTTCTTTGGTGATGCCTTCCATGGCGTCGCATTTTTTGGCTGTGGCCTTTTCGCCAAGCATTTTGAATGCCTGTTCAAGGCGTTGTACGTGGCCCTTTGTTTCCTCCAGGTGGCTGGTAAAGGCGGATCTTAATTCTTCTGAAGTGGCTGCCTTTGCCAGTTTGGGAAGTGTCTTCACGAGCTTTTGTTCCGCCCAGTAGATGTCTTTGAGCTCATCGATAAAGAATTCTTTCAGTTTGGAGTCTTCTACGGGGGAGTTTGATCGGGAGGCACCCTGGGTTTTTGAGCGGGACGAGGCTTTTGAATTGGCGCGAGAACCGGAGTTGGTCCGACTGCCTGAGCCGTTCTGGGCCTTGGAGCCGGTCGAGTTTTTGGAGCCAGTCCGAGACGCGGAGGAGGTTTTAGATCCAGTTCCGGACGCGGATGAGTCTTTGGAGCCAGTGGAGGTTCGGGAAGCGGCGCCGGAACGTTTTGTTGCGGAATTCGTTTTTGGCATACAATGGAGTTTATAATTAAGAAATTGTTGATGTTGGAGAGTAATAAGGTAAAAGCGTGCCAGGCAATGTGTTGCGTCCGGGGTCGAGGAGGGGCTTGTATTGTGGAAGGTTTTACTCAAGCCCGTGGTGTTTCCTTTGCCGCCATGCATAGTCAGGTGGAATGATTTTTTCGACAATCATCGCACATCAATTAGCGGCTATATGAATGTTTATCCCGGTGACCCTTTTCCCCTTGGAAGTTCCTGGGATGGGAAGGGCGTCAATTTCGCCCTGTATGCCCGGCATGCTACGGGCGTGGAGCTGTGTCTTTTTCATACAGCAAAAGGCGAAAAAGAGTACCAGTGCATACGGCTTACGGAAAAGTCGCATGATGTATGGCATATTTATCTTTCTGACGTCGGCCCAGGATTACTATATGGCTATAGAGTACATGGCCCTTATGAACCTTCCAATGGGCATCGTTTCAATCCCAAAAAGGTTCTGCTGGACCCATACGCTAAGGCCATCTGCAATGTGGTGGAATGGGCCGACAGTCTTTTTGGGTATAAGATAGGGGAAGATGATCTTAGCTACAATGAGGAAGACGATGCTGCTATTGCGCCAAAGGCCGCCGTCATCGACCCGCGATTTGACTGGAAGGGTGACAAGCTTCCCAAGGTGGCGTACCACAACAGCATCATTTATGAGGCGCATGTGAAGGACCTCACGTATAGGATGCAAGAGATACCCGAAGGAATAAGGGGCACGTATGCTGCGCTGGCGCATCCGGCGCTGATAAGCTATCTAAAGAACCTGGGTATAACGGCCATCGAGCTGATGCCTGTCCAGCAGTCGGTGTCGGAGCGCCATCTGGAAGAACAAGGATTGACGAATTACTGGGGCTATCATACTATCGGCTTTTTTTCACCCGACATACGGTTTTATCATGGAGAGGACATCGGCGGCCAAGTAAGGGATTTCAAGACGGCTGTGAAGGAGCTGCACAAGGCGGGCATCGAAGTGATCCTGGACGTGGTATACAACCATACGGGTGAAGGCAACCAGATGGGGCCGACCTTGTCGTTAAAAGGTATTGACAACGTGGAGTACTACCGGCTGTCGGAAGACAAACGATTTTATTTCGACTACACGGGTACGGGGAACACATTGAATGCACGGTATCCAAATGTACTGAAGCTGATCATGGATAGTCTCCGGTATTGGGCGCAGGAGATGCATGTGGACGGGTTTCGCTTTGACCTGGCGGCGGCGCTGGCGCGGGAACTGCATGATGTCAACCGGCTGAGCGCGTTCTTCAGCATTATTTATCAGGACCCGGTATTGTCCCAGGTGAAGCTGATAGCCGAGCCCTGGGATGTGGGAGAGGGAGGGTATCAGATCGGACAGTTCCCGCCTGGATGGGCGGAATGGAACGGCAAGTACCGCGACTGTATGCGGAATTACTGGCGTGGAGCAGAGAGTGTGCTGGCTGAATTTGCGGAAAGGTTTACAGGCAGCAGTGACCTTTATAAAAATGGCAGTCGCAATCCAACGGCCAGCATCAATTTTATTACGTCGCATGATGGGTTTGACCTGGCGGATCTTGTCAGTTACGAACAGCGGCATAACAAGGCCAATGGAGAGAGCAACCAGGACGGGCATGCGGACAATCTTTCCTGGAACTGCGGGGCAGAGGGGCCTACGGATGATCAGGGTATTCTTGCCTTGCGTCAGCGTCAGAAAAGGAATTTTCTTACTACTTTATTGCTTTCGCAGGGGGTGCCCATGCTGCTTAGCGGAGACGAGATGGGGCATTCGAAGAAAGGGAATAATAATACGTATTGTCAGGATAATGAACTGTCCTGGCTGGATTGGGCTCATGCGGACAAGGACCTGATCGAACTCACCTGCCGGCTAATCCATTTGCGAAAAAAGCATCCCGTATTTTCCCGGAAGCAGTGGTTCCAGGGGAAGCCTGTGCGTGGGAAGGGGTTGACGGACATCGGCTGGTTCCTGCCTGACGGTGTCGAGATGGAAGATGAGAACTGGCAGACGGGTTTTGCGAAGTCGCTGGCTATTTTTCTTTTCGGGGGAAGGCTGCATACGGTGGATCATCAGAACCGGGCGGTGTCGGATGACAGCTTTTATATCATTTTCAATGCGGATGTGAATGCCATCGACTATAAGCTGCCGGTGGAAAAATTTAGCCGGAAATGGAGCAAGATCTGGGATACGGCAGATGTGAATGCCTGTACGGCCAGGAAAGGGAAGACCTATTCCGCGGGTGGTACCGTCAAAGCGGAGGGCCGGAGCGTATTGGTATTGATATCGTCGAGGTCATAAGCTACGACACACCATTCGGGAAGGGTCAGGCTTTCACCGGTGTAGATCAATTGAGGTGGCTCGGGGTGAGAGGTCAGCAGTCTGACCCAGCGATTGGCTCCGTCATAGATCAGTTGATAGCTGGCTGGCTGATCAGAGAAATTAAATATCACAACAAGCTGTCTGCAGTTGTCGGCGCTGTGGCGGTGTATGGCCAACACATTGCGGCCTGCCAGGTCGGCCCTTATGTTCTTGCGGGACAGGTCTTTCAGGAGGGGGTGCGTTTTTCGTAAGGTGATTAACTGACGGTGCCAGTCCAGGAGCAGACGATAGGGGTGCCGGTATCTTTTATTCCATTGTAATTTTGATTGGATGAATAGGTTCTCGTCCTGGGGGTCGGGGGGCTCTCCGCCCCATTCGAAGGTCTCGAATTCTTTTTTTCGTCCCTCTCTCAATGCGTCTCGCAGGCGCTGATCCTGGTGGTCGGAGAAAAAATAAAAAGGAACGTCTTCTCCGTATTCTTCGCCCATAAATAGGAGGGGAAGGTAGGGCGAGAGGAGTACTGCGGCGGCAGCCAGCTTTAGGCGTCTGTGATCTACAAGAACCGAAAGACGTTCGCCCTGGGGCCTGTTGCCGGGAAGGTCATGATTTTGATTAAAGACAATGGACTGGTATCCCGGCAGACCTGCGGAGGAGGCGCCATGACGACGATGGCGGAAGTTCACATACTCACCGCTGTGGACGAACCCCTCTGTGTATGCTTTTGCAAACTGATCCAGCCGGCCGAAGTCCTTATAGTGTTTTAGTCCATCCTTATCGAGAAGAACATAGATGGCGTGGTGGAAATCATCCATCCATTGTGTGTCGAAGCCGTGACCACCTGTTTCGGGAGGCTTTACGACGCGAGGGCTGTTAAGATCGGACTCCGCGATAAGATAAAAGGGACGGCCAGATTGTTGTTCCCACTTACGGATAGTGGTATGCAGCAAGTCCCAGATGCGGACGGCATTCCTATCGAAGATCTCATGGACGGCGTCGAGCCTCAGACCGTCGATATGATAATTATCCGCCCAATGGAGGATGTTACCGATGATGAAGTCTTTTACTCCATCCGACCACGCGCCATCATAGTTGAACGCCTTTCCCCAGGGGGTCTGATACTTGTCCGAGAAATAGGGACCAAAGAAGGGAAGGCAATTACCCTCTTCACCCAGGTGATTGTATACTACGTCCAGGAAGACAGCCAGGCCGCGCTGATGGCAGGCATCTACCAGCTGTTTGAGCGCATGAGGGCCACCGTACGTATTTTGGACGGCATAGAGAAAGGTCCCGTCATAGCCCCAGTTGCGGTTTCCGGGAAACTGGGCTACGGGCATGAGCTCGATGGCATTGATGCCTGTGGAGACAAGGTCGTCCAGGAAAGGAATGATAGCAGGGCAGGTACCTTCTTTCGTGAATGTACCGATGTGCAGCTCGTAAAAGATAAGCTCTTCCAGGGGGAGGCCCCGCCATTTGTCGTCCTGCCAGATGTATTGGGAATGATCGACTACTTCCGAGGGGCCATGGATGCCATTGGGCTGGTAGTGGGAAGCCGGGTCGGGTCTGTCGGCTTCGTCATCGGGGCGGTAGAAATAGCGTTCGCCTGCCTTTATACCGGGTACTTTTATATGGAAGTATCCATCGGCACATTTATCCATGGCGATGCGTCTGTCCTGATCGGGCAAATGGAGGATCATGCTGCTCTTTTCCGGCGCCCACACCGTGAAATTGCAGCTGTCGTTATGTATGGCGGTCGGTCGCATTTGGATTCGAAGAGATGGATTGCCATTCGTCCAGGAGGACGATCAGGCCTTCGTCGCCACCGAGATCGATCCTGTCATTGACAATGGTTTGTTCCTGCTCAGGAAATGTATCGATCATGATCCGGCCTTTGAAGTGAAGGGTGCCAGGGGCGAAGTAACAGGGACGGTGTGTCAGGTTCAGCACTATGAGGAATGCGGGGCTTCCTTCTTTATGACGGATATAGGCCAGCATCTGATGATCGGAAAATATCGGCTTGTAATTCCCTGTCATAAGGGAAGGTTCGCGTTGCCGCAGCTGGATCAGCTGCTGGTAAAGGTATAGCATGGAATATTTATCCTGGCGCTGGATCTGGACATTGTCCCGCATCCATGTTTTATCCAGTCTCAGCCAGGGTTTGCCGGTGGTGAAGCCCGCCTGTTCGCTGTTGTCCCACTGCATGGGGGTTCGTTCCGGATCGCGGCTGAGGTTCTTATCGGGCATGTTCAGACCCTGCGGGTCCTGTATCTCGTTCTGTGGAATGGGGACATCGCGCATGCCTATCTCGTCGCCATAATAAAGCGTGGGTGTTCCCCGTAAGGTCAGCAGGAGCATAGCGGCGACCCTGGCCTGCTGGAGACCGATACGGCTCGTGATACGGGGCTGGTCGTGATTGCCCATCACCCAGTTGGGCCAGGCGTCTGCGGGCAGTACGCCTTCGTATTCGTCGATGTTGGCAGCCAGGATCTTCGGTTCCCATGGAAGGGAGATAAGCATGAAGTTGAATGGGAGATGCGCCTCTTCCCTGGCGTTGGTGCCGTAATAGGTCACCAGCCTGTTGACCGGCAGATAGATCTCGGCGATCATTAACCGCTGTGGATACTGGTTCAATAAATTGCGCATGCGGGCAATGATATCATGCATTTCCGGCTGGTCCGTGGAATAAACGGGGAGAAGCTGGTTATAAGTAGCCATGGTGGGCTGGTAGTCGGGATTGTGGGGATTATCGCGGAGCTGTTGGTCCTTTATCAGATGCCACATGGCGTCTACCCGGAATCCATCCACGCCTTTGTCGAGCCAGAAGCGCATGATGTCCAGCATGGCTTTTTCCACTTCGGGATTGCGCCAGTTGAGATCGGGCTGTTTGACAAGGAAGGCGTGATAATAATATTGTTTTGTCATTTCATCCCATTCCCAGGCGCTGCCACCGAAGACGCTGAGCCAGTTATTGGGAGGGCTGCCATCGGGTTTGGGGTCTTTCCAGATATACCAATCTCTTTTAGGGTTGTCGCGGGACGATCGTGATTCCAGGAACCAGGGATGTTCGTCTGAGCTGTGGTTGGGGACGAGATCGAGGATCAGCTTCATCCCGGCCTCGTGGATGCGGTGTAGGAGCTTGTCGAAATCCGCCATGGTCCCGAAGGTGGACCATATGCCTTTGTAGTCCGAGATATCGTAGCCGAAGTCGGCCATGGGGGAAGGATAGATGGGCGATATCCATATTGCCTTTATGCCCAATCCTTTCAGATAATCCAATCGCCGCATGATGCCTTTGAGATCGCCGATGCCATCCCCATTGCTGTCCTGGAAGGACCGCGGATAGATCTGGTAAATGAGCCCGTCCTGCCACCAGAGGTATTGTTGATCGATTGCCATGATTGGGGTTGATGCAAGGAAAATGCCATGGCATGGGTTTTTTAAGGGCATGCGTATGAATACATGGTGGAAAGAAGCCGTGATTTACCAGGTATATCCCCGCAGCTTTAAAGATAGTAACGGCGATGGGATAGGGGATCTGAGGGGTATTATTTCCAAGTTGGATCATATTGCCTCGCTGGGTGTGGATATTGTTTGGATCAATCCGGTGTATGCATCGCCCGACAGGGACAATGGATATGATATCAGCGACTACCGGGCTGTTCAGCCGGGGATGGGCACGATGGAGGATCTGCGGCTACTGATCCGAAAGGTGCATAAGAAGGGCATGAAGATCATCATGGATATGGTTATCAATCATACCAGCGATGACCACATATGGTTCAGGGAGGCGTGCAGTTCGAGGGATAATCCTTTTTACTCTTATTATCACTGGTGGCCGGTGGAAAAGGGGGAACCTCCCCACCGTTGTGGATTTTTTGACCCTGCGGGGAAGGGATGGCATTATAATGAGGCTACCCGCAGCTGGTACCTGCATTATTTTTCGGAGCATCAGCCCGACCTCAACTGGGAGAACCCGGAGGTGCGCGAGCAGCTGTATGATATATTACGATACTGGCTGGATATGGGTATCGATGGGTTCCGGCTGGATGCCATTACATTTATTTCGAAGGACACCCGGTGGCCGTATGTAACGGCCATGATACTAAAAGACCGATACTATGGCGACTGGGGGCATTACTATGCAACGGGTCCGCGGATTCATGAATATTTAAAGGAGATGTATGAGAAAGTATGGCGTCACTACGATGCTGTGACCATTGCCGAGGCGCCGGGTATAACGGCGGACGAAGCAAATCTTTTTGTGGACCCCAGGCGAAAAGAGCTGAATATGGTCTGTCATTTCGAGGGGATCATGGCTGGTTATATACCGGGGGAATTTAAAAAGATGGCGCCGGGCGGATACAGCCTGAAGGAGCTAAAAAAAATATATACGGACTGGGACGGAGCTTTGAGCAGCAGAGGATGGGGGACCATCTACCTGGGCAATCACGATCAGCCCCGGATGATCTCACACTGGGGACAGGACGACGACAAATACAGGGATCTGTCTACCAAGATGCTGTTTACATTTCTGCTGACCATGCGCGCCACCCCATTTATTTATAACGGGGACGAGATCGGGATGGTCAATATCCGATTCCAGCACATCGATGACTATCAGGATATCGAGACCCTGCAGGTATATCAGCGTATAAAGGATGCCGGTGGGGATGTGGGTGCGTTTATGAAAGATCAGCAACTGGCGGGGAGGGATAATGGCCGGACGCCCTTTCAATGGAATGATCGTGCCAATGCGGGTTTTACGCGTGGGAAGCCGTGGCTGAAGGTGCATCCCAACTATTGCCGGATCAATGTGGCTGAGCAGCAAGATGACCCTTCTTCGGTGCTGAATTTTGTGCGGTATCTCGTGGGCTTGCGAAAGAGCATTCCTGCGCTGGTGTATGGGAAGTACGAGCTGTTGCTGCCCGACCACCCGCATATTTATGCTTATTACAGGAGGACGGATGGCGACTGTTGTATGGTGCTGTTGAATTTTACGTCACGGGAGGTAGTCTGTCCGCCGGAATTTTCGATACCTGTAGGCGGGGAGATTGTCGTAAATAATTATGCAGGGGTCAGGGAAAGGGAACGCCACTGGTGTCTGCTGCCATTTCAGGGGTTGGTGTGCAGGATAAAAAAATGATCTTATGGTTGTCCAGAACCGCCGGCTGCGCCGTATACCTGGCCGTTGGCAAAGCTTCCGGAATTATCCGCCAGCTGTACGTATATCGAGGCGAGCTCTGCGGGCTGGCCGGGTCTGCCCAGCGGGGTCATTCCTCCGAATGCCGTGAGTTTCTCCATGCTGGCACCGCCGCTGACCTGCAGGGGTGTCCAGATGGGGCCGGGCGCTACTCCATTGATGCGGATACCTTTTGGCCCGAGCTGTTTTGCAAGGGACTTGACATAGTTCATGGTAGCCGCTTTGGTTTGCGCATAATCATACAGGTCAGGAGAAGGATCGTAGGCCTGTTCGGAAGTGGTCGCGATGATGGCCGAGCCGGGTGGCAGATGGGGGAGGGCAGCCTTTATGATCCAGAAAGGTGCATAGATATTCGTTTTCATGGTCCAGTCGAACTGTTCGGTGGTTATGTCGAGGATGGAGGCATGGGCTTGTTGTCTGCCGGCGTTGTTTACGATGATGTCCAGGCCACCCAGACCGTCTACGGCCTGTTGCACCAGGCGCTGGCAGAATAATTCGTCGCGGAGGTCGCCGGGGATCGCTACTCCTTTACGGCCTTCTGCCTTGATGAGCTCGATGACCTCGTGTGCGTCGGGTTCCTCCGACGGATAGTAGTTGATGGCCACGTCGGCCCCTTCCCGGGCAAAGGCGATGGCTGCAGCTCTGCCCATACCGGAGTCTCCTCCGGTGATGAGGGCTTTGCGGCCTGTCAGACGGCCTGATCCTTTATAGCTGTTTTCTCCATGGTCCGGCTTTGGGTCCATCTTGCCGGCGAGACCGGGCCAGGGTTGGGATTGTTCCCTAAAAGGAGGGCGTGGATTTTGTCGTCGGATCTTCCAGGTCAGGGGCCGATGGGGAATGTGTGTGTGCGGGTCCGCCGAATGCGGGAGTAATGGCCAATGCTGTGAGACCTGTGCTGATACCGGTGATGGCTTCGCGGCGTGTGATTTGTTTATCCATGTTGAGATCTTTTTATTAGCGATTCAAAGCATATGCCACAACATTGGCGTAGGTGCCGTTTGACATATGCAGCAGCTAATACAGGAAAAAACAAAGGTCCGGATCAACTCCGAACCTTTATCTTGCTTTACCAGACCTCTGATGCATTATTTATGCCTTCTGGGAATGACATCTTCGTCCTTTCTGCGCAGGGCTTCGTTGTTCCAGCCACGCTCGTTGGCGTAGTTCGAGCCGGCGTTCTTTTCGCTGCCCTGCCGGTAGGAATGTTTACCCAGATCATTTGTTCCCTGGCCAAAATCCGAGCCGCCCTGGGTAGTTGTCCCGTGGTGGTAGGAGGCCTTGCTTTTAGGATTGCCTTCCTGGATATTATTTTGCTTGTGCGATTTGTTATTCATAGTCCGAAGTTTCTGGTATTTATGCAAAAACTATTCCCCGGTATTTCCACGTGCCGGGAATGCCCTTCGTTGCCGGGAACGATTGCGTAAATAAACACGTTGGAACACAGACCATATACAAAAATATCTTGGTACGTTGGGGTTACGATTGCCGAAAAATCATAAACCAACTGCCATTATGAAGCCATTACTTTTTGCAGCACTCGCACTTTTCTTCCAATCAACCCTTTTCGCGCAGACAGCCCCCATCAAGGGCCGGGTGATAGATGACAGCACGGGTATGGGGATCCCGGATGTGACCGTGATGCTGTCCGGCGGCGGTGGGACATCGACAGGAGCCGACGGTTCCTTTACGCTGGCATTTCCCTCGGATGGGCGGAAGCATATCCTTACCATTTCCAGCGCCGGGTATAACAGCCAGACAGTCAATGCCAGCAGTATGGCGCCGCTGGTGATCCATCTGAGACATCAGGCGAAGGACCTGGAGGATGTGGTCGTCATTGGGTATCAATCTGTAAAGCGAAGGGATGTGCTGGCGTCCGTCAGCTCGGTGAGCTCGCGGCAATTAAGAGATATACCTTTAAACTCCGCGGAAGAGTCCCTTGCCGGCCGGCTGGCCGGTGTGCAGGTGACGGGCTCGGAGGGATCGCCCAATGCGTCCGTGCTTATTCGGGTACGCGGCGGCGGTAGCATCACCCAGGATAACTCACCCCTTTATGTAGTCGACGGGATACAGGTGGATAATGCGCTATCCACGCTGTCGGTCCAGGATATCGAATCCATCGATGTGCTGAAAGACGCTGCCTCCACGGCAATTTATGGAGCGCGGGGCGCCAATGGGGTGGTTATCATTACAACAAAGGGCGGACATAACAACGGCGGCAGGACGACCATTGCCTACAATGGGTCTGTTGGTGTCGGCAAGCTGCCGAAGGAGCTGTCCGTAATGAGTCCTTACGA
>Ga0105240_10002821_pt1 | contig 27478 bp, 20 predicted proteins | sample KBSC54metaG_FD_80426 | JGI IMG/M metagenome (GOLD analysis project Ga0105240, IMG submission 80426) | Corn rhizosphere microbial communities from Kellogg Biological Station, Michigan, USA - KBS C5-4 metaG | ecosystem: Host-associated > Plants > Roots > Rhizosphere > Soil | place: Michigan, USA... | reverse complement strand
TTGTCGCGCAGCGCGCGCCGCAGCATTTCCGGCAAATCAGGAACGTTCCATTGCCCGTTGCCCAGTTCGACGAGGAGCCGGCCTTCGATATTCTTCGGTAGCACCTGAAACGTGCGATAAAAAGACGCGTTCGCCTGAATAACGCGCAGTTCACCGTCGAGGACAAGGAACAACTCGCGAATAGTCGCGAGCACGTCCTGGGCATAATCCCGCGCGATCGTCACTTCCATTTCACTGCGCTTCAATGCATCGACATCCACCAATACCAGGACCGCGCCGTCAATTTTTTTATCCAGGGTGACGTAGGGCTGAATTCGCAGGGAATACCAGCGGCCGTCCCGGTCCCGAACATTTTCCTCCTGGGCTGTTCCAGAAGTAATGGCCAGCCGAATTCGGAGCTCCAGATCGACGACGTTGATCCGCAATGTGATGTCGCCAACGGGCCGGCCGACATCGGAAGCGACAAGGTGTAGCATTTTTTCCGCATAGGGCGTAAAGCGCCGGATGCATAGATCGGGACCGAGCATGATGATGGCCACACGCGTGCTGTCGATTAAGTTGTTCTGATCATTCATTTGCGAAAGGATTTCCTGGTTGGAGCGGCCTAGCTGTTCGTTAACGGTGGTGAGCTCTTCATTGGTCGCCTGCAACTCTTCTTTAGCCGTCTGCAGCTCTTCATTAATGCTTTGCAGTTCTTCGTTACTTGAGAGCACTTCCTCTTGAGAGGCCTGCATCTCCTCGAGAGCCGTATCCTTTTCCTCCAGCACCGAATGAAGATAGGCTTTCGTGGCCGTCAGCTCATCCTTCCAGCGATTCTCCGGCCCGGGCGCTAGTTTCCGGCGGCCTTTTTTCGCCTTCGACGAGGGCGCAGTGTCCGCGGCATCCGCCGTCGGCTCGCTCAGGAAGGTGACCGCCCAGTGGCGCTGGGTGGACAGCGGGATCCGCAACGGAAGGACTTCAATGAAGACGCGAAGCGTACGGTCTCCGATATGGAGACCCAAAGCGGCTGTTTTATAGGGCTGATCTTTTCCTTTCCGAAGAGCCTCCGCCAGACCGGCGGTAATCCCTTCACGCGCCATGCGCAGAATATTGAGATTGGGCTGGCCGGCCATGATCTGAAGATAGGGATTCGTATCGCCGCGGAATTCGACGACATCCAGCGTTTCATTGATAATGACGCCGACCGGTGCATAACGGCCGAGAAGCAGACGATCGGCAGATTGCTGCACAGACGCGGAGTCCAATGGCCGCTTGGCAGGCAAGCGGGCGGCGCCGGACGACTTCGTGTAGTGGCCCATCGAAAAATCGAATGTCTGTTTCTGCTTGCCCTGGCGCATGTAGATATGGTTCTTCTTGTCGGCGATCTCGAAAAGATCGGAATTGATGCCTGGGGTTTCCGCAGAGCCTACCACGAGCGTACCCGTGGGATTTAAGGCGAAGTGAAAGATGGAAAACACTTTCTTCTGTAGCGACAGCTCAAGATAAATCAGCACATTGCGGCAACTGATGACGTCCAGTCGGGATAATGGCGGATCCCGCATCAAGTCCTGCCGGGCGAATACGCAAAGGTCACGCACGGACTTATTAATTTGATAGCCGTTTTCACAGCGCGTGAAAAACCGATTCAGCCGTTCCGCGGAAACATCGGCTTCGATACTCTGCAGGTAGATCCCGGCCCGCGCTTTCTGAACCGCTTTCTCACTGATGTCGGTGCCGAAAATCTGGATCGTGACCGGCGTTGCGCGCCCATCAAGACATTCCAAAAGGATCATGGCCAAGGAATAGACTTCCTGCCCGCTCGAGCAGCCCGCCACCCAAATCCGCACAGAATCCTGCGGTCCTTTCTGCTTAAGAATTTCGGGGAAAATTCGTTCCTTCAGGACGGCAAACGTCGCGGGATCGCGAAAGAAGCGCGTGACCTGGATCAGCAAGTCGCTGTGCAGAGCCTCCACTTCGGCCGGATCGTGTGCGAGCGACGCGAGATAATCGCCGGCGGTATGCACATTTCTCAGGAGCATTCGGCGCTTCACGCGCCGCATAATGGTGCCCCGCTTGTAATTGCGAAAATCCACGTTCTTCTCGGCACGTAAAAGGGCGAGGATTTTGCCAAGGTCTTCGATATTGGTACCGTCATCGTCGTCGGAGGCTTCGTTGAGCGGGACGTCTGTGATGTACGGATCGTGGATGATGCGCACGAGCTCGCGCGCGATGTCTTGCGGAGAGAGAACGAAGTCGCTGCATCCGCTGGCGATTGCGGCCCGCGGCATGCTGTCGTATTTGGCGGTGGCCGGATCTTGGATCAGAATCACACCTCCTTGATGACATACTGCCTCGAGGCCCTGGACGCCGTCCGATCCCGCGCCGGATAGAATCACGGCGATGGCGCGGTTGCCCTGTACTTCCGCCAACGAATGCATAAAGAGATCAATCGGTAAATGCAGGCCGTTGTTTGTGTCGCGCGGGCGCAACGCCAGGTAACCGTCACGGAGGATCAAGTCAGCGGCGGGCGGGATCACATAAGCGCAATTCGCCTGGATGGCCATACCGTCTTTGGCCTCATACACGTTCATCGGCGTGGTTTTCGCCAGCAGTCCGGTGAGCAAGCTCTCGTGCTGAGGGTCGAGATGTTGAATGATGACGAACGCCATTCCGCTATCCTTGGGGAGCGCGGAAAAAAGTTTGCTGATGGCGTCAAGTCCGCCGGCCGAGGCGCCGACGCCGACGATAGGAAAAGGAATTTGGGCGTTTACGTGGGTGGGCTCAGATGAAAAACCCGGCTGAACGCGGGATTCTGAATTGGAAGGAAATTTGATTTTCGTCTTCGGGTTCCGCACGACACCCTCCGGGCACGACGTCTGATTCGATTCAACCTTATTTCTGCACTAATAGCTAGGAAACGCTTTGCGTCAACCGCGGCGTAGAACCCGAGGAACTCAACGAGCACCGCGTCATTTATTCGCGTCTTCCGGGTAATGAGGGGGTAACGTTGCCGGTGTTGGAGCCGGTTGGAGCAAGCGATCGGATAGGGCGAACTTAAGGCCGATTCCCCAGATGGTTTCTTTATTTGTGTAAAACTGGCCCTCGTAGCGCGGACCGGTTTTGAATTGCAAATAGTAAGAGATTCCCCGTCCATTTGAATATTCGTCGCCGGTCTTAAAGCCTAGTTGCGACACCCAGGTCACATTCCAATGCGTACGAGCCCAAGCCTGAACATCATTCGCCCAATAAGGATGAAAAAATCCGTGATTGGAAGGGTTGAAATATATTTCACTTCCACCTTGAACGGCTTTTCTGCCTGCCCAGTCAGGCTTCGTATGAATGGCTTGTTGGTACCCGGCGTATAAACGGATTACTTTAGAGACCTGCGCAGACAAAATCTCGCGCCATGCCTCCCATGAATTATTCTCATCGACCATCTGTTTCTCTCTCAAGTAATCATCGCCCATATGGGAACTGTCGTGGTAAAACATGGTGCGAGATGAGAACCATCCCATTCGCAAATCGAGCGGAACGTTGCCGTAAAAATCAACCACTTGCAAATTATGCTCGGAGGTCGCGTCAAAACGAGTATTGATCGCCCCGCCGATATTGAGCTGCAAGGCACCCACGTTTCCGAGCGCCCAACGATAAACACCTAGATAATCTCCCACATCGATCCGAGCGATGCCGTGATGAGACACGGGAAATCCAAATTGAAAAGCGAATCGGGGTTCGGAAGGATCGGCTTGAAGAGGCGCGAACAGGTCGTGCGCCGCGGGAAAGGCCTGGGTCCGATCTTCAGCGCGCGTGATCGTTGGAACGAGAAAGAACACGAAAGAGAAAATAAAAACGAGATGTCGATTGAGCTGGTTATTCATGATCCCTCGTACCTTATAGACCGAGAAGGACCGCAAAAATGGCCATCGTCCTTCGACGATGACCATCGCGATCTTGTTGAAGAGTTATAGGTTCCGTGGTTTTTCGGTCGCACGAATCGACTCCCCTGTGACAATGAGTTCGACCCGCCGGTTGTTCTGTTTGCCCTCAACCGTATCATTCGAGGCGATTGGCTTGGCGCTGCCGAATCCACGCGAGACAATAGCGTCCGCGCTTACACCTTGGCTCACCAGATAATCGCGAGCACTTTGCGCACGCTTTTCAGAGAGCGTTTGGTTCAATGAATTGCTTCCGACGCTATCGGTGTGACCTTCGACTTCCAATTTCAAGCCCGGATGTGCCAAGACGATACCGGAAATCTTGGCCAATTTCTCCCTTGCGGCGGGACGCAGATCCGACTTCCCTGTTTCAAAGAGAACACCAGACATGTTCACAATTAATCCGCGTGCGCTTTCCTTCGTCTGAAGAATGCTATTGAGTTGTTGCAACAACTGTGCCCGCAAAGTCGCCTTTTCTCCTTCGGCCTTTTGTGCCTGGCTCACCGCGGCATTTCTTTCGGAAGCGGCTTGATGGCGCGCCTCTTCGGCGGTGGCGGCGGCTGACTCTGCAGCGAGCCGTCCAGCATTGGCTTGGCTAGCCGCTTCGGTAGCCGACGCGCTATTCGTTTCGGCCGCCATTCGGGCCGTTTCGGCTTGGCTTTTAGCCAATTCGGCTTGTGCCTTGCCTGTTTCTGCCTGCGCTTGAGCAAGGGCAGCAGTGGTCGCGACGCCTTTGGCCGTCGTCACTTGGTCAGCAGCCGCTTGGCGCTCGGAAGCGAGGGAAGCAACTTCTTGGCGCTTCATCGAAACCAGACGCGCGTCTTCCGCTCGTTGCACAGCTTCTCGTGCATTGGCCGAGCGTCCCTTTTTCCCACCCTCTTTGGTTTCTGCTAAGGCCAAGAGATCTTGGGCTGTTTTGAATGCTTCGGCCGCGTAGGTTTCCGCACCGGCTGCCTTGGCAATGCGGACTGCGTTACGGGCCTCGTACACCGCTAAGGGTGTTTTAGGATCCATTGTCATGCCGAGCTCCGTCGGAGCGATGTTCACTTCATATTGACCGCGTTGGAGCAACTCAAACTTGGCGTCGATCGATTCAATTTTTCCCTTGGTGTCTTTACGGATGACATTTTCCAAAACCACGACATTGCTCGGACCGGACACCGCGAAATACGGTTCCGCTGTTACCAAGAGTCCAAAAGCTTGTAATTGCTCCGTCACTTTTAGTTCGCTCTTTTTATTTTTCACAATCAGTTCTCCCAGATTGGTGGGACGTCCCTCCGGTGAAATAGACCAGAGCACATAAGTCAAATATTCCGGGCCAAACTGGGAAGCTGACGGTAAATTTTCAAACTCGGCGTCAATCTCGGTGGCGCCGGCTTTGCTTTTGATTTCGGCGGAGCCTTTGGCGTCCGCTAATAAAACCGTCCCTTTAAAATCAATCATTGTGGATGATTTAAGGTAGCGGTAATTGATTGCTTTGGCTGAATTCTGAACGACGGTGACCTTATATAGCGGAACGGACGTGCTTGCATAGGTTGGCGTGAGTAAGGTGGCACAGACTGCAGATGCAAGAAACAATTTCACTTTAATCATATCGGTATCTCCTCAATAAGCGGTAACATCGTGAAAGAGTAGTGTAGGACACCTATCCTTGATTGACTATCAGGCGGGTTCGCTATATTTTCCATCAGTCAAACCCTGAGGGAAGGTCGTGCTGACCGTTTTAGGATTTACTGGGAGGTGCCGTCGTGATTTTTTGTACCGCAAACTCCTGGCAGGCACAGCGGCTACAGGTTCGGCTCATTGGTCGGTGGCTCTTTTGAAGATGCCCGCATTCACAGTTCTGCATGGAAGCGTTTTTCATCCATCCGATATCAGCATCGTAATGGTTCATTAGTTGAGATGTTTTCTTTCCACCCATTGAACGGCATGGTGCGTGAGTTCGTGAGCATTTTTAAGATTCATTTTGACTTTGATGTGTGCGCGATAAGACTCGACGGTCTTTGCGCTAATGTGAAGTTCATCAGCAATCTGCCGGGTACCGTGGCCGCGTCCAATAAGCTCGAAAACTTGAAGTTCACGGTCGCTTAAGGCTCCCTCGGGCACGGCGTCACTTGTGTTCTTACCATCGGCAAGCTTGTGAAGCATTTTGGCTGCCATTTTTTCGCTCAGATAAATTTCACCAGAGAGAATGCGATGAATCGCTTTTAAGACCTCTTTGGAAGCCTCCTCTTTCATGATGTACCCCTTGGCGCCGGCTCTCAGCGCGCGTTCGGCGTAGAGAGACTCATCATGCATTGAAAGAACCAACACCATCGTCTTCATCGATCGTAACTTCATGTCTTTGATTAAGTCTAACCCGCTCGACCCCGCTAACGTCAGATCGACAATTACAATATCGGGTTTTAGCAGCGGGATCGACTTCAACGCATGGTGGGGCGTAGGAGCTTCACCACAGACAACCAGATCCGGTTGAAGATTAATAAACCGCGTCAAACCTTCCCTTAGAAAAGGATGGTCGTCAACTATGAAAATTTTAGATTTTTCTTTTTTCATCGGATTGCACTTCCATTTAACCGACAGATGTCTGACGGATCACGCAGGTCACTTCGGTCCCTCCCGAGGACGCTTTGCGTACTTTTAACGTTCCATTAATCGTTTCGGCTCGGGAGTTCATAATGGACAGTCCCAATCCGCCGTTTCGCGCCGCACCGGGGACCATTCCTCGTCCGTCATCCGTGACCGACAAACGTGTCTCGTTTTTTCGTTGATTCAGGCGTATGACGATGCGGTCAGCCCGAGCATGTCGAACCGCATTGGCCACCGCTTCTTGTGCGATGCGATAGAGATGAACCGCAACCACCCCATTTTGGATTCTAATAGGAGCAAGGGGCGTTTCGACACGGCAACGAATATCCGCTGATTTTTCCGTGTTTGCTGCCAATCCCTCTAAAGCCGCGAGAAGGCCGTCTTGTGCGATCTCTATGGGGAGCAACCCCTTGGCTAGCACGCGTGTTTGGACAATCGCCTTCGCAATCAGTCGTTGAATTTCGCCCGCGTCTTTCGCTTCGGGCAAAGATTGACGGGAAAGTTTACTCTCGAGAACTTCGGTGAGAAGCGTAATCCCCGTCAGTTTTTGGCACAAATCATCGTGAAGATCTTGTCCAATTCGTTGCTGTTCGCGTCCACTAATTTCGAGTATTTCCTTTTGTAGACGTTGATAGCGAATCTCGAGGGAGGAGCGGGACGTCTTTTTGAGGGCCACTGGGACGAGATGTTTTTTGGGCCGCGCTCTCATAATCCACTGTACCATTTTCCGACGGTAAACCTAGAAACTGATAACGCCTGGCTTGTCGTTGGTCGCGCCGCACGATAAAATAAGATGAACGTCATGATCCCTTCTCAAACCCCTAGCTGGAGGACCTATGCGCATTTTTTTAAAATTCTTGATTTTTGTTGCGACCGGCGTGGCCTTGGCGGCACGCGGATCCCTGGCGGCTTCCATGCATGAGACGGACTTTATTCGCGCGGAAGTGCAAGGCACGCTTCAGAAAAACTCCGGCGGTCAAGGCCAGCCGGAGATGTATTTTATTTTGGTGAAATCCGCTCCGTTGTTTGAAGAAACCCGCGTCTGGTTACAACGCGCCGAAGATAAGAACCGTGCACTGGACCATCAGCTCAGCGAACTCCTGGGCAAGAAGGTCACGGCCAAGGGCCAATTGAAGCAACTGCCCGATAATGCGCAGGCAATGGTGCCCATGAAGGGGATGTATTTGGAAGCGTCCAGCCTTTCTTTCGAAATCAAAGAATCGGATAAGAATTGAGGAATCCCATGCGAAAAATAATGGTCCTATCCATGATTACCTTAGACGGCGTCATGCAAGCCCCGGGCGGCCGTAAGGAAGATTCATCCGCTGGTTTCAGATACGGTGGCTGGACAGCACCCTATGGAGACAACGTTTCTTTTAAGGTTTTAAAAAAACAGCTCAAAAAGACGGATTATCTATTGGGCCGCAAAACATTTGATATATGGGAGACGTACTGGCCGCATCATGGGGACTTCTGGCCGGGCATCAATGCGGGCACCAAATACGTGCTCTCTAAAACGCGAAAAAAGTCGGCGTGGAAAAATTCCGTGTTCATTAAAAGTGTGGCCGATATCAAGAAGCTAAAGAATTCCAAAGGCCCCGATATCCAAGTCTGGGGCAGCAGCCAACTGATTCAACTGCTGCTTAAAAATAATTTAGTCGATGTCCTCGCGCTTAAAATCTATCCGCTGACACTCGGTAAGGGCAAAAAATTATTTGCCCATGGCGCCATCCCGACAGCTTTTAAATTGGTGGAAAGTACGATCACCCCCAGGGGCCTGATTTTAGCCACTTATAAAAACGTCGGAAAAGTAAAAACGGGCAACGTCGGCGTTTAAAGCGCAGAGAGCGTCCAAAAATTTTCGAAGACTTGCTTATCTCCGGACAGATAAGGGACGCTGTCCCCTTAGCCATGCAACAAGGATGCCAGGGGGCCGCATGCCCTGGGGGTGAAAAAAGCGTAGAATCTACGCAGGAAAATGGCCTTTATTTCTCCTATCCTTCGATTGCCTTTCGCTTTTCGTTCCTCGTATGCCCGCGCCCATTAAAAAAATGTTCGGGCGCTCCTAATGCACTCTATTGTTCGCCGACTTCTACGTGTGATTTTTTTGGTCGTTGTCACCACCGCTCACTGTCAAGGAGACAAAAAAAAGATGCATACACTCCATTTCACTAAAGGCTTCGAAGAGGGATCGCAAGATTTTCCGGAAATCGCCATTCACGCCGCTGAAAAACAAGCGCTTTCAGCTCCTGCCTCGCCCCTTCCTATGTCAGGATACTATCGACCATTTGCTAATGATGAACAAAATTCGCGACTCGGCATTCGTTTGCCGGACGGAACCTGGGCCGTGCAATGGAACGCTGAATTGAGTCCTCAGCAAACGCCTACCTATGTTCTAGGAAGCGAGGACCGCATCATGGTTCTTTCTGATCTATGGACGCTCTTCGATTCAAACGGAAAACAAATTGCAGAAGGACAAACCGCAGGGGGACCCCTTGTCTTGGACCCCACTCACAAACTCTTCTATCACATTCTACCTTCGGGCTATTTGAGCGGCGTCCATTTGTCCGATGGTCAACCTGAATTTCTATTTCCACTGGCTTTGGGGGATCTCTACAGTCGAGATTACATCGCCCGGCACGGCGCGAGAATTCTCGTCACGGCCATAGAACGAGCGATGAATCCGCACGACAGCCAAGGGCCTTCAAAATCGATACTGGAAGTCAACGATATAGGTGATCCCGTCAAAACGTCGAGTGGTCATCGCGTCACAGGCTCCCAAGCCATCGGCGAACTAGAGATCCCATCGCTTCAACTTATTACGGCATCCCATCGCGATTGGATCGTGAGCGCTTCAAAGGATGTGGTCTATGTCACGACCTGGGATCTGCAAGGTCACGCCGCACTAACGGCTTCTTTTCAACCGCGTCGTATGAGCCTGGATGAAAACGGACGCATTTACTTAATCGCAGAGCAGGACGGGATGACCCAACTCTGGCTTTTAACACAAGCTGGCGAGCGTCTTTATTCCTTTGAATTTTCGGGGGGAACCCTCTTGGCGCCTCTACCTCCCATCATTGCCCACGATCACACGGCTTACATCATCGAAGGCCGCTCCATATATGCGATTGGAGAAAATGGAAAACTCCGTTGGATACGTGAATCCCCAGCGCTGATCAGAGGTGCGACGATGACCGCGGATGACCAGTTGCTCGTCTCGCAAGGAAAGCAACTTGTCGCTTGGGATAAAAACGGGGCTTCGAAACTTCTTTATTCTTTTGAGGAGGAGTTACTTACCCCTCCGGTATTGACCAGTCCTAACGCGCTCCTGGTCGCCTCCAAGAAGAAGCTTTATTCACTCTCGACGACGCATAAAGACCAAGGAGTTGCTATGCCGTCACAAAAATCCGACGCGACTCGCGCAGAACTCGCCGACAAACGGGTACCCGATGCGGAATAATTTCATTACCCTAATTCCCTCTACGCGGAGCAAGCACTAATCCCTCACCGTTTTTAAGCGGCCTGGGATTTGCTTTGGGGTTGTTGTCGCGGAAGCCAAAACTCAAAAACGCGCGCCTTGGCCCGGCTTACTGACAATACCAATGCGTCCTCCATGGGCTTCGACGAGCATTTTGCATATCGATAATCCCAGTCCCGTTCCAGCAGAGCGCTCCTTGGTTGAATTTCCCAGACCGATCGTATAACTGCCATGGTCCTTGAGTTGAACAGCCTCCAAACGCGACTTGAGCCGGAACTAACTAACGGCTGGAGCGCCCTTCAAGCGGCATTTTGTAATTTTTCCAATATTCGATTCCTCCTGCCAATTCATGTACGCGGTATCCCTGCTCGGCCAAGTAAAGTGAAGCGCGTGTCGCCAAATGGCAGACCACGGACCAACAATAGGGCACCACGTCTTTGTCTTTCGAGAGTTCTTGCAAGCGCGTAGGCAACTCATCCGTCGGGATATTGATAGCGCCGGCGATATGCTCTTCGGCATAGGCTTCGGGAGTCCGCGTATCAAGGACGATAATCTGAGCTTTATTTTTTTCCAAGGCATGCTGAAGATCATACGGGCCCCATTCGGCATCCATTTTGGTCCGGTAGAAATCGGCGCGCGCCTGTGAAGACAAGGTTCCCGTTTTAGTGTTTTCCATTGTGCTGGGCATTATCATTTCTCCTTTTGTTTTCTATTCGTTTTATTATAACTCGGCTCGAGATTGACAGTAGCACTCGATTTTCGATGCGCCAATTTCGCCTGCTCGTCGTCTGCCATGACGTTTAATTCGTTTCAAAAATGAAGAAGCACTACCGGGTTTTTCATGATAAATATAGAGTAGACGCTTTCATTAAGCATGAAATTCATTACTCCTGCATTGTGTTGCGCCGTTTGTTTATGCTTCGACCCGAGTGGGTTGCAGGCCGAAATCCTTGTTCATCCCGGTGATGATGTTCAACAGATGGTGAATCAAAACCCCGCTGGTACGGCGTTTCGGTTGTCTGGGGGGCTGTACCGCTCGTTTTCCATTCAACCCAAAGATGACGATAGCTTCATTGGCGACGCAGGAGCCCATTTAACGGGAGCTCAGGTTCTGACTGGCTTTTCGCGGAGTGGATCCTATTATGTGATCTCTGGGCAATTTCAACATGGACAAGTCACGGATGCTTCGGAATGCGATCCCCAGCATCCCGCATGCAACTATCCAGAAGATCTCTTTTTTGACAATCATCCTTTACAGCACGTAGGTCAACTGGCTGAAGTGGGTCCGGGGAAATGGTATTTCGATTATGCAAATCACAGCATTTATTTTGCAGACGACCCTACCGGCCATACCGTGGAAACGAGCGTCACGCGAAGCGCTTTTTATGGTCCTGCCTCCCATGTCACGATTCAGGGCTTGCTCATCGAAAAATATGCGAACCCCGCGCAAATGGGGGCTATAGGCGACCAATATCCTGGCCCGGGCTGGATCATCCTTCACAATGAAGTCTGCCGTAACCATGGGCTGGGCATCGCCGGAGGAATAGGTTCACATGTCAGTGGCAACCACGTTCATCACAATGGCGAATTGGGCATTGGGGCCACGGATCAAAGTGTAATTGAGAATAATGAAATTGATTCCAACAATTGGGCCGGGTATGACTGTAATTGGGAATGTGGGGGCGCTAAATTCGTTGCAACCCATTTAGTCGTGACCGGAAATAATGTGCATGATAATTTAGGTCCGGGGTTATGGACGGATATTGATAGCGATGATGTGACCTACGCGGACAATATTATTTTGAATAATCAAGGGCCGGGTATTTCCCACGAAATTAGTCATCAGGCGGTGATTTCCGGCAATACCATCAAAGGAAATGGCTTTATTAATTCGGGATGGGCCTGGGGGGGCCAAATCCAAATTCAAAACTCCGATCATGTGGAGGTCTCAAGCAATATCGTTCAAGTGTCCACTATGGCGGGCCAAGGGATTTTCATCGTCGAACAATGCCGGGCGGATAGTGCAAGTCCTTGTGGACATCCGGTACATGACAATTTTATTCACCATAACACTATGTTCTTTCCGGCCGCCAACGGCTCGAACGGGTTAGTCCAAGATATTGGAATCATTACCCCTTATGCGCTCTCTGCGAATAATCTTTTCGACTACAACCACTACCATGTGGCGGTGGAGACGGGGACCTATTGGAGTTGGGCGGACACGGCTCTCACGTGGACAGGGTTTCAAAGTCATGGACAAGAATTGCACGGAAGCGTAGATACCCATTTAACTGAATCGCCGCAGCCTCCGATTCCACCGACGCTCCCTACGCCACCGACGTCACCACCGCCACCGCCTCTGCTCAGTTCGGAATTGCTTCCGACGGTACGGGTATATCCGAATCCTTGGCGCAGCGATCGTCATCACGAATCCCCCATTGTATTTTCCGGTCTTTCTCCAAAAACGCGCGTGCAAATTTTTACCATGTCCGCTCGTCTAGTGCGAGACGTCATGACCGAAGGGCCTCGATGGTCTTGGACTCTTGATAATATGAGTGGCAAGAAAGTGGCTAGCGGTCTTTATCTCTACGTCGTCACCGATAGCCAAGGTCAAAAAACCAAAGGCAAAATCGCCATCCTAAAATAGGGCGGGGCAGCTTGGGTCTATGCAACCTCCCCGATCCAGACCTTGCGGAATTCTGTTAAAATCGATAGCGGCTTCACTGAACCAAAGGGGGGACTTATGAACTTGAATGCGGATTCACCCAAACTCGTCTGGACCGGACGTATTTTGTCAACGCTTGCGCTGGCGCCGTTTTTAATGGGCGTGATTTATACGTTAAACGCTCCTGAAAAGGTAGCAGAGGGGATGGCGAAGTATGGTTTCCCCACGAATTTTAATCACACGATTCTTTGGATCGAATTGGCTTGCGCATTAATCTACGCCATTCCCGCCACGTCTATTCTGGGAGCCATTCTGCTGAGCGCTTATTTAGGTGGTGCTGTGGTTACACATTTACGTGTGGGCGAACCCGCATACATTCCCGTCATTCTTGGGATCATCGTCTGGCTAGGCATCTACTTTCGGGATTCCCGTCTAAGGCAAATCCTCCCGCTTCGCCGTTAAACGAACCCCGTACCCTATGCCTAAATTTTTATGTTAAACCTCTGGCCGCATGAAGCCCCTTGTCTGGTGATTGGTCATCGTGGAGCGATGGGGTATTCTCCGGAAAATACGCTCGTGTCGTTTGAGGATGCGGTCCGTCGTGGAGCAGATTTGATCGAAATGGATGTTCAGCTTTCTTCTGACGGCGAAGTGGTGATCATGCATGATACCTCCGTTGGCCGAACCACGGACGGCGAGGGGTTTGTGCGTGACTTGCCGTGGAAAAAAATCAAAACCTTGGATGCGGGTATTTGGTTTGGACCTCATTATTCTGGTCAGTTTGTGCCTTCATTAGAGATGGCGATCACTAAATTTCGTAGCCGCAAAACATCGACAGGATCTCCGCTGGGATTTATTATCGAACTCAAAACGGTCAAAGGCAGCGGCGGCTCTTTAGCCGATACGGTGGTGGCGCTTTTGCAGCGCGAAAAATTTACGGAGCGAGCGGTCGTTATTTCATTCGATATGGTGGCACTGCAAGAAGTACGGCAGGCGGATAAAAATATTTCTACGGGACTTCTCTATTCCGAAGGCACGGAAGAGTTTCGCTTGCAGCAAGCGGCAACCATTGGCGCGCAAACGCTTTGTCCACGGAAAACCTGTGTTACCTCCAAGGGCGTGCTCACGGCGCATAAGGCGAATTTGTCCGTATCTCCCTGGACCGCCAATACCAAGATTGAAATGAAACGCTTGATTGCCTGCGGGGTGGACGCGCTCACGACCAATTATCCCGATCGACTACGGGCGGTGATGGGATGAAGCGTAGCTCTAAGCCTCGAGCGCCGTTATGCTAAGAGCGATCATCTTCGACATGGATGGGGTCATTTGCGATTCAGAGCCTTTGCACATGCAAGCGTTTCAACAAGTGCTGCATGATCAGTCGTTATCGGTCACGGATCAGGAATATTACGACAAATATTTGGCGCATGATGACCGCGGAAGTTTTTCGGCGGCGTTGAAGGATCATGGCCGGCCCTCTCCCGATCCGCAAGAAATGCAAAGCCTCTTAGTGCGTAAATCTAAAATTTTTGATGAACTTATGAAAGAGCGCATGGTCATTTATCCTGGCGCCGATGTGTTTGTCCGCAAAGCCGCTGCCAAATATGCTTTGGCTTTAGCCACGGGTGCCCGACGGTTGGAAGCTGAATATGTTTTAAAGAAAGGCCGGATTCGCGATGTATTTTCCGCCGTGATCAGCGCCGACGATGTGAAAGTCGGCAAGCCGGAACCGGAAACATTCGAACGTGCTCTCCACCTGCTCAATCAGATGCGTTTAAAAGATTCACCTGAAATCCAGGCTGCAGAAGTGGTGGTGATTGAAGATTCTCCGCGTTGTATCCGCACCGCCAAGCGCTTAGGCATGAAAACCGTGGGCATGGCGACGTCGTACAAAGCCGCTGATTTGGGCGATGCGGATTTAATTATTGATACCTTTGTCGGCTTCCCTGTGCAAAATCTCGAGGCCTTATTTGTCTGAGTTGCCTTCCGCCGTCGCTGAAGCCTTAACGCGTCCATGGTCCGAAGCGGAAGCCTTTGACTACTGCACGCAACTAACTCAGCATCATTACGAAAATTTTCCGGTCGGCTCGTGGTTAATGCCGGCTAACGTCCAGCGCGATGTCCACAGCTTATATGCTTTTATGCGCACGGCCGATGATTTCTCCGATGAAGACAGGAAACCCGGCGATGAGCCGGAACGCATGAGTTGGCTTAAGACCTGGAATCGTTTATTGGATGAGATGCTGTCGGGCGAACCCACGCATCCTATTTTTATTGCGCTCAAATCCACCGTTACTCGTCATCAACTTCCTGTGCAATGGCTTAAAGAGTTGCTCCATGCGTTTGAAATGGATGTGACCATTAAGCGTTATAAAACCTACAACGATGTTTTAGACTATTGCCGCTATTCGGCCAATCCCGTGGGCCGCTTAATTCTTACCTTGTTCGGTTATCGCGATGATGCGTTGTACGGGTTGTCCGACGCTATTTGCACCGGTTTGCAATTGGCCAATCATTGGCAAGATGTCGCTGTGGATTTAAAAAAAGACCGTATTTATCTCCCGCAAGAAGACATGAATCGCTTTGGTGTGACCGAAGACACGTTGCCGCAAGGTATCGACGGGCCGGGCCTTCATGCCTTATTGTCTTATGAAGTCGAGCGCGCGCGCCAACTTTTTAATCAAGGCAAACCGCTTCCCCTTTGCGTCAAAGGCCGTCTCAAATGGGAATTAAAATTAACGTGGAATGGCGGCTGGCGAATTCTGGAAAAGATTGAGAATGTGAATTTTGATGTGTTCCGACACCGTCCCGTATTAAATAAATGGGATGCCCCGCTTCTGTTGGCCCGGGTTCTTTCACCGCGATGAGTACAACCGATATGGCGTACACCAAAGACGTGGCCCGTAAAAGTGGCAGTAACTTTTATTTTTCCTTTTTTTCTTTGCCTAAAGAAAAACGCGAAGCGATTACCGCCGTTTATGCCTTTTGTCGTGAAGCCGATGATGCAGTGGATGAGCCAGGGACGCACGATCCCAAAGTCCTTTTAAAGGCCTGGCGCACAGAAATTGCCCAGACGTATGAAGGTCATCCAACACAACCTTTAACCAAATCCTTAGGGCAGGCGATCGATCGTTTTAATTTAACGCGCACCTATTTCGATGGAATTCTCGATGGTTGTGAAATGGATCTCACGACGCTGCGCTACGCGACGTTCGATGCGCTTTACCAATACTGTTATCACGTAGCGGGAGAAGTGGGACTTTTATGTATGGAAATCTTTGGCTATCGTTCGGAGCGTTTAAAAGACTACGCGGTGAAGTTAGGTTTAGCATTTCAGCTCACCAATATTTTGCGTGATGTGGGAGCCGATGCTGATCGCAATCGCATCTACATTCCTCAAGAAGATTTGCAACGCTTTGGCGTTTCCGAAAATGACCTGCTGCAAAAGAAAAATAGCGATCATTTTCGCCGTCTCATGGCGTTTGAGACGGAGCGCGCTAAAGATCTTTATCGCGCCGCGAGCGTTCTGGCCACCTCTGCAGAAAGGCCTTCCTTGTGTGCCGCCGAAATTATGCGCGCTATATATTTCGAAGTGCTGCAGCAAATCGAGAAAAAAAACTATGACGTTTTTAGTGAACGCATTCGCGTTCCCACGGTGACAAAAGCTTGGCTGGCATTGCGCACCTGGTGGAACTGCCGATGACTAACGGCAGAGTGGGAGCTGGGGGGATGCCCCCTCACTCCCTCACCCCCTCAAAAGATGTTGTCGTATTGGGTGGCGGTTTCGCAGGACTTTCCGCGGCTACGGCGTTAGCGGAGCGTGGCATTGCCGTCACAGTCGTCGAAGGCCGACAAATCCTGGGCGGGCGGGCTTTTTCTTTTAATGACCCGGACAGTAAAGACTCGATTGATAATGGACAGCATTTATTTATGGGGTGCTATTGGGAAACCATTAAATTTTTAAAGCGTATTGGCACACTCGACAAATTACATTTTCAATCCACGATGTTTGTTCCTTTTGCCGGTCCGCGCGGTCGGCGTGCTAAATTAAGTTGTTGGCCGCTGCCTGCGCCTTGGCATTTGTATAGCGGTCTAGCGCGTCTATCGACGTTGTCGTTGGCCGATCGCTGGCGGCTGCGATATGTGGAGCAAGCGCTAAAGGCTGAGACGTCGATGGAAGCCCTAGACCAAATCACCGTCGATGAATGGCTCACACGGTTGCATCAATCACCCCGGGCCAAACGTCATCTTTGGGATTTAATTACGATTGCCACTCTGAATGAAGATCCCAAAATTGCCGCCGCTGCGCCCTTTGTGACCGTATTGCGGCACGCCTTTTTCTCGGCGTGGGATGCGTCGCGTATGGGCTTGTCCGTTGTGGGCTTATCGGAATTGTATGTGCCGGCGGCGATCAAGAAAATTGAAAAAGCTGGGGGGCGAATCCTGACCAAGAGTCCCGTGGAACGCTTAGGCCTTGCCGGTAACCAGGTGACGGGCGTGATTCTTCGTGATGGCCGGCGGTTAGCGGCAAAGAGAGTTATTTCAACGGTTCCACCGAATGCCTTTATTAAGTTGCTGCCGCAGGAGGTGGTAGAGAAAGAACCCTATTTCCAACGTATAACAACGTTGCGCTACGCGCCCATTATTTCAATTCATTTGTGGTTTGATCGCGAAATTACAGAGCACCGGTTTGTCGGGCTTTTAGATACCACCATTCAATGGCTTTTTAATCGCTACAAAATTCATGAAAATCCATTAGCGTCTAAGGGGCATATTTCATTAACTATCAGTGGAGCGCATGCTTATGACAGTTGGCCGGAGAAGAAAATTTTAACGTTGGCGTTAGAAGAACTGCGGCGTTTATTCCCGGAAACTGAACAGGCGACGCTTTTGCGTTCGCGCGTAATTAAAGAGCATGCCGCTACTTTATCGCCGTCGGTCGGCGTGGAAGCGTTGCGCCCGGCCCATGTGTCGCCCATCAACGGATTATGGGTCGGCGGGGATTGGTCTAAGACCGGTTTACCTGCGACGATCGAAAGTGCCTGCGTAAGCGGTCATGCTTGCGCGGATCTGGCGATGTCTTTCATCAACAAGGAGACCCCTCATGCCTAACATTGATTCGATGCTGAAAGAAAAACGGGTGTTCAAGCCCGCCAAACACTTTTCGAAAAAAGCGCATATTAAAAGCCTGGCGCATTATGAGGCGCTTTGCCGCCAAGCCAAAAAAAATCCGGAAAGTTTCTGGGGAAAATTAGCGAAAGAAAATTTGACCTGGTTCTCCGCTTGGAAAAAAACATTGATCTGGAAAGCGCCTTTCGCTCAATGGTTTGTCGGAGGGAAAATTAATTTGAGCGTAAATTGTCTGGATCGCCACGTGGTCTCTGCGCGACGCAACAAGGCGGCGATTCTTTGGGAAGGCGAGCCGGGAGATAAACGCGTATTAACGTATCAAGAACTGGCCGATGAAGTCGGACGTTTTGCGAATGGGCTTAAAAGTTTAGGGCTGAAAAAAGGCGATCGCGTGGGCATTTACATGCCGATGGTTCCGGAAAGCGCTGTCGCGATGCTCGCTTGCGCGCGCTTAGGCCTGACGCATAGCGTGGTCTTCGGCGGATTTTCTGCCCAAGCGTTGCGTGATCGCATGAATGATGCCCAGGCCAAAGCCATTATTACCGCTGATGGCGGGTATCGCCGAGGCGTCGTGGTAGCGCTCAAAGCGCAGGTGGATGAAGCGTTAAAAGAAGCTCCCAGCGTCACCCATGTGGTGGTGCTTAAACGCACGGGAGAATCCATTGCGATGGCGGAAGGCCGCGACATCTGGTGGGATCAATTGGTGGCCACACAGTCTGCGGATTGCCCGCCGGAAAAGTTGGACAGCGAGCATCCCTTGTTTATTCTCTATACCTCGGGCACCACCGGAAAACCCAAAGGCATTGTGCATTCCACCGCCGGCTATTTGTTGGGCGCGATGATGACCACCAAGTGGGTCTTTGATTTAAAAGAAGAAGATATTTTTTGGTGCACGGCTGATATCGGCTGGGTGACGGGCCATAGTTACGTGGTCTATGGGCCCTTGGCGAATGGCGCTACGGTATTTATGTATGAAGGCGCTCCCAATCATCCCGAGCCAGATCGCTTTTGGGCGATGATCGCGCGCTGGCGTGTGAATATTTTTTATACGGCGCCGACGGCAATTCGCGCCTTTATGCGTTGGGGCGAGGAATGGCCCAAAAAGCATGACTTGTCGTCATTGCGATTGTTGGGATCAGTCGGCGAGCCGATCAATCCCGAAGCGTGGATGTGGTATCAACGCGTGATTGGAAATAATCGATGCCCGATTGTCGATACCTGGTGGCAGACGGAAACCGGCGTCATTATGATTTCGCCCTTACCGGGAGCCACACCGACAAAACCGGGCAGCGCGACCAAACCCTTGCCGGGAATTGCAGCGGATATCGTGACTCGCGAAGGAACGTCCGTGGGCGCCAAAGAGGGAGGATTTTTAATTCTTAAAAAACCCTGGCCGGCGATGTTGCGTGGTATTTATGGCGACCCTAAGCGCTTTGTCGAGCAATATTGGAGTCAAATCCCCGGCGCCTACTTTACCGGCGATGGCGCGCGGCGCGATAAAGACGGCTACTTTTGGGTGATGGGACGGGTGGACGATGTGATTAATGTGGCCGGCCATCGTCTAGGCACGATGGAAATTGAAAGTGCTTTGGTGAGTCATCCGGCCGTCGCCGAAGCCGCTGTCGTCGGAAAACCCGATGAATTAAAAGGAACCTCCATTGCCGCTTTCGTGACACTCAAATCTGGCCAGCCAACATCGGATGAACTTAAAAAAGAACTGATTATGCACGTCGGTAAAGAAATTGGCTCTATCGCCAAACCCGATGACCTGCGCTTTACGGATGCCTTACCCAAAACCCGCAGCGGCAAAATCATGCGCCGCTTATTACGCGACGTCGCCGCCGGCGCTCAAACCGCCGGTGACACGACAACCTTAGAGGACCTTTCGGTACTCGCCAAGCTTCGCCAAGACGAAGAATAGCGTCTTTGGGGTCAGACCCCAAAGTGTCAAAGGTTAGTCTTTGAAGTCGGAGCCGTCGGAACGTCCGAGGATAATCGTATCTAGATCTTTGTCTTTGATTTCGTTGCTGGTTGATCTTGTCTTTGCGTCCATCGGAACAAACGCAATTTCTTGTGGGCGAAGTTTTAAATCATTCTTATTTTGTGGGGTGGCCGGCGCTACGTCGCCAGCGGCTGAACGGACGTGATCCGTTGTGGGAAGGACTTCACTTGGACCAGCGCTGCAAATTCCAGAAACCGCCGCTAAGAACCCCCCGAGCAGAACTATTTTTTTCATCATACACCTCCCCTAAAGATTAGAGATAAAGTATGAGCCGCGCATGTTAGCGCAATGTTACAGGAAAATGAATTTTAGGTTACATCGCGATTCTCCTGGACGATAGACGTTCTCTTGGGGCTGGTATAATGGAAGCTAGGGTTTACGATGAGCAAAAAAATCATTTATTTAGACCATAACGCCACCACACGACCTCGACCCGAAGTGGTTGAGGCCATGTTGCCGCATTTGAAAGGGCATTTTGGCAATGCGTCGAGCATTTATCAACTGGGGCAAGAAGAGCGCCGGACGATTGATCATGCACGCGAGCAAATGATGCGCTTAATTGGTTCCGCGGCACCAGAAGAAATTGTATTTACGGGCGGCGGTTCGGAATCTATTAATTGGGCACTTAAAGGCGTGGCCTTTGCCAATCGCGATAAGGGCCGACACATCGTAACCACCAATAGCGAACATAGCGCCGTGCTTAAAACGTGTAAATATTTAGAAACCATGGGCTGGCATGTGACCTATGTGGGCGTCGATGTTTTAGGGCGCGTGAACCCCGACCACATCAAAGAAGCGATCACCAAAGAAACAGTTTTGGTCAGCGTGATTCACGCCAATAATGAAATTGGAACGCTTCAGCCGATTGCAGAAATTGGCAAGGTTTGTCGCGAAAAAGGCGTTTACTTTCACGTTGATGGATTACAGACCGTCGGAAAAATTCCTGTTTCCGTCGATCAATTGGATTGCAATTTATTGTCGATTGGCGCGCATAAATTTTACGGCCCCAAAGGTATCGGCGCGCTTTATATTCGATCGGGCACGCGCTTACATCCCTTGATTCATGGCGGCAGCCATGAACTTAATCGCCGCGCGGGAACCGAAAATGTGGCGAGTATTGCCGGTATGGCGGTCGCCGCTGAGCTCGCTTTAAAAGACATGAAGCATGACGAAAAACAAATTCGGCATTTGCGTGATCGTTTGGAAAAAGGACTTTTAAAACACATCGAATGCGCGCGCGTTAATGGCGATCTCGAACACCGCATGTTTAATACCTGTAATTTGAGTATCGAAGGCGTGGAAGGGGAAGGACTTATTGTGGGGCTCGACATGCAGGGCATTTGCGTCTCTTCCGGAAGCGCCTGTTCTTCCGGTGCCACCGAGCCGTCGCATGTCTTGAAAGCTATTGGCTTGCCGATGGAACTTCTTAAAGGATCGGTTCGTTTGTCTTTAGGACGGGAAAATACGGAAGAAGAAATCGATCGCGTCATCGAGACGTTGCCGAAAGTGGTCGAGCGTCTACGCGCGCTCTCCCCGATCTGGAGCGACTATAAAAAAGGTTTAAGAAAATCCGTGATCCAAGGAATGGCCGCGTAATGAATAAAAAAGTTGTTGTGGCGATGTCGGGCGGCGTGGATAGTTCCGTAGCGGCGGCTCTTTTAAAAGAGCAGGGCTACGACGTTTACGGGATCACCATGAAGCTGTCCAATTGGGAAAATACCGAGGGCCGTACGTTCGGCGGCTGCTGCGGCTCCAAAGATTTTTATGATGCGCGGTCTGTCGCTCAAACGCTGGGCATTCCACATTACAGTTTTGATTACGTCGATCATTTTAAAGGTGCCGTTATCGATTACTTCAAGAAAAGCTACATGAATGCCGAAACACCCAATCCCTGCATCGCTTGCAATCAACATGTGAAGTTCGAGCGGCTCCTAAATCAGGCGATGGCCTTAGGCGCAGATTATTTGGCGACGGGGCATTATGCGCGGATTGAGACGAGTGACAAGTTGCAAGTAACTAGTTCCAAGTTGAAAACTAGCGACTCGCAACTTGCTACTAGTCACTATGTGCTAAAAAAAGCAGTGGATGCTACAAAGGATCAATCCTATGTGCTCTATCATTTAACACAAGAAGAACTTTCTCACCTGATGTTTCCGCTCGGTGGTTACAGCAAAGTGGAGATTCGGGAATTGGCCCGCAAATATAAATTGCGGATTGCCGATAAGCCCGACAGTCAGGAAATTTGTTTTGTGCCGAACTTGGATTACAAACAATTTGTCGAAGAAGAAATCCCCGCGGCAGAGCGACCCACCGGGCCGATTCGGCATTTGAACGGCAACGTTTTGGGGCAACATCGTGGACTTCCTTTTTACACTATCGGCCAGCGTGAAGGACTTGGAATCGCTGTGGGGCGTCCCTTGTATGTCGTGGCGCTCGAAAAAGAATCAAATACCGTGGTCGTTGGGGAAAAAGAAGATGTGTTCGCGCCTGGCGCCATTATCCGGCAAGTGAGTTGGGTCGCCGGACATGCGCCTCAAAATCTTCACAAGCTCGATTTAAAGATTCGTTACAAGCATACCGGCGCCGCCGCCGATCTGGAACTTTTACCCGATGGAAATGTGAAAGCCTCTCTGCGTACGCCGCAATCGGCCATCACACCCGGGCAAGCGGCCGTGTTTTACGATGGGGATTCCGTGCTTGGAGGAGGCGTGATCGACCATGTCGTCCCCATCAACGTCTGAAATTTATCTTGATAACGCGGCGACGTCGTTTCCCAAGCCGCCGCACGTAGAGCAAGCGCTCATCGATTACGCGCGCCATATCGGCGCCTCCGCCGGACGTGGCGCGTATCCGCGCGCCGTTCGCAGTGGAGAGATTCTTGAAGAAACCCGCCAGCTCTTAGCGCAACTGTTTAACATTTCCACACCGCGGCGCATCATCTTTACACTCAATGCATCCGACGCGCTCAATCTGGCGATCAAAGGAATCGATTGGCAGCGGGGAGATTCCGCCGTTGTCTCTACCATGGAACACAATTCGGTGCTGCGCCCGCTCAATGCCTTAAAGCGAAAATGGGGTATTCGGGTGATCAAAATTCCGGCGAATGCAGAAGGGTGGGTAAATCCTGAAGACTACGCGCGCGCCATCGAGCCTTCCGCCAAACTAATCGCGCTGGTTCATGCCTCTAATGTCTCGGGAACCATTCAATCCATTGCGCAGGTCGGCGCCTTGGCGCGCGCCAAAGGAATTCCTTTTCTCGTCGATGCCGCGCAAACGGCGGGCGCTCTTCCTATCGATGTGGAAGCCATGAAAATTGATTTATTGGCCTTCCCCGGTCACAAAGCATTAATGGGCCCGTTAGGAACGGGAGCGCTTTACATTCGTGAGGGCATAGACTTGGAACCTTTACGCGAAGGGGGGACCGGCAGTATCTCTGAGCATGAAGTACAACCCGATTTTCTGCCGGATAAATACGAGCCGGGATCACACAATGCCTTGGGACTAGCCGGGCTTAAGGCCGGTTTAGAATTTATTTTGCAGCTTTCTCATTCGTCAACTTCTGGAGAATCCAGCAAAACAAAATCCGGAGTTGAAATGATTCGTGCGCATGAAGAAGCCCTGATCACTCAATTTATACACGAGACAAAATCCATTGAAGGCCTGACGCTGTATGGTCCCGTAGAAGCGGCGCGCCGCGTCGCTGTTATTGCCGTGCGCTTGGAAGGCTATGCGCCGCTCGACTTATCGCAAATCCTTTTCTCATCGGCCGGCCTAATGACACGCTCCGGTCTCCATTGTGCGCCCGGGGCACATCAAGCGATTGGCACCTTCCCTGTTGGCGCCACCCGATTTTCCTTCGGTTATTTCACAACAAAAGAACAGCTTCATACCGCAGCCTTAGCCTTAAAGGCCGTCCGCAGCCGTCTCGTCGCCCATCGATAAGTCCCAGCGTCCCTGCCAAATTATTAATCAAAATAATTATTATGCGGCCATTGGTAGGAGCGTCGTCTTTTCTCTGGCCTGAGAGGGAATGCGATCCGCAAAAGAAAAACGGCTATTGGCCGCGAATAAGCTCGAGAAAAAGATCAGACTAGTCACTGATAACAGGGTATACCCTATATGGAGAAGAAAATAGGTGGGATATTGCGTGAAATTTTGCCATGTATCGAGGCCAAGCATACTTAGAACCATAAAACTTAATACAGCCGCAAACCCGCTCACAAACGGGCCCATCTTTTGAACACGGGCATCATTCAGAGGTTCCCACCAGGGAGAAACCATGTGAGGGGCGGTCTTCCGTTCAAAAATCTCGAGAAGTTTGCCGCCATCCTTATCCTCAATTTCACGAATTTCTACATGCGAATATCCCCATAACAATTTCGCTGGCAACCAGTGCCCCAGCCGTTCATGAATAAGGCGTTCTGCCATTCGATAAGCAAGATAACTCATCGTTAGAATTAAAACGACATTCAAGACGCTCCAGACGCCTAGGATGTTGAAGCTCCATGCGAAGTGGGGAAGGTTAGAGAGCCGATGAAAAACTTTAAATTGGATACCCCCATCAATGAGGGCGGCGGCAGCTAAAGCTAACTGCAAGCCTTGGAGGCGTTCTCGGGCCGTTAATCTGCTGCGGTGGGCGTACTTGGTATCGGGAATTGGCGCATAGGGCTGTAACTCTCGCTCTTCGAGGGCCATGGATCCCACCGCATAGATAAATTTTTCTAAAGAGGCTTTATCAGCAGAATAACCAAAGTGGCTGGCTAATCCTGTAATGAGATGTGGATGGTTCAACACATTTCGCTTGCTTAATATTTCGCGACCGCGTTCGAGAGTCGCTTCATCTACTAATTCTTCGATATATTTAATTTCACGGTCAGAAATTTGACCGCGCGCTTTCCAAAGTTCACGGTTAATCCCAAAAAAAGCCAGAACTTCATCTCCAGAATTTAGCCGCGCGTTCACAGTGACCGCAGCGCTATTTAGGACTTGTTTTGTGTATTCTTCGCGCAAGCCTTTCACGTTACGCCCTGTTTTTTCTTTTATTCGTTTAATTAATTTTTTTTGGCCTTCTAATTGCGCCGCTTTAAAATTGTAAAGGTGAAGGAGCGTTCTGATTTCACTGCTGGTATCAATGACCGCTTGCCAATTTATTTGTTGAGACGACTTTTTTCGTCGAGACCTTGCTTTATGGTCAAAGACTAACACCATCGCTTGTTGCGGAACAAAAGCCGGACCGCCACGTCCCCGCTCCACAACTTTGTTGGTCTTGGTTTCCGGATCGCGTTGCCATGTGTAAAGATCGGCACCTTGGAAATTTTCATCCAATTCATTTTTAAGAGCAGCGATATCGGCTAGGTTTCCTTTAAGCTGCCGCTCTTGTCCCGACCCTTCACTGCTTTGAAGTATGCGATGCGTCCAAATGGCGGTGTTATCCCATGAGACGGAATCTGCCACTTGTATATATAGCCATGGCTCCAATGTTCTGAGAAACGATTTAAACGTCGCTTCAGGATCAGTCTTGTCAATTTTGTATGAAGCATAATTGGTGCGTTGTTTAAATTGTTGCCGGATCTTATGTACGCGGTGCGCATCTGGACCTTGTTCGTATAAATCAAATTGATCTTGATCCATAAAAATTTGGGCTTCCACCGGTATATCGAATCCTTTGACATTGAGTATGGGCGTCATATGAAACGGTTTATGGCCGGCGCGAGCATGTTCTTCTGTTTGTTCATTAATAAGGCCTTGTCCCGGAAAATGGCGCAGCATCATTTGGTCTACAGCTAGACGCAGAATTTCTTTGGTCTCGAGAACTTTGGGTATCGATTTTTCAACATAGGTATTCAAAATAAGGATGAAAGCCAGAAGATCCTGCATGACGGATACTCTCGGATAGTCGTGTGCCTTGACCATTAACTTTCTTTGAATGGCATGGGTGCTTTTATCGCGTTCCAAGACACGAATATCTTTAAAGCCGAAATTACGTAATGTTCTTTTTATGGATTTAGCTAAATGCCCTAAACGGGATTTTCGTTCACGTTCAGATAGCTTTGTGACATTTTTAATTTCTGCCATCAGCCGCATGTGGCGGTGTGCATGAATGGTGCGAAACGTTTGATCTAATAGCCAATCGGTGGGTTTTGAAGTTGAAAATCCTGGGAAACGGCCATAAATTTGAATCATTTTCCTTTCCAGGTATTCGATTTGTGCCTTGTCTTCTAAATGATTAAGCATGGCTAAATCATCGGCCATAACGAGTAAGACGGTTCCCATGGATCCGGCTACTTTAGCCACTAATTCTTGATAATTAAGAATGTCTCGCGATCCGATGGCATCCGTAAATGACGGCGGCTGATAAACCAGCTGTCGTGCCGATTCAAAGCGTGCTAAAGATTTATTTTTTTGTGACATTATCGTTTTGAGGTAAGCGGGGGCCGGATAGTCCGCGGGGATGGGCGGCGCTCTTTGCAATAACAAAAGCGCGAGAAGATTTTCAGGCGCTCCGATTCCCAGCTTCTGATAAAGGCGATTAAGATTCTCTGCGGCGGTCATGCAATGCTCCATCACCGGTGTGCCATCCGCCATGGTTTTATTTTTATAAATAGTCTGCGCATATTCATAGACGGATTCCAAATTTGTCGATGATCGAATGCGCGCCTGGAAAGATCCTTTGCGATCGGTTCTGCGTAATTCTTTGGGGCGAATTTGTAAAAATTGGCGGCGCTCGTGAATAATATCTTCATCGCTTATCGCCGTAATCGCCCAGCGCCACTGATCTGAGATATCTTGCGCATCAAGGGCCAGCTTGCCATAGAGGGTCGTCATGTAAGGTTCATAAATGGTGTTCCAGCGAACGTGGATATCTTCTTCAGATATAGCCGTGGATAGTAATGGGGACATCACTTGGTTAAGTTTGTTCATAAGCGACCAATAAGCATCTGCATATTCTCGATTAAGAAAGTTCAGCGATTGTTCTTTTAAGTCGAACGTTTTTTGTCGAAGGATAGAAGGTTCGATATTTTCAAAGTAAGGCGAATGGTCTTTGAAAACGGCGAGTGGTATCGAGGGATGATCCGATAATGCGCATAACATAAGCAGCGTATGTTCAAGCTCCAGCATTAACGATTCGGTCCAGGGCTCTGCCTCGTCTATTCCGTTGCTCCAGCTGTTACGTTCGGGATCTTCAATCAATAACTCTGCGGCTTCGTGTAGAAGAAGCGTCGCAGCGAAAAAACCGGCATTTTTTTGTCGGAGTAATAGTCGGAGTTCATTCAGCTTAAAAGGGTTTAAGGCGATATATTTTTTTCTGCCTTCTTGACGGCTAGCGATAAGCCTATTTTTCATCGAGGCTTTAAAGGGTTTTGGATCGAAACGAATATCTTCCTCTGGTGTGCCAGGGCTCATCAGCGATAAGGTGAGGACTAAGTTTTGAAGTAGTTCGCGTGTGGCAGTGGGAAGTTGGTCTTGGTGATACATCAGCATGCCGCTGATCCATTGATATCCTTTGGTATAAAACTCTTCCAAGATGGCTTGTGCATCAACCTCTGGCGATGGGTTCGGGATCCGTGCATTCGCACGAAATTCTGCACCGGAAAATCGCTGACCGGAGTTACCGATGGGTTCACGGACAAAAATGCTTCCCAGCCCAAGAGAAGATAGGATGTGATCAATAGGAGATAAAAGCGGAGCCGTCACAGCTT
>Ga0105240_10002815_pt1 | contig 27489 bp, 25 predicted proteins | sample KBSC54metaG_FD_80426 | JGI IMG/M metagenome (GOLD analysis project Ga0105240, IMG submission 80426) | Corn rhizosphere microbial communities from Kellogg Biological Station, Michigan, USA - KBS C5-4 metaG | ecosystem: Host-associated > Plants > Roots > Rhizosphere > Soil | place: Michigan, USA... | reverse complement strand
GTAGTTGACGCCCGACGCCTTGCCCATTTCGGCTTGCGCGACCGTGTTGAGCACCGAAGTCGGCACCGTAGGCAGTGCCATCGAGATTCCGACGCCTGCAACGAGTAACGCCAACGTGATTTCGATCCAGCTCGTAGCCAGTGAGCCGCGCGCGGCGACCCAGGCGAAGCCGAGGGCTTGCAGTGTCAGGCCGACGACCATCACCGGCCGTCGTCCGATGCGATCGGACATGGCACCCGCGACCGGTGACACGAACATGGGGGTGGCAAAGAACGGCAGCAGGCGGACGCCGGTTGAGATCGGCGAGTAGCCGCGCGCGAACTGGAACTCCTGAACGATCAGGAACGCGCCGCTGAAAATCGCGCCCATCATAAAGAACGTGGTCGCGTTACCGAAGGCGAACGCCCGGCTGCGGAAGAGCCGGAGCGGCACCATCGGGTTGGCGACGCACCGCTCCCAGCCCACGAAGGCAACCACGAACAGCCCGCCCGCCAGCAGCGTGCCGAGAATCTCCGCACTCGACCAGCCGAGCTGGTCGGCACGCACCAAAGCCCACACGATCGCGGTGACGCCAGCCGTCACGAGGATGACGCCGATCAGATCGAGCCGCTCCGGCGCGCCGTGACTTTCAGGGATCAACCGGGTCACGAGGACTGTGGCCACCAGACCGATCGGCACGTTGAGCCAAAAGATCCAGTGCCAGTTCAGTAGGCGGTCGAGGTGAGGGCGAGCACCCAGCCGAGCCGCGGCGCGGTCGGGGCGAACAGGCGCGTATTCGTCATCGGCTCCTCCAGAGGCTGCCGCCCGGTGGGCGGATCTGAAGAAGCGACGAACGGCCAATCGCCGGACGGACACCTGCGAGGAAAATTGCCTACCGCGGCAGGTGCTACAGGTCGAGGAAGGTGTCCAACCCGATGGTCAAGCCGGGCCGGGAGCCGACTTCGCGCACGGCCAACAAAACCCCAGGCATGAAGGAAACTCGGTCGAGCGAATCGTGCCGGATGGTCAGCGTCTCGCCATGGCCCCCGAACAGCACCTCTTGGTGCGCGACCAGACCCGACAGCCGGACGGCGTGCACGTGCACTCCGCCGACGTCCGCGCCTCTTGCGCCTTCTAGGGCGGACGACGTGGCGTCGGGCATCGCCTCAAGGCCGGCGTCGCGGCGCGCTGCGGTGATGCGGGCCGCGGTGTGCTGCGCGGTTCCGGACGGTGCATCAGCCTTGCGCGGGTGATGCAGCTCGATAATCTCGACCGATTCGTAGTAGCGAGCGGCCTTTTCGGCGAACGCCATCATGAGCACCGCGCCGATTCCGAAGTTCGGCACGATGGCGACGCCGACGTTCGGCGCGGCTGCGAGCCACGACCGCACCTCAGCGATGCGCGCGTCATCGAAGCCGGTGGTGCCGACGACGGCGTGAATACCGTTCTCGACGCACCACCGAAGGTTGCCCATGACTGCCTCGGGGTGCGTGAAGTCGACCACGACCTGCGCCCCGGCATCAGCCACCGCGGAAAGCGAATCGCCGACGTCAACCTCGGCGACCAGCTCGAGATCAGCGGCGCCGCGCACCGCCTCGCACACGGTCGAACCCATGCGGCCCTTGGCGCCAAGCACTCCAACCCGAATCGTCACGGTGCAACCGTAGCGTTCGGCGAGGCAGGGTTCAGCGAAGATCCCGGCCGTCATCATGTGTGAGTTGGTCGATATCATATGCAGGGCGGGCTTTGTATGATGACCTCGTGGAACCCGTCGAAGCGAAGGTCACCAGCAACGGTCAGATTTCGCTGCCCGCCATCGTCCGCCGCAGATGGGCGACGACGAGGGTCCTCGTGATCGACCGAGGCTCGTACGCGATCGTGCGCCCGATCCCAGACGACGTCGTCGATGCACTGCGCGGAAAGTACGCCGACGACGGTCCGCCGGCCGAAGCCGCGCGTTCAGCTGAACGGGCGGCCGAGTCTGCGCGCGCACACCGGAGGGCCCATCGGTGACGGTGCTCGATGCGTACGCCGTCATCGCATATCTGCGCGGCGAACGTTGCGCCCCTGAGGTAGCGACTCTCCTGAAGTCCGCGACCACGATTTCAGGCATCAACGCGGCCGAGGTGGTCGACCAGCTCGTGCGGGTGTACGGCCATGATGCAGACGACGTGCACGCCGATGTCGCAATGCTCACGCGTGCGGGCATGCAGATTGAGCCGGTGACGAGTACGACCGCGCTGCTCGCAGGTGAACTTCGCTCCCGGCACTACCACCGCGAACATTGCGCCATCAGCCTTGCCGACTGCGTAGCAGCGGCCACAGCGCTCGACAAGCAATCGCCATTGGCGACGTCCGATCCGGCGCTGGCGAAGGTCGTGCGGGCGGAAGGCGGAGCCTTGCACGCGCTACCTGACAGCAAAGGGAAGAAGCCGTAAGGACGAGCGCTATGCCACGGCGTCGGCGAAATCGTCGTCGTCGAACGGGCCGATGACCGCGAGCGTCGGCTTGGCCGTCAGCACCTCCGACGCCACCGCGCGCACGTCGTCCAACGTGACCGCGTCGATGCGGGCGAGCACTTCGTCGACGGTAAGCAATTCGCCGTACACCAGTTCGCTCTTGCCGAGCCGGCTCATGCGCGAACCGGTGTCTTCGAGCCCGAGCACCAGCGAGCCCGCGAGCTGGCCCTTGCCGCGCACCAACTCCTCGGCGGTGATGCCCGAATAGGCGACCGCGGCAAGCTGTTCGCGGCAGATGTCGAGCACCTCGCGTGCCCGCGCGGGCTGGCAACCCGCGTACACGCCGAACATTCCGGTCTCGGCGTGATGCGCGGCGTAGCTGTACACCGAGTACGCAAGCCCGCGCTTCTCGCGCACTTCCTGAAACAGCCGCGAACTCATGCCGCCACCTAGCGCACCGTTCAACACGCCCAGCGCGAACCGCCGTTCGTCGACGCGGGCCAGCGCTGGGACGCCGAGCACCAGATGTGCCTGCTCGGTGGGCCGGCGGACAACCGAAGACACGCCGAGATTGGACGCCGGCGCGCGGCCGCCGATGCGGGGCTGGGCGGGCACTGCGGACGACGACGAAAGCACCTCGTCGAACGCCTTGCCGACCAGGCGCACCACCTTGGCGTGGTCGAGGTTTCCGGCCACCGCGACGACCATGTTCTCCGGCTTGTAGCGGCGCCGGTAGTAACCGTTGATCGCGGTGCGCTGCAACGAGTTGATGGAGTTCACCGTGCCGAGAATCGGCCGGCCCAACGGGGTGTCGCCGAACAGCGCCTCGGCGAAAGTGTCGTGCACGACGTCGCCGGGGTCGTCCTCGTGCATCGCGATTTCTTCGAGGATCACGCCGCGCTCGGAGTCGACGTCCGCACTTCTTACGAGCGACGACGTCATCATGTCGGAGATGACGTCGACGGCGATCGGCAGATCGGTGTCGAGTACACGAGCGTAGAAGCAGGTGTACTCCTTGGCCGTGAAGGCGTTCATCTCACCGCCGACGGCGTCCAATGCCGCCGAAATCTCCAGCGCGTCACGCCGCTTGGTGCCCTTGAACAACAGGTGCTCGAGGTAGTGCGAGCTGCCCGCTTGGGCAACCGTCTCGTCGCGCGACCCGACACCGACCCAGACGCCGAACGAAACCGACCGCACGGACGGCATCGCCTCGGTGATGACGCGAAGACCCCCGGGCAGGACGGTGCGGCGAACCACCGCGCCGTCCGCTCCGGAAATCAGCGTCTTGGTGCTGCCGGGCTTCTGGTCCGACAGGAGGCGCCGCTTGCTCACTCGGCGGTGCCTTCAGCGGCTGCCGCCGCCTCTTCGATGACAGGCACGAGCGAGAGCTTGCCGCGCTGGTCGATCTCCTTGATCTCGACCTGCACCTTGTCGCCGACCTTCACGACGTCCTCGACGTTCTCGACCCGCTTGCCGCCCGAGATCTTGCGCAGCTCGCTGATGTGCAACAGGCCGTCCTTGCCGGGCAGCAGCGAGACGAACGCGCCGAACGTCGTCGTCTTCACCACGGTGCCGAGGTAGCGCTCGCCGACCTCGGGCATGGTCGGGTTCGCGATCGCATTGATCTGGGTGCGGGCCGCCTCCGCGGACGGGCCGTCGGTGGCACCGATATAGATCGTGCCGTCGTCCTCGATGGTGATCTCGGCACCCGTTTCGTCCTGGATCTGGTTGATCATCTTGCCCTTGGGGCCGATGACCGCACCGATCTGGTCGACCGGGATCTTGATGGTGATGATGCGCGGCGCGTAGGCCGACATCTCGCCAGGCGACGCGATCGCCTTCGCCATGACGTCGAGGATCGTGAACCGCGCCTCGCGCGCCTGGGTCAGTGCACCCGCCAAGACGGACGCCGGGATGCCGTCGAGCTTGGTGTCGAGCTGCAATGCGGTGACGAACTCCGAGGTGCCGGCGACTTTGAAGTCCATGTCGCCGTAGGCGTCTTCGGCACCGAGGATGTCGGTGAGCGTCACGTAGTGCGTCTCGCCGTCGACCGTGTCGGAAATCAGACCCATCGCGATGCCAGCAACGGGAGCCCGCAACGGAACGCCCGCCGACAGCAGCGACATCGTCGAGGCACACACCGAACCCATCGACGTCGAGCCGTTGGAGCCCAGCGCCTCGGAGACTTGCCTGATCGCGTAAGGGAATTCCTCACGGGTCGGCAGCACAGGAACCAACGCCCGCTCGGCCAACGCACCGTGGCCGATCTCGCGGCGCTTCGGCGAACCGACCCGGCCGGTCTCACCGGTGGAGTACGGCGGGAAGTTGTAGTTGTGCATATAGCGCTTGCGCGTCTCGGGTGACAGCGTGTCGAGCTGCTGCTCCATGCGCAGCATGTTCAGTGTGCTCACACCGAGAATCTGCGTCTCGCCGCGCTCGAACAACGCCGAGCCGTGCACCCGCGGCACCACGTTCACCTCGGCGGTGAGCGGGCGGATGTCCTTCAAACCGCGGCCGTCGATGCGCACCTGATCGCGAATGACCCGCTCGCGCACGAGCTTCTTGGTCAGCGAGCGCAGGGCGCCGCCGATCTCCTTCTCGCGGCCGGCGAACTGCTCGCCGATCCGCTCGTACGCAGTTGCCTTGATCTCGTCGAGCCGCGACTCGCGCTCCTGCTTGCTGGCGATCGTCAGCGCTTGCGCAAGCTCGTCGCGGACGGCGCCGGTAAGTGCTTCGAGGACGTCGTCCTCGTAGTCCTTGTAGATCGGGAATTCGCCGGTGGGCTTGGCGGCCTTGGCAGCCAGCTCGGCCTGCGCCTCGCACAGCACCTTGATGAACCGCTTCGAGGCCTCGAGGCCCTCGGCCACGATCTCTTCGGTCGGGGCGGTCGCGCCCTCGCGCACCAAACCGTAAGTGTGCTCGGTGGCTTCCGCCTCGACCATCATGATCGCCACATCACCGTCGGGCAGGACCCGGCCGGCCACCACCATGTCGAAGGTGGCGCGCTCGAGCTCGGAGTGCGTCGGGAAGCCGACCCAGGTGCCGTCGATGTGCGCAACCCGCACGCCACCGATCGGGCCGGAGAACGGCAAGCCCGCGAGCTGGGTGGACGCCGACGCGGCGTTGATCGCGATGACGTCGTACAGGTGCTGGGGATCGAGCGCCATGACCGTAACCACGACCTGGATCTCGTTGCGCAGGCCCTTCACGAAGCTCGGGCGCAGCGGCCGGTCGATCAACCGGCAGGTGAGGATGGCGTCCTCGCTTGGCCGGCCCTCGCGGCGGAAGAACGAGCCGGGGATTCGGCCGGCGGCGTACATCCGCTCCTCGACGTCGACCGTGAGCGGGAAGAAGTCGAACTGCTCCTTCGGCGACTTGCTCGCCGTGGTGGCCGACAGCAACATCGTGTCGCCCATGAAGGCGGCGACGGAGCCGGCGGCCTGGCGGGCCAGCCGCCCCGTCTCGAAGCGGATCGTGCGGTTGCCGAAACTGCCGTTGTCGAGCACGGCTTCGGCGGTACTTACGTGCGTGTTCTCGTGGTTGTCCACGAACCCTCCATCGGGTGTCGTGGAGCCCTCCGAGCCATGAGACTTCGCTAGATCTCGGCCGGTCTTCGATCGAAGTGCCCGGGCGCGCTCCGCAATTCCTGCGGATCACCCGGGAACCACTACCGAGGACCGGCGAGCGGTCTCGAACGGGCTCCTGGTGTTGTTTTTGGAAGCTGCGTATTGAAGCTAGCTGCTTGGCAGAGCTCTTACGAAAAGGAGCGGCCGACTCCGCCTCTGGCGGCCCGACCGCTCCTCATCCCCGCTATCGGCGCAAACCGAGTCGCTCGATCAGCGAGCGGTAGCGGGTGATGTCCTTCTTCGCGAGGTACTGCAGCAACCGGCGGCGACGGCCGACGAGCAGCAGCAGACCCCGGCGGCTGTGGTGGTCGTGCTTGTGCACCTTCAGGTGCTCGGTGAGGTCGGAGATGCGCTTGGAGAGCATCGCGACCTGCGCCTCGGGAGACCCGGTGTCGCCTTCACTGGTGGCGTATTCGGCCAAGATCGAGTTCTTCGTTGCAGAATCGAGCGCCACAGGACTCCTTCGGTTCGGGCGTGTGCGCCCACGGTCCTAGTCACGCGGGCGGGAAAACACACGGTAAAGCAACCGGCTGTCAACCAGTCGGCATCCCGGCCACGGTATCACCCGCGCTCGGGCGCCGGGTGCGCCAGGCGCTCGCGGGCCTGCTCGACGTCCACTGCCATCTGCGCGAGCAGCGGTTCGACGCCGTCGAACGCCACCATGCCGCGCAGCCGCGCGACGACGTCCAAGGTCATCCGCCGGCCGTAGAGATCAAGATCGGTGCGGTCGATCGCGTACGCCTCCACCCGGCGGCTGGTGCCAGAGAAGGTCGGGTTGGTGCCGATCGAGATCGCGGCGGGCATGTGGTCGAGCCAACCGGCGTAGACACCGTCGGCCGGCACGGCCAACGTCGCGGGGACGTCGAGGTTCGCCGTGGGGTAGCCGAGCTCGCGGCCGCGGTGATCGCCGTGGACGACGACGCCCTCGACCCGGTGCGGCCGGCCGAGCGCCTCCGCCGCGGCTTCGACCTCGCCGGCCGCGATCCGTTCGCGGATCCAGGTCGAGGAGAAGGGCTGCGCGTCCGGTGAGTCCGGGTGTACGAGCGACACCGCGTCGACCATGAAGCCGGACGCCGCCCCGAGGTCGGCCAGCGTGCGGACGTCACCCGCCGCGCGTCGTCCGAATCGAAAGTTCTCACCGACCACGACGTCGACCGCGCGCAACGAGTCGACCAGCACCGACTTCACGAAGTCCTCGGGAGGCAGTTGCGAGAACTCGGGGGTGAAGTCGATGACGTAGACGCCGTCGAGGCCGAGGCCGCCGAGCAGTTCGAGCCGGCGCTCGAGGGTCGTGAGCAGCAGCGGTGCGGTGCCGGGCCGCACGACCGATTCGGGGAGCGGATCGAAGGTGACGCCCACTGCGGGCAGCCGCAGTTCGGCCGCCCTGGCCAGCGCCCGCCAGACGATGCGCTGGTGGCCGCGGTGCACGCCGTCGAAGACACCGATCGTCGCGACACAGCGATCAGTGAAGGGGCCCTGATCTGCAGTGAGCGGGCTGCCGGCGCCGGGAGTCGCCGCACGCTGGTGCCAGACCCGCACCTGTCACCGCTCCCTTCGAACCTTCGGCCGGCTGCCGAGGGATCACAGCCTCTCATGACGCAGCGAGCGATCGCCGTGCCCGACGAGGGGCCGCCGCTCAGCCGACGAAAACCGCCACCGGATAAGCGGTTTCACCCCGGTCCTCGAGCAGCGCGATGAAGCTGCCATCGGGCCCGAACGCGGCCACCGGCACCTCTGCGAGCGCTGACGCCGGCAGCCGGACGCCATGCGCCAGCCGCGCCGCATCGTCGGCGTCGAGGTCGCGCCGGGCGAACGCCGCGGCAGCGACCTCGTCGAGCGGGGTGAAGGTGAACTCGCGTTCGAGTTCGTCGAGCGAGCGCGCAGCGGACAGTTCGAACGCCCCGACCCGCGTGCGCCGAAGCGCTGTCAGATGCCCGCCGACGTCAAGCGCCTCCCCGAGGTCACGGGCGAGGGCGCGCACATATGTCCCCGACGAGCAGGTCACGTTGAGCTCGACGTCGACGAATTCACCCGTAATAGCAGGGTGGACGTCGACAACGTCGAACCGCGCGACGTGTACCCGCCGAGTTGCGAAAACGACGTCTTCGCCAGCCCGGGCGCGCGCATATGCCCGCCTGCCCTCGACCTTGATTGCGCTGATCGCGGGCGGCCGCTGCTCGATGTCCCCGACGAAACGCTGCGCGGCCGCGGTCACGTCGTCCGCCTTGATGCCAGCACAGCTGCGGACGTCGAGAACCGCACCCTCGGCGTCATCGGTTGACGTGGTCTGACCGAGGCGTGCGGTGGCCAGATAGTCCTTGTCGTGCAGGGAAAGATGGCCGAGCAGCCTGGTCGCCCGGCCGAGGCCGACGAGCAGCACGCCAGTGGCCATCGGGTCGAGGGTGCCCGCGTGACCGACCCGCCGGGTGCCCGCGAACCGCCGCACCCGCGCGACTACGTCGTGCGACGTCATGCCCGCGGGCTTGTCGACGACGACCAGGCCGCCACGGATCAGCGGCTCGCCCTTGGCCATCAGCGCGTTTTCAGTCGGCGCTGTCGCGCGGCGTGCGGTACGGGTCGGGGTCGCCTGCCGGCACCGCGCCCGCTGCCGCCTCGTGAACCAACGCATCGGCCGCGTGCGCCTTCGCGATCAGCTCGTCGATGTGACGGACGTTGTCTTGCACCCCGTCGAGGATGAAAGCGAGGGACGGCGTGAATCGCACCTGCGTCTGCTTGCCGACCTCTGTACGCAGCACGCCCTTGGCGCTTTCGAGCGCAGCTGCGGTGTCGCTGCGGGCGGCATCGTCGCCGAGAACCGTGTAGAAGACCGTGGCCTCGCGCAGGTCGGCGGTCACGCGTGCGTCGGTGATCGTGATGAAGCCCAAGCGAGGATCCTTGACTTGCCGCTCGAGCGTTTCGGCGACGACCACCTTGATGCGGTCGGCCAGCTTGCGCGCACGCGCGTGATCGGTCATCACTCGTCCTCTTCACCAATGAACTGCTGCCGGGCCGACAGCAGTTCGACCTCCGGGCGCACGGCCACAAGCCGCTCGCACGCTTCCAATACGTCCACGCAATGGGCGCGGTCGGCCGCGACCACCGCAACCCCGATGAGCGCCCGCCGATGCAGGTCGAGATGCCCCGCCTCAGCCACGCTGACCTCGAACTTCTTCCGCACCTCCGCCACGATCGGCCGCACGATGCCGCGCTTCTCCTTCAGCGATTGCACATCGCCAAGCAGGAGATCAAGCGTCAACACCCCGGCGAACATCGGGCTGGCTGCTCCTTCGACTGACCGGTAGCACGGCAATTTCCAGCGTTCGGGCGCTCAAAGTTTCCGCGCTCCGCCCGCCCTTCCAGTGATCGAGCCGTGCGGGGGGAAGCCGAGGGTGACCGCGCTGCGAAGCGGCGGAGCGATGGCCCCCTTTCGTAGGACGTAAAGCGAACGCAGTCCAAGGAAGGGGGCCATCGCGAAGGCCGCGAAGCGCCGCCGGCTAGACCCGAGGCTTCTCCCGCATCTCGTACGTCTCGATCACGTCGTCCACCTTGATGTCGTTGAACGACCCGAGACCGATACCGCACTCGTAGCCCTCGCGGACCTCGGTCGCGTCGTCCTTGAACCGCTTGAGCGACTCGACCGTGAGGTGCTCGTTGACGACGACCCCGTCGCGCACGAGCCGAGCGCGCGAGTTGCGGGTGATGGTGCCGGAGCGCACCAGGCAGCCGGCGATGTTGCCGAACTTGCTGGAACGGAAGACCTCGCGGATCTCGGCGGTGCCGAGTTGCGCCTCTTCGAACTCCGGCTTGAGCAGGCCCTTGAGCGCCGCTTCGACTTCGTCGATCGCCTGGTAGATCACCGAGTAGTAGCGGACGTCGACGCCCTCACGCTCGGCCAGCTCGCGGGCCTTGCCTTCGGGCCGCACGTTGTAGCCGATGATGATCGCGTCGGACGCCACCGCCAGCATCACGTTGTTCTCGGTAATCGCGCCGACGCCGCGGTCGATGACCCGAAGGTCGACGTCTTCGCCGACGTCGATCTTCAGTAGCGCGTCTTCGAGCGCCTCGACCGAACCCGAGACGTCGCCCTTGAGGATGAGCCGGAGCTCGGCCACCTCGCCCTTTTCCATGCGGGCCAAGATGTCCTCGAGGCTGCGCCGGCTGCGGTTGGCGGCCAGTTGCGCGTTACGCTCGCGAGCCGCGCGACGCTCGGCGATCTGCCGGGCGACTCGGTCTTCGGGGACGACGAGGAAGTTGTCGCCCGCGTCGGGAACGCTCGTGAAGCCGAGCACCTGAACCGGCCGCGAGGGGCCGGCTTCGTCGACCGGCTCGCCGAACTCGTCGAGCATCGCCCGTACGCGGCCGAACGCCTCGCCCGCGACCACGGAGTCGCCGACCCGCAGCGTTCCGCGCTGCACCAGCACGGTGGCCACCGGGCCGCGGCCGCGGTCGAGGTGAGCTTCGATCGCGACACCCTGGGCGTCCTGCTCCGCATTCGCGCGCATGTCGAGCGCGGCGTCGGCGGTAAGCAGGATCGCTTCGAGCAGGTCGTCGATGCCGAGATTCGCCTTCGCCGAGACGTCGACGAACATCGTGTCGCCGCCGTACTCCTCAGCCACGAGGCCGTACTCGGTCAGCTGACCGCGCACCTTCGCGGGGTCGGCGTCCTCTTTGTCGATCTTGTTGACGGCAACCACGATCGGCACGTTCGCCGCCTGCGCGTGGTTCAGCGCCTCAACGGTCTGCGGCATCACGCCGTCGTCCGCTGCAACGACCAGGACGGCGATGTCGGTGACCTGCGCACCACGGGCACGCATGGCGGTGAACGCCTCGTGACCCGGGGTGTCGATGAAGGTGATCGGCCGAGCGCCCTCACCGGTCTGGGCGAGCACTTGGTAGGCACCGATGTGCTGGGTGATGCCACCGTGCTCGCGCGACACCACGTTGGTGTTGCGGATCGCGTCGAGCAGCTTCGTCTTTCCGTGGTCGACGTGGCCCATAACGGTGACGACTGGCGGCCGCGCGGAAAGCTCCGCCTCGCCGCCTTCGTCCTCCCCGAACTCGAGGTCGAAGCTCTCGAGCAGCTCGCGGTCTTCGTCCTCGGGGCTGACGACCTGCACCTCGTAGCCGAGCTCGGCGCCGAGCAACTGCAGGGTCTCCTCGTTGACCGACTGGGTGGCGGTGACCATCTCGCCGAGATGGAACATCACCTGCACGAGCGACGCCGGGTTGGCGCCGATGCGGTCGGCGAAGTCGGAAAGCGACGCACCGCGGGGCAGGCGCAGTACCTGGCCGTTGCCGCGGGGAACCTGCACGCCGCCGATCGACGGCGCCTGCATGTTGTCGAACTCTTGACGGCGCTGCTTCTTCGACTTGCGACCGCGCGTCGGGCGACCGCCAGGACCGCGACCGAACGCGCCCGCCGTGCCACCACCGCGGCCACGACCGCCCGGACCGGGCCGACCGCCGCCGGCGCCCGCGCCGGGGCCGCCGCCGCCCGGGCGGCCGGCGAAGCCGCCACCGCCGGGGCGTGCACCGCCGCCGCCGAAGCCACCACCGCGACCGGCACCCGGGCCGGCTGGGCGGCTACCTGCGCCGGCACCCGCACCAGGACCGCGGCCACCGAAGCCACCGGCGGCAGGCCGGGGCGGCATCATGCCCGGCGAGGGACGCCCGGCACCGCCGGGACCACCCGGCCGCGGCGGCATTCCGGACCTGGGCGCACCCGGGCCGGCCGCACCGGGCGTACCGGTACGCGGACCGGCCGGCCGCGGAGCAGGCGGCGCGCTCGACGCTTGTGAAGTGAAGGGGTTGTTTCCCATGCGCGGCGGGCCCGACGTGGCGCGCGGCACGGCGGGACCGGGACGCGGGCCGGCCGCGGGCCGGGCCGCCGAGCCACCGCCCGGCCGGGCGGCCGGGGCCGTGGGCGCGGCGGGACGCCCCGCGGGCGGCGCGGCGGGAGGCTGGAAGCCACCCGGAACGCCATCGCCTTGCACCGGGGAGACGGGTTTGGCCGTTGCCGCGGGAGCCGCAGGCTCGGTAGGTGATGCCGGGGGCGCGGGCGGTTGGGCTGCGGCGCGCTTCTCGGCCGCCCTGCTGGTCGACGCCGCGGTCTTCGCGGGCGCGGCAGGTGCCGCGGCGGGCGCAGCTGATCCGGCCGGTGCTGATGGTTCAGCCGGTGCTGGGAATGCTTCGCGCAGCTTGCGCACGACAGGCGCCTCGATCGTCGAGGACGCCGAACGGACGAACTCCCCCAATTCTTGAAGCTTGGCCATGACGGCCTTGCTTTCTACATTGAGCTCTTTGGCGAGCTCATACACCCGAACCTTGGCCACGTGACTCCCGTCTTCTGGCCCGGGTGTTGGATCAGGTCGACCCGGGCCGTTGCTACCGGTACTTACTCATCGCTTGGTGCTCATCGAGCGCTCATCGATTTCTCGACCTGCTTCCCACTTCACGACGCATGCGCCTGGCGGCACATGATCTGGCACAGCCCTACGACCTGCCGCGTTGCTCGAGGTACGCCCGCACGGCGCTGGCGTCGAGCGGGCCCACCAGGCGAAACGCCCGCGGGAACACCCGACGTCGCTCGGCGAGGTCGAGGCAGCGCAGGTCGGGATGCAGCGACGCACCCCGCCCGAGACGCCGGCCCGATGGATCGGGGATGACGCGAGAGATCTCGCCATCCGCGACCACCACGAGACGTAGCAGGTCGGACTTGGCCGCCCGCTCCTTGCATCCGACGCACATGCGCACGGGAACGTGTTGATCCGCGCGCACAGTTGGAACGGCTCGGGCAGCCATCGCGAGTCTACCCCCTGACTGGTTCGGCCGACGCCACCGCCAAGGTCGGCGTCATGAGGGACCGAGGGCGGCGTGATGAACGGGCCGAACGCCGAGTGATCAGTGGCTCGCGGGCTCGACGTCGGGCACCGTGATGTTGTCCGGCTTGATGTCGATGCGCCAGCCGGTCAGCCGTGCGGCCAGCCGAGCGTTTTGGCCTTCTCGCCCGATCGCGAGCGACAGCTGATAGTCGGGCACGGTAACTCGCGCGGCACGCGCGGCGAGATCGACGACCTCGACCGCACTCACCCGGGCCGGCGAAAGGGCGCTCGCCACGAAGGTGGCCGGATCATCGGACCAGTCGACGATGTCGATCTTTTCCCCGTGCAACTCCGCCATGACCGCGCGCACCCGCTGCCCCATCGGCCCGATGCAGGCGCCCTTCGCATTGAGCCCCGGAACGGTCGAACGCACCGCGATCTTGGTGCGGTGCCCCGCCTCCCGGGCGAGCGCGGCGATCTCGACCGTGCCGTCGGCGATCTCGGGGACTTCGAGTGCGAACAGCTTGCGCACCAATCCGGGATGGGTGCGCGACAACGTGATCTGCGGCCCGCGCACGCCCTTGTGCACCTGCACGACGTAGCACCGGATCCGGGCGCCGTGCTCGTACCGCTCCCCCGGCACCTGCTCGGCGACCGGAAGCACCGCCTCGACCTTGCCGAGGTCGACGAACACGTTGCGTGAGTCGTGCTGTTGCTGGATGACGCCTCCGACGATGTCGCCTTCGCGGCCGGCGTATTCGCCGAACGTGAGCTCGTGCTCGGCGTCGCGCAGCCGCTGCAGGATGATCTGCTTCGCCGTCGTCGCGGCGATCCGGTTGAAGTCGCTCGGGGTGTCGTCGAACTCGCGCAGCACGTTGCCCGCGTCGTCCAACTCGGCGGCGAGCACCGTCACCTCGCCGGTCTTGCGGTCGAGCACCACCCGCGCGTGCGGGTGTGAACCTTCGGTGCGCTGGTACGCCACGAGCATCGCCGACTCGATCGCTTCGACCAGCAGCTCGAACGAGACGTCCTTCTCACGCTCCAGACTGCGCAGGGCAGCCATGTCGATGTTCATTGCGACTCCTCGACGCAACCGCTGGTGGAGTTGGAAAAACTCTCGCTTTCGTCGTCGTCAGCAGCGCTGGTGGGCCGATTGAACTCGACCTGCACTCGGCCGGGCCCCAGTTCGTCGAAGCGCAGCGCGCGCTCGCCGGAGGCTTCAACAGCGCCGGCTGACTGAACAGCAAGGCGGACGCCGTCGACATCGGCCGCTACAACCCGACCGGTGACCTCGCCACCGGAAAGCAGCGGCACCCGAACGAGGCGCCCTGCGGCGCGTCGCCAATGCCGGGGCTCGGTCAGCGGCCGATCGACACCTGGCGAGCTGACTTCGAGAACGTAAGCCCCGCCACCGAGTGCAGTGTCGGCCGCAGAACTGCTGTCGAGCACACCCGAGATCGCCTGGCTCACGAGGGCGACGTCGTCGAGGCTCACGCCGCCGTCCTTGTCGACGAGCACGCGCACCAGGCGGCGCTTTCCGGCCGCCATGACCTCGACACCCTCGAGGTCGAGACCGCAGTTCTCGACCTCAGGTGCGAGCAGCGCGCCAAGGCTTCGCGCTGCGCTGCTGGAGGAGTTCGCCACCGGATCCTCCTCGCCTGTGCTCTTGTGCCCCCGCCGGTGCCCCGCCGCAACTGATGATCTCAGATGGTGGGCGCAACGGGGCCGCAACGGGGCTCAGCGTAGCCGGATCGCGCCGACGCCGATTTCGTAAGCTTGCGGCCTCTTCGGCGTTTCGGAAAGGGAGTTCGATCAGGTGCCCGAGGCGGCCGCTCGTTCGGTGATCAGCCGACGTACTGCGCTGCGCGCGATGTGCTCCGCCGCATTGGTCGTCGTTGCGGGCTGCCGACCGTCCGGCCACTCGGCGGACCCGACCGGCGATGGCACCTCCAGTGGTGTGGGGACCGCGGCGGCCAACGGTCGTGGCCCGAGCGCGAGCGAGGTGACGGCGCACCGGATCGGTGAAGACGAGAAAGCATTGATCGCCGCCTACGACGACGCGATGGCAGCGAACCCCGAACTCGCCGCCCTGCTCGGGCCGTTGCGCGCCGACCACGTGAAGCACCTGCTCGCGCTGGTTCCGGGCGCGCCGACCAGCGGCGCTCCGACCAGTTCGACACCGAGCCTCAAACCGTCCGTGCCGCCTGCCCCGCCGTCGTCCGCCTCGACGTCGACGGCACTCGCGTCGCCGTCCGCGTCGCCGGTGCTCGACCGGCTCGGCTCCCTCGAGCACGATGCTGCCGCCGCGCGGGTCGACGACGTGATGAGCAGCTCGGGCTCGCTCGCGAGACTGGTCGCGTCGATCGGCGGCTGCGAGGCCGCGCACGCCGCGCTGCTGCAAGGCGCCGCCCGATGAGCGGCACGACGAGCAGTGCCGCACCCGACGAGTTGATTGCGGCGCTCCTCGCCGTCGCCGGCGCGGAAAATGCCGCCATCTACGGCTATTCCGTCGCCGGCGCACATCTGGATGCGCACGACCGCGCCGTCGCGCGTGGGCACTACGACACGCATCGCGCGCAGCTGCAGGCGGTCAGCGGCTGGCTCAGCGATCGGGGGGCGACACCCTCGCCGCCCCCGGCCGTTTATGCCTTGCCGAAGCGGGTGACCGACGCTGCGTCGGCGTCCGCCTTGCTGGTGCAGCTGGAGGAGACGACCGCGGCGCGTTATGCCGATCTCGTCGCGGTCGCCGACGGAAGCCTGCGCCGCGCGGCCGCTCTCGCCCTGCAGGGTGCAGCAGTGCGGCAGGAGCGGTGGAGCGGCCACTGCGTGCCGTTCCCGGGATTGACTGGACGACTGCCCAGCTAGACCGCTTCGCCGACCTTGCGCTGGCCGGGAACGACCGCATCGGCCTCGGTCGGCAACGCCCGAAGCTGCGCGACCGATGCGAATAGGCCGATTGCAGCGGCAATGACGACGATGACGACGGACCACGCGCCAGACGGCTTTGCCGCCATCAAGAAAACGACTCCGCCGAAACCGAACGTCGCGACATGCGCGATGTGCCAGATCTCCGGGTCGCGGCTGAGCTTGCGCAAGCTATCGGACGGCGGGCCGTCGACGCCTTGCTCGATCTCCTTCACCATCGCCTTCGACTTCGGCGCAAGCCGGGCACCGGCCAAGCCTTCGACGGCGACGAGCGCGATGACGGCGGTCATGACCCAGCCGTCTTTCCAGGCGAACTCGCCGCCCGACAGATGTATCAACCAGGCGCCCAAGCCCAGCAGCAATAACGCGGATATCGGAAGCAGCGGCTCGAGCCGATGCACCCACACTCCCCACGAGCGCATTTCACGGACGTCGGTTGCGCGTGCTACGGATTGCAATGCCGCGTGCAATACCGCCGCCATCATGAACGCGAGGATCGCGATCCCGATGTGCAGGAATAGGACGAAACCGCCGAGAGTGACGTGCATTCGGGTCCTCCAGGTAGTCGGGGATCGGCCGAAGAATAGACCTCGGGCGATGTCCGGAGAAGGATTTCGCGGCACCCAGCTGCGTACGACGTGAGGTCGGTGTTGAAGGCATCTGGGGTGGCGGTGGCGACCGTGCTGGTGCCACGCGATGGGAAGGGCCGTCGTGCTAGCCGTCGTGCCTTGCGAAACGCGGGTCGTGCAAGTGGCACGCAACCTTTACGGCACCGTGTTCCAAAAGCGGCGGATCGACCGGGTCGTTAAAAGCAATGCGGACGCCGTCCGCCTCCGGCTCCATCGAGCGCACGCCACGCCAGAACTGCTCATCGGGGTCGTCGGCCTTGATCTCATCGAGCAGGGTCGACGCGGCACCCGAACCGGCACGCGCGTCGGGTAGCCGGGCGACGAGCCCGGCGTCGTCGACCTGAACGGGATCGTCGACGGCGGCGCGCTCGGATTCGTACTGGGATTCGGGAATCCTCGTCCAGCGCTGTTCGAGCAGCGCAGTAAGGTCGCGCGCCTCCCAGCCGCACGGCCCGAACGCCGACGGGCAACGGGGATGGAAGGAGCAGCCGAGAGGCGGCCGAGCGGCGTCGGGTACTTCACCACGCGGGAGGTTGCGCGGGCCAGCGCGGCGGGGGTCGGGCTCAGGAATCGCGGCGAGCAGCGACCGCGTGTAGGGGTGCTTCGGATCGGCGTAAATCTCCTCTGCCGGGCCGATTTCGACGATGCGGCCGAGATACATGATGGCGATGGTGTCGCAAAAGAACTTCGCGGTCGCGAGGTCGTGCGTGACGTAGAGATATGTCAGCCCCAGGTCGTTCTTGAGCTCGAGCATCAGCTCGAGAATCTTTGCGCGCACGCTCATGTCGAGCATCGACACCGGCTCGTCGGCGACCAGCAAAGCCGGGTTGAGCATGATGGCCCGCGCAAGCACGGCGCGCTGTTTCTGCCCGCCCGATAAGTCGGCCGGGTACTTGTGCAGATAACGGTCGACCGGCGAGAGCCCCACCCGCTCGAAAGCAGCGCGCACCCGGGCATCGATCTCGTCGCGGTCCGTCGTCACCTTGTGAATCTTCAGGGGATGCGCCACGGCGGTCGCGAGATCCATCGCCGGATTCAGCGATGCGTGCGGGTCTTGGAAAACCAGCTGCATCTTGCGCCGCAAGCCACGGAACTGGTGCTCGGTGAGCTTGGTCAGCTCGACCGTTCCGCCGAACTCGGGCCCGGCATCGAACCGCACGCTGCCGCCAGTGATCGGGGCAAGCCCGAGCATGGCCCTTGCGGTCGTCGTCTTTCCGCTGCCCGATTCACCGACCAGCCCGATGACTTCGCCTTTGCGAAGCGTGAACGACACGCCGTCGACGGCCTTCACCGAGCCCGACGACCGGCCGAGCAGCCGGTCGAGAAACCCGCCTCGCAACGCGAAATGCACCTGCAAATCGCGGACGTCGAGCACCACCGGACGCTGGTCGAGCGGCACGCCCTCGAGGACGCTGGAGTCGAAAATCTCGTCAGGCTTCGTCGGCACTGGCCAGCTCCTGTCGTTGCAACGGCGCAGTACCGCCGGGCGGGATGAGCTGGTCAGGGCCATGGAGCCAGCACAGCACCCGCTCACCCGTAGGGGTGCGAACCTCGACCGGATCGATCCGCGGACAGACCTGCATCGCGTTGGGGCAGCGGGGATGGAACCGGCAACCCGACGGCGGCTCGACGAGGTCGGGCGGCGCGCCGGGAATGTAGTGCAATGCCGTCGTCGACAGCGAAATCGTCGAGCGCAGCAGTTCGCGCGTGTAGGGGTGCGAGGGGTCGGAGAAGACCTGCCGCGCGTCGCCCTCTTCGACGATCTGGCCTGCGTACATCACCGCTACCCGCTCGCACGCCTCGGCGACGATGCCGAGGTTGTGCGTGATGAGCAGCAGTGCGGTATCGAAGTTGCGCTTCAGGTCGTGCAGGATGCCGAGGATCTGCGCTTCGACCAGGACGTCGAGGGCAGTGGTCGGCTCGTCGGCAACGACGAACGCCGGCCGCAACACCAGCGCGAGGGCGATCATGATGCGCTGCCGCATCCCGCCTGAGAACTCATGCGGGTAGTGCCGGAACCTCGTCGGCGGAATTCCCATGCGGCGCAAGGTGTCTATCGACCGCGCGTCGATCTCCTTGGCGCTGAGTTCGGGCTCGTGAGCGCGCAGCGTCTCGGCAAAGTGCTCGCTGATGCGCATCAGCGGATTGAGGCGGGTCATCGGCTCCTGGAAGATCAGCCCCATCTCGGAACCGCGCATCGTGCGCAGCTCTTGTTGCCGGACGCCGATCAGCTCGCGATCCTTGAAGCGCACGCTGCCATCTGTGGCCGAACCACTGGGCAACAAGCCGAGGATTCCCCTGCCCAGCGTGGATTTCCCGCACCCCGACTCCCCCACCAGGCCGAGCGTTTCGCCGGGGCGAACGTCGAACGACACCCCATCGACGGCACGCACGGGCCCTCGCTCGCTGCCGTACCAGACCCGAAGGTCGCGCACGGAAAGAATGGGCTCCGCGCTCGGCACGTGCATCGCACCGGCGCTCATACCGTCTCCTCCTGATGACGCGGCAACATCCGCTTCGGCAGCACGACTCGCCGTCCGGACCGCTTGCGCAGCACCGGGTTCAGCACGTCGTTCAGACCCTCGCCCACGAGGGTGAGCCCGGTGACCAGCAACACGATCGCACAACCTGGGAAGATGCTGGTCCACCAAAGGCCGGCACCCATATCGGCAACGCCGCGCTGGAGTTCGTAACCCCATTCGGCGGCTTGGGTCGGCTGGATGCCGAAGCCGAGGAAGCCGAGGCCCGCGAGGGTGAGGATCGCGTCGGCCGCGTTGAGCGTGGCAATGACCGGCACCGACTGAATCACGTTGAAGAACAGGTAGCGGCCCATGATGGTGCGCGGCCTCGCGCCCAGCGCCCGCGCAGCCTCGACGTAAGGCTCTTCGCGCGCGCTCAGCACGCTTCCGCGCACGACACGGAAGTATTGCGGCACGTAGATGACCGTGATCGCGATCGCCGCGGTGAGCACCCCGCTACCGACACTGTCCTGCAGGAGGAAGGCGATGACGATCGCCAGTAGCAGATAGGGAAACGCGAACAGGGCGTCCATGACGAGCACGAGCACGCGGTCGAGCCAGCCGCCGTAGTAGCCGGAAATCATGCCGAGCGGAACGCCGACAGCGAGGCTGAACAGCACGGCGAGGACGACGACCTCGATCGCCGTGCGCGAGCCGTAGATGACGACCGAAAGGACGTCGACCGAGCGAACGTTCGTGCCGAACCAGTGGGTGCCACCCGGGTGGCCCTGCTTCGGGAACCGCACGCCGTGGCTTTGGAACTGGTCGAAGCCGTAGGGCGCGATCAACGGCGCGAACACGGCAAGCACGATGAAGACCAGCGTGATGGCGGCGCCGACCCAGAGCAGCCACTTGGAAAAACCCTGTGCCTGCTTGACTTGCTGCCACAGCCGCTTGACCGGCCCTTGCGGACGGCCGGCAAGGTTGGGCGCCGGCTCGAGGATCGATTCGCCGCCGGGTTCGGCGATGCTAGGCGCAGTCATCAGTACCTCACGCTGTGCTTGATTGGGCGCCGCATCAGTAGCGCACCCGGGGGTCGATCGCGGCGTTCACGAAGTCGATCAGCAAGCTGATGACGACGACCGCCAGCGCGAAGACCGTGATAATTCCTTGCACGGCAGCGTAATCACGGTTGGTCAAGTAGTAGACGAGCCGGTTGCCGATGCCCGGCCAGTTGAACGTCTCCTCGGTGAGCACCGCGCCCGAGAGAAGCAGCGCCACCTGCAAGCCCATCACGGTGACGACGGGCACGAGCGCGTTGCGGAACGCGTGCCGCATGACCACTTTGCGTTCGGGCACACCACGGGCTCGCGCCGCCTCGACGTAGTCGCCCTTCAGCGTCTGGATGATGTTCGTGCGGATCAGTCGGATGACGACGCCGCACAGCAGCAACCCCAGCGTGAATGCCGGCATCACCAGATGTTTCAGCGAGTCGGTGAAGGCGGCACCGTTGGTATCCCAGATCGCATCGATGACGGTGAGATGGGTGTGCGTGGGCAGCAACGCTTGATCGATCGGGTTCAGCTGCCCCGAGTTCGGCAGCACGTTCAGCCATTTACTGAACACCAGCTGGAAAATCAGCCCGACGAAGAACACCGGCGCGGCGTAGGTGACGATGCCGAAGAGCCGGCCGAAGCCGTCGAACACACCGTCGCGCAGCCGGCCGGCCCACAAGCCGACCGGCACGCCGATGACCAGCGCGACCAGCAGCGCGGTCACCGTGAGTTCGAGCGTCGCGGCGCCGTTCACTTTGAGGATCGTGGTGATCGGCTGGTTGTCGGTGATCGTGTGCCCGAAGTTGAACGTCACGACCTGGCGCAGGTACTCGCCGTACTGCACGAGCATCGGCTTGTCGAAGCCTGCAGCGTGGCGCTTCTCGGCCAATTGTTGCGGTGAGAGCTTGCCGCCCAACGCGGCTTGGATCGGGTCACCAGGGGCGACCCGCATCAGGACGAACACGAGCGTGAGCAGGATCAACACCATCGGGATCACCAGCGCCAACCGCGTCAATGCGTAGCGGCGCAGCGACCCATTTGACTTGGCCACGTACGACTGTGCCTCTCTCGGTGGCTATCTGAGTTAGTCAGGCTGCGGCTCGAGGGGCCGGTGCGTAAAGCCGCATGCCGGCCCCTCGACGTCCGCCTTGCTCTAACTCTTACCGATGAGCCACATCCGGAACGTGTACGACGGGTCGAACGTCTTGTCGACGCCGGTCACGGTCAGGCCGGTGGCCGCCACCTGGTTGCCCTGCCAGATCGGGATGGTCGGCGCGTCCTTGGCCGCGAGCGTCTGGATCTGGTCGATCTCGGTCATGCGCTTGGTCTGATCGGTCTCGCCCTCTTCTTGGGTGATGAGCTGGTCGATCTTCGGGTTGTCGTAGTGGTTCTTGAAGAAGCCGCCCTGGACGTAGAACGGCGCGAGGTAGTCGTCGGCGTCCGGGTAGTCCGGGAACCAGCCGAGTTGGAATGCGGCGTACTGGTCAGCCGGGTAGGCCTTGCTGTAGGCGTCCCACTCAGCGCTTTGCAGCGTCACCTTGAACAGGCCGGTGCCTTCGAGCTGGCGCTTGAGTTCGGTGTACTCATCACCGGAGACCGCGCCGTAGTGAGATGGGGTCCACCACAAGGTGATGTTGACCGGCGTCTTCACGCCCGCCGCCTGCAAGACCGACGCGGCCTTCGCCTTGTCGGGCGTCGCGCCGTAGAGGTCCTTGTACGCGGTGTTCGCGCCCGCCAGGCCCTGCGGAACCATCGAGTACAGCGGCTGAACCGTGCCGTTGTAGACGTTCTTCGCGATGCTGTCGCGGTCGATCGAGTAGGCGATCGCCTGCCGCACCGCGACGTTGTCGGCGGGCGCGAGCTTGGTGTTGAACACCAGGTACCGGATCTCGATGCCGTTGCCGGTCACGACCTTGACCTTGTCGGTCTCCTTTTGCAGCGACGCGACGTCGGTCGGGCTGAGGCTGCGCCACGCGACGTCGACGTTGCCCTGCTCGACGTCGAGCTTCAGGGTCGAGGCGGTCTGCTCGTAGTGGACCACGACGCCGCTGTTGGCGAGCTTGTCGTCACCCTTGTACTTCGGGTTCGGGTCGAGTACAGCCTGCTGGTCCTTGGTGAAGCTCTTGAGCACGTAGGCGCCCGAACCGATGACCTGTGCGTCGGCGAGCAGCTTGTCGGGCGGGAACACCTTCGGGTCGACGATGTTGCCGGCACCGGTCGTGAGGATGTATGGGAACGTGGAGTTCGGGCTCTTCAGCTTGAACACCACGGTGTCGGTGCCTTGCGTGGTGACGTTGTCGAGGGTGCTCAGCAGGCTCGATGGGCCGTTCGGGTCGTTGATCTTGATGACGCGGTCGATGGAGAACTTGACCGCGGCAGCGTCGAGCGCGTCGCCGTTGCTGAACGTGAGCCCCGGGTTGAGCTTGCAGGTGTAGGTCGTGTTGTCGCCCCAGCTGCAGTTCGACGCCGCGTCGTTGACGATCTCCGACGTGCCCGGCTTGATCTTCAGCAGCGACTGGTAGATGTTCCACTGCAGCGTCCACGAGCCCATGTCGTACGCACCGGCCGGGTCGAGCGAGATGACCTTGTCGGTCGTGCCCAACACGATCTTCTTGCCGGTACCGGTATTGCTGCCGCTCGACGAACTGCTGCTGCCGCCCGCATTGGGCGTGCCGCTGCCGTTCGACTTCGGCTTGCTCGAACTGCACGCGGCCGCCGTCAGGCTCAGCGCGGCCACCACGGCCACGGTTGCGAACAGTTGTTCTCGTCGACGCATGGATGGCCTCCACCTTCGTCGCGGCACGCCTGGATGGCGGCGCGTCGCGCTCACGTTTACCCACCGCGGTCGGCGGTGATTGGAGGCCAGCTAACTCGGCTCCGACCTCGGACGGAAGATCCGCTACGCGGGTCTGGCCAAATCGTTATGTGCCGGTTCAGCGCCTAACCCGCCCGGCCAACGAGCGCCGCGATCTCGTCGGGAGCCGATTCGAGCCCGACCTCGCCGCGGGTGCCCGCCGCCCGGTCGCGAACCTCTACGACGCCGTCGGCGAGCCCGCGCCCGACCACGACGATCGTGGGCACGCCGATCAGCTCGGCGTCCTTGAACTTCACACCGGCCGACACACCGGCGCGGTCATCGAGCAGCACGGCAACCCCGCGCGCATCGAGCGCGGCCGCCAGCTGCTCGGCCGCGGCGTGCTGGTCCTCCTTGCCTGCGGCGACGACATGGACGTCGGCCGGCGCGACCGACCGCGGCCAGATCAGGCCGGCGTCGTCGTGGTGCTGCTCGGCCAGCGCCGCCACTGCGCGCGAGACGCCGATGCCGTACGACCCCATCGTGATGCGGATCGGCTTGGCGTCGGGCCCCAGCGCGTCGAGCTCGAACGCGTCGGCGTACTTGCGCCCCAGCTGGAAGATGTGCCCGATCTCGATGCCGCGGGCGATCGACAGGTGCCCGCCACAGCGCGCGCACCGGTCGCCGTCGCGGATCTCGACCGCGCCGATCTCGCCGTCGGGCTCAAAGTCACGACCGCGGACGACCTGGGCCGCGTGCTTGTCCTGCTCGTTCGCGCCCGTCACCCAGGCGCTGCCCGCGACCACGAGCGGGTCGACCAGGTAGCGCACGCCGATCTCCTTGAGGATCTGCGGCCCGATGTAGCCCTTGACCAGCCGCGGCTGGGTGGCGAGGTCGGCGGGCTCGGCTTGGGCGACCTCGGTCGGCTCGAGCTGGCCGGCAAGCCGCTTGAGGTCGACCTCGCGGTCGCCCGGTACGCCGACCACGAGCAGCTCCCAGCTGTCGACGCCCGGCGCCTTGGTCTTGAGGACCACGTTCTTCAACGTGTCGGCGGCCGAGAACTCGCGGCCGAGGCCAAGTGTGTTCAGGTGATCGACCAGGGTCTGGATCGTCGGAGTGTCGGGCGTGTCGAGCACCTGTTGGTCGGGGTGCCGGGCCGCCTCGGCCGCCGGCGGAACGGCGATCTCGACCGCCTCGGTGTTGGCGGCATAGTCGCAGTTGTCGCACTGCACGAAGGTGTCTTCGCCCGAGTCTGTGGGTGCCAGGAATTCTTCGGACGCCGAACCCCCCATCGCCCCCGACACCGCCGAGACGATCCGGTAGTCGAGACCGAGGCGCTCGAACGTCTTCTGGTAGGCGACCCGGTGGTCGGCGTAGGACTTGGCCAGCCCGTCGTCGTCCAGGTCGAAGGAGTAGCTGTCTTTCATGACGAACTCGCGGCCGCGCAAGATGCCAGCGCGGGGGCGTGCTTCGTCGCGGTACTTGGTCTGGATCTGGAACAGCGCGACCGGATAGTCCTTGTAAGAGGAGTACTCGCCCTTGACGAGCAGCGTGAACAGCTCCTCGTGGGTGGGACCGAGCAGGTAATCGGCGTCCTTGCGGTCTTTGAGCCGGAAGAGGTTCTCGCCGTATTCGGTCCAGCGGTGGCTGGCTTCGTAGATCTCGCGCGGGATGAGCGCGGGAAAGTGCACCTCCTGCGCCCCCATGCGCACCATCTCTTCGCGAACGATGCGCTCGACCCTGCGCAAGACGGTGTAGCCGAGCGGCAGCCAGGAGTAAATGCCCGGCGCCACGCGGCGCACGTAGCCGGCCCGCACCAGCAGCTTGTGGCTCGGCACCTCGGCGTCGGCCGGATCCTCGCGCAGGGTGCGAAGGAACAGGGTCGACATCCGTAAGGTCACGGCAGGCACTCCTTAGGCGCAGTGGGCGTCAACCCTTAGTGGCACTGGGCGTCCGCTGAGGATATCCGCTGCCCCGCTGAGGCCTCGAAGCCTTAACGGCGCGCGTGATCTGAGCAAGCTGCGGCCTGCGAATACGGCGATCACCCGATGTCGGCGGCCACGTCTTACCGCGACATTCATGGAGTCAGTGAAAACGACCTCATGAAACCGAAAGGGACTCCAGTGTTCACCAGCATCAGACGGCGCCTGCGCCGCGGCCCCATCGTCGTCGCGCTTGCCGCGGCAGCCGTCACCGTCGCCGGCGGGACGGCGTACGCGGTCGAGTCGGCCACCGCCGACGCCACCGCCAACACGGTCATCAACGCGTGCGTCGGCAAAGTCACTGGGTTTGTGCGCATCGTGGACGCCGGGTCGTCATGCTTGCGCAACGAGAACGCGGTCAGCTGGAACCAGACCGGTCCGGCCGGGCCGCAGGGCCCGCAGGGTCTGCAGGGTTCGCCCGGGCCGCAGGGTTCGCCCGGCCCGACCGTCACTGTCACCGCAACGCCGACCGACACGTCAGGCGGTGGCGACACGTCAGGCACCGGCGGCGCGGGCGCTGGCAAGGGCGGCGTACCGACCGGCGCGACGATCACGTTCGACCAGCTGGGTTCCGACACGAGCGTGGTCATCGGTATCGAGAGCGCTCAGGAAGGCCTGGGCAGCGGTAACGGTGCCGGGGACGTGCCGACGCTGAGCGACGTCGTGATCACCAAGCACGTCGACGGCAACAGCGGTGCACTGTTCGCGGCCGCCGCGCATCACACGAACCTCGGGAACGCGACGATTCAGGTGCCTGCGGCTGGTGGGGCCGGCCCGGTCACGATCCACCTGCATGACGTCACCATCAATGGCTTTTCGATGAGCGGCTCGAATACGGGCGCGGAGGAGTCGTTGTCCTTGCACTTCGACGACATCTCGTACAACGGTGCCGATTTCCGGCTGCCGACGTCCGGCGCGGGCTCCACCACCACGACCGACACCTCCGCCCCGAGCCCCAGCCCCAGCTCGACCGGCTGGAACCTCACGACCAACACCAACCCGTAACCCAGGACGGAATTGGTGACGGTTGCTGTGGCTCAGCCACAGCAACCGTCACCAATTTGTGGCGTCCGCCTCAGAAGAGCACTGACATAAACGTGCCGACCTCGGCGAAGCCGACCCGCTTGTACGCCGCTCGGGCCGCGGTATTGAAGTCGTTGACATACAGGCTGACGACGGGGGCGATCGACTCTTCGGCCTGCAGGACCACCGCCGCCATACCGCCGTTCGCCAGGCCACGCCCGCGCAGCGCCGGCTCGACCCACACGCCCTGGATCTGGCACGCCTGCGACGTTGCCGCACCGACCTCGGCCTTGAAGATCACCCGGCTGTCCTCGATGCGGGCGAAGGCCCGGCCTTGCGCGATCAGCTCAGCGACGCGCGCGCGGTAGAGCGCCCCGCCGTCCCCGTTCGACGGCGACACGCCGACCTCTTCGGTGAACATCGCGACACACGCCGGGTACAAGATGTCGATTTCGGACGCCGTGACCCGGCGCACCAGCGGGTCGGGCGCTACGCGCGGCGGGTCGCTGATGGCCATCAGCGGCTGATTGGCGCGCACTTCGCGGGCTGGGCCCCACGCGGATTCGAGCAGCGACCACAGGAGCCCGACCTGGTCGGCCGGCCCGACGATCGACGAACAGCGCCGGCCCTGCCGGCGGGCCTTCTCGGCGAAAACGCGGCAGGCCTCGGCGTCGGCGTTGACCGGAACGAGATTCGCGCCCGCGTAGCACAGCGCCGCGAGGCGGCCGCCAACCGCGTGCGCCCACACCTCGGCGCCGAGCCGCCACGGGTCGAGCCCGGCGCTGTCGAGTCGCGCGGCGACGAACACGTTTGCCACGGGATCGCGGTCGAGCAGGTCGCGAGCGGCCGCCAAGTCGCGGTCGTCGAGTACCCGCACCGGCGAACCACGCAGCACGAATTCCTCCTGCGCCGACGTCAAGACCGAGAAACTGATGACGAACCGCCGGCGCCGGGCGTTCCCGTTAGACGACCGTCACCTGCGGCTCGCCGGAGGCTACGCTCTCGGACCCGAGCTCGTCAGCCAACCGCATCGCTTCTTCGATCAGTGTCTCGACAATCTGCGCTTCAGGCACCGTCTTGATCACTTCGCCACGCACGAAAATCTGGCCCTTGCCGTTGCCGCTCGCCACGCCGAGGTCGGCCTCGCGGGCCTCGCCCGGGCCGTTCACGACACACCCCATCACCGCGACCCGCAGCGGCACGGTCATGCCCTCGAGACCTGCGGTGACCTCTTCGGCCAGCTTGTAGACGTCGACCTGGGCGCGGCCGCACGACGGGCACGAGACGATCTCGAGCTTCCGCTGGCGCAGGCCGAGCGACTCGAGGATGCCGATTCCGACCTTGACCTCCTCGACGGGCGGCGCGGACAGCGACACGCGAATCGTGTCGCCGATGCCCTCAGAGAGCAGGACACCGAACGCGACCGCCGACTTGATCGTGCCCTGCATCAGCGGGCCCGCCTCGGTCACGCCGAGGTGCAGCGGGTAGTCGGTCTGCGCCGCGAGCTGGCGGTAGGCCTCGATCATGATCAGCGGGTCGTGGTGCTTCACCGAGATCTTGATGTCGTGGAAGTCGTGCTCCTCGAACAGGCTGGCTTCCCACTTCGCCGACTCGACCAGCGCCTCCGGCGTCGCCTTGCCGTACTTGGCGAGTAGCCGGGGGTCGAGCGACCCGGCGTTCACGCCGATGCGGATCGGCGTGCCGTGGTCCTTAGCCGCCTGCGCAATCTCTTTGACC
>Ga0105240_10002812_pt1 | contig 27491 bp, 21 predicted proteins | sample KBSC54metaG_FD_80426 | JGI IMG/M metagenome (GOLD analysis project Ga0105240, IMG submission 80426) | Corn rhizosphere microbial communities from Kellogg Biological Station, Michigan, USA - KBS C5-4 metaG | ecosystem: Host-associated > Plants > Roots > Rhizosphere > Soil | place: Michigan, USA... | reverse complement strand
GCTTCCGCCGCGCCGGGCTTCAAGTGCAGCGCCTCGAGCAGCCCCTTCCACTTCCTCATGACCAACTCCGTCAGATTCAGCAGAATCGCCAGCGCCAGCAGCAGGGGCCACAAATCCATGATGGTCGGGATGCTCCGTCCCGCCGCGTCGTACACCTGACGAGCAGGCGGATTGAACCGGCCGCCGGTCGCCGACGCGATCTGCCGGAGCAACTGCGTGTTGTTCCCGTACTCGATCATTTCCTCTTCCTGGCGATAGAACCCGACCTCGGGGAATGCCGGCGAATCGGCCACCGGACGCACGCGGAACAAGCCCTGATTGGCGCCGATCGCCAAACTCCCGCGATAATGGCCCGCCGCCACCTTGCTGACCTTCAGCGCCTCCTGGAAGTTGTTCGGACCCATCACGAAGATGTCCGGCACCGTCGCCGGCTCCGGCACATTCTTCGATAGCCGGTACTCCACCACCAGATTGCCCGACGCTCGATCGTAGTCCGCGCTCGTCTCCGTCTGCGCCGCATGCGGCAGCAGATCGCGGAAGATGTTCGCCCACAGCCTGTCGAACCCCGGCCAGGTCACCCACTTCTCGGCCCAGCGATTCTTCGCATCGCTGGTGAACACCGCGCTCCGCCCCAGCCCGTATTGCCACCGCACGAACAGCGGATCGCCGCGGTCGGCCTCCAGAATCGTGTCCGACGTCGGCCGCGACTGGAACCGCACATACCCACGCAGAGTGGGCGCCGTTTCCATACCCACGCCCTCCAGAATCTCCGCCTGCTTCAACACCCGCGCTGTAATCGTCTTCTCGACCGCCGTCACGCCCGTGTGCTCTTCCACGTCGCGCAGCAGGATCTGTTCCAGCCCCGTGGGATCGTTCAGGAAATACGACTTGCCCTCTGCCGACGACGCCACCTTCTCCAAAAACGCGCGATTCACGTCCTGACCCAGCCCGACGGTCGAGATGGTGATGTGATTCGTCACAGCCTCCTTAGTCAGCGTCATGCTGTCGCCCTCTTCGCTGATACCGTCGGTCAGCAGCACGATGTGCTTATAAATCGCGGTCTGCGGCAGGATGCGCTGGTACGCCTCCGTGAGCGCCGGCGCGATCTGCGTACCGCCATCCGGCGTGATCCCGGCGATCAGCCGCTTGATGGCCGCCTTGTCTTCCGCCTTGCGAATCGGCACCGCCCACTGGAACGAGTTGTCGAAAATCAGCACCCCGACCGTATCCATCGGCCGCAGATTCTCCACCACGCCGATCGCCGCCAGCCGCGCCAGTTCGATCTTCCGCCCTTCCATCGACGACGATTTGTCGATGATCAGCACCACCGACGTGCCCTCAGGCGAACGCGGCGGTGCGAGCTTCGCGGGCAGAGTCCGCTCCAGCGCGTCCTCCGGCTGATTCTTCTTGTCGACGTAAACGTTGTGCTCGCCGGCGATCCAGATCAGGCCGCCGCCCTTCTTGACGAACTCTTCCAGCCCCGCCTTCCGCGGCTCCGGAATGCTTTCCATGTCCCAGTTATTGATCACCACAAGCTGATAATTGTCCAGCTTGTCCGGAATTCCGGTTTGCGAGTGCTCGACTTCGAACTGATTTGCCTGCAGCGTCCGATCCAGATGCTCGTTCGCCGTGGCCGGGTCGCGCGATACCACCAGCACGCGCGGATGCCGCAGAATGACAGCGTCTTCGAAGTGCGTCTCGCCCAGGCTCTCGGCCGAGATCTTGCCCGCCAGCGCAATCGCGCCGATCGAATTGACGTTGGCCTGCAAACGGAGGTGGTTGGTTCCCGTCGTGAGCGCGACCTTGCTGGTGCCGATCGCCTTACCCTCGGCCGTCATCTCCACTGTCGCCTGCACGGCCGCCGGCGATTCCAACGTGACCTCGATAGGGAAGCGTTCGCCGCTGAACACCTGCCCCGGAAACGATACCGATTGCAGCAGCAGCCCCGGCTTCGGCCGTCCCGCCACCGCCACGGTGTCGATGGGCACGTGCAGTTGCTGCGCCTGCCAAATCGCGCGCGCCGCGCTGCCCAGATTTTCGTTGCCGTCGGACACCAACAGCAGGCGCGGCACCATGCCTGCCGGCAGCGCCGCTACGCCGTCGCGGATCGCCGTTTCCAGATCGGTGCCCCGCCCCGCCGCTCCCGCCGTGTGCCGCAATTGCCAGCCCTTGCCGCCGTGCTCGTCCAGCGCCGCGTTGCGCGTGATGCGCGCGAAGGGCACGACATGCATCCAGTGCCGTCCGCGCGCCGATTCCATGCGATCGGCCAGTCCCGATTCGGCCCGCAGATCGTCCGCCGACACACTCGCCGACGTATCGGCCAGTAGCGCTACGGCGACCTTGGTCTCGTAGACCGTCAGGCGCGGCATCGCGAGGGCCAGTGCGATAGCGAGGAACGTTCCCGCCTTCAATCCCAGCGCGAGGCGTCGCGACGACGATCGCCATTCCCATGCCACCCAAATCAGCGGAGCCAGCGCCAGCAGCAATGCCCACGGCCGCTCAAACGTCATCGCTGGACCTCCGAGTGTGTGATCGCCATTCCCGCCACAGCGAATCGCGGGTTAAGGGCTCGCTCCCTTACGGTCGCGGCTCCGTTATGGCGACGAGGGCGGAGGGGCGAATTGCGGCGATGATGAGCGAGTGTCATCGCTGCACCTCCGCCGCATGCCCTGCCTTTTCGCGCATCAACAACGGAATCGAACGCAGCGACCGCCGGAAGCTCCCGAACAGGATCCACTCGAGCAGCAGCCCGAACGCTCCCGCCGCTGCCAGCCACGGCCACACCTCGATCGTCCCGTCGAGCACCACCGCGAAATGCGGAATCCCCTGCCGCGCATCCGCGGGCGGGACCCACTTGGAATCCCACAACTCCGGAATCGCCATCGCGTACAGATACTCGCGCCCGCCCGCCGACACGCGCACCGACCCCGGCGTGCCGGAGAAGAACTGCACCGTTCGATCATGCATCGTAAATGGCAGCGGCGCGCCGTCGTCGCCGGTCACCTTCACGTCTTTCTGCGCGACGTCCTGATCCAGCGGCAGCTTGACCGTCCCCACGCTGCCGCCGGATACTTCCTTGCGCTGGAAGATCTCGGGCGACACCCACCGCAGCAAATTCGCGAACAGCAGCGGCGTCGCCAACTCGTACTTCAGCGCCGAGAGCGCCGGGTGGAAGCCCAGCACGACGATCTTGGGATTGCCATCGCGCGCCACGATCACCGGACCGCCGGCCACCTCGCCGACCTTCCCATCCGCCGGCGCGGCCTCGAAAATCTCGACGTTATCCAGCTTGAAGTCCTTCGTGCGCAGGCCTGCCGAAGCCGGGTGTCCCGGATTCCATCCGCCGAACGCCACATCTTTTGCGGTAGTGCGCACCGGGATCGGCGACCCATTAGCGGGCGGATCGATCCACAGCGAATCGGCCGCCGGACGCTGCGGCGGAATAAAACGGTCGAGAATCACCAGCCCGCGATCGTTCGGCTGATACTCGGCCGGTTTGCGGAAGATCGGCGTCACGCGCGGCGTCGCGGCCAGCACGGGACGCAGCAACTCCGGCTCATTCGAATACACCGTCACCGTCAGCGTGGGCTGCGACGGCAGTTCGATTTCGGCGTGATCGTCCGCCGGGAAAACATCGTGCGGCGTCAAAGTCACGCCTACGATTCCTGCCGCCGACGTGCGGTACTCGAACGTGGTCTCCGCATCGCCGCCCGGAGTGAGCGTCAGATGCTGCGCTCCGATCGCCACGCGTCCGACCTCCTGCGGCGTGCCGAAATCCAGCGACACGTTCACCGTCCGCGGCGCCGTCCCGTAGTTGTGCGCCGAAACGTAAATCTCCCAGATCGCCGGATCGCTGGCCGAACGCCGCATGCCAATCTTGCGCAGCCCGCAGTTCTCCACGTTATCGGCAATCGACAGCACACGCAGATTCTTTGGCGGAGCCCCCGCCCCGGTGGGTGCGGCCGACGTGCGCCCCGGACCAATGAACGCAATCTCTCCGGGATGCCGGCCTTCCTGAGCTTGAATGTGCCTCGCGAACGAAAGCGCCTGGTTCAAATTGAGCGCCGTCGACCCCGGCTGCGATGCCTGAATCGCCGCGTCCACCTTCCGGTGATCCGGCTCGAACGCAGTCGCCGGTGTCGCTAGCGCATCCGCGCGCACCAGCATCACGCGATCGCGCGCCGGCAAAGCGCGCAAGTATTGATGCGCTCGCTGTCGGGCCACGTCCATGAGGCTGCCCCGCCCCGAGCGCGCCAGCATCCATGCCGACGTATCCAATACGATCACGTGATCGCGTCCCGCCAGCGCCGGAGTGCCGAAGCGCAGTTGCGCAATCGCGAGCAGCAGCAGCCCCATACCGATCAGTTGCAGCAGCAGCGACCAGGGCTGATTGATGTGCCGCCGCCGCGCGGCTACGGCGGGCTGTTCGGCTGCCACCCAGAACCGCAGCGTCGATACGACCTGCTTGCGCCGCGAACGGTCCAACAGGTAGAGCGCCACCGAGACCGCGCCGATCGAACCGAAGACCGCCAGAAACTGGAATAGCGACAAATTCAGCAGATACATGGTATTTCCAGCTCCCGGCCCGGATTCACGCCACTCCCCTGGCCCTGATCAAGTCCCCGAAAATAACGGATTCGAGCGGCTGCGACGTGGTGATCCCCGCATAACGGCCGCCGCTGCGCAGCGCCATCGTGCGGATGGTCTCCGCGTATTCGTCGAAGGCGCGCGTGTACCGCTTGCGCGCTTCCTCGTCGAAATCCAATTTCAACGCGGCGCCCGTTTCGGCATCGCGCAACTCGAGTTCGCCCACCCACGGCGGATTGCGATCCTCATCGCTCCACACCTGCAGCAGCATGAGTTCGTGGCCGAAATCGGCAAGATACTGCAGCGCCCGCTCGCAGCCGCGATCGTCCAGAAAATCGGAAATCACGATCACCAGTCCGCGCTGCGAATAGCTACCGATGAAGTCGCGGACCACCGCCGTGTAATCGGTCGCGCCGCCAGGCTGCATCGACGCGATCGAATCCATGACGCTCGGGAAACGATGGCGCCCGCCGCTGCAGAACGTGCGATGCGAGAGGCGATTGCCGAAGGAGTGGATCTCCATCGTATCCAGCCGGACCAGCCCCACGTAGCACAACGACGCCGCCAGCTTGCGCGCATAGTCGAACTTCTGGCCGCCATGCGCGGTCATGGAAGCGCTGGTGTCCAGCAGCATGCGCACCGGCACGCGCGGCTCCACCTGAAACATTTTGAGGAAGAGTTTTTCCAGGCGCAGGAACGCGCGCCAGTTGACGGCCCGGAGATCGTCGCCGTGATGAAAATTCCGGTGATCCAGAAACTCCTGGCCGGGACCGGCGAAGCGCGACATATTGTGTCCACCGACCAGTCCGGGGAAGGACTTCTTCCAGTGGATCGTCAACCTCTCCAGCTTTTCCAGGAACTCCCGGTCCAACAGCGGGGCGGGCATAGATTACCTACGCGGCGGACGTTTTGGCGGTTACGCCCTTGATCACTGCTTGCAGAATGGTTTCCGGCGTTTGACCGTCGGCATGCGCGTCGAAGTTCAGAATGATGCGATGCCGCAAAACCGCGGCGGCCACATGATTGACATCTTCGATCGAAAGATGGAAGCGGCCGCGCATCAGCGCCAGCACGCGCCCGCACTCCACCAGGGCCTGCGCGCCGCGCGGCGAGCTGCCGTAGCGGACGTATTTGCGAGTCAGCTCGTGCGCTTCCGGCTGATCCGGCTGCGTCGCCATGACCATGTGGATGGCGTACTCCTGCACGTGCGGAGCGACCAGCACTTCACGGCACACGGAGCGAACTTGCGCGATCGCGTCGCGATCCATCACCGGCACGGGAACTTCTTCCTCGCGCTGGATGGTACGCTCCACGATCCGGCTCAATTCGGCGCGGCTGGGATACGTGACCAGAATCTTCATGAGGAAGCGATCCAGTTGCGCTTCGGGCAACGGATACGTTCCTTCCATTTCGATGGGGTTCTGCGTGGCCATCACGAGGAACGGTTGTTCCAGTGTATGAGTGGTGGTGCCGCTGGTGACGGTGCGCTCCTGCATCGCCTCGAGCAGCGCCGATTGCGTTTTCGGAGTGGCGCGGTTGATCTCGTCGGCCAGCACCAGGTTTGCGAAGATCGGACCCGGCTGGAAGCGCAGACTCTTGCCGCCCGTGCCTTCCGTGTCGATAATCATGCTGCCCACGATATCGGCGGGCATCAGGTCCGGCGTGAATTGAATGCGCGAGTACTTCAACTGCATCGTGCGCGAGAGAGTGCGCAGAAGTGTGGTTTTGCCCAGTCCCGGAACGCCTTCCAGCAGGACGTGGCCGCCGGCCAGCAGGCAGATGAGGACGCCATCCACCACGTCATCCTGTCCAACGATAATTTTGGCTATTTCGCGCCGTACGGCATCGAGCCTGGTAACGGCCTGTTGAAGAGTCGCTTCGGATCCCACGTTTTTCATTGTAGAGCACGCGTCGCTCCAAATAGAGACGTAGCTCGAAAGAAAACGTACGTGAGAAAAGAGGTTGCGCTAGACGCCGGCTTGCTGGCCTATCTTGTGGACTAGCACGTCGAGAACGGAGGCCATTTCCGTGAGAGCGCTGCGAGCCTGCTGCGGGAAAAGACTGCGAGTCATCCGGTAATAGACCCGCATCACTTTATAATCGATGACCAGCAGGCGATCCTCAAACGATTCGAGTTCCAAAGCGGCCGCGTGTTCGAGCAGATAAGTGAGCACCTGGAAATCGCGATTCAAACTGCGGTGCAGCGGACCCAGCGCTTCGCTGGTCTTCAGCCGCGCTTGCACATCGGCGACGTTGAACCTGCCGTCCGGGCCTGCTTCTGTCCGTTCAACTTCCTCAGCCGCCGTGCGGATCAACAGAATGCAGCTGTACCGGAACCAGTAAACAAACAGAATTGCCGAAAATCCGATAATTAATAAGCTCGCCAGCATCGCAATCCAATTAATGTTATGGGCCCAAACGGTACTAGGCCGACCATGACGAGTCTACCACCTCAATTATGTGGTATGCAACACCTAAGTGAGTACTAGAACACCTGCGCCTGCGGGGAGCCGGGCCGATCTCTTCGGGAAGTCCGGTACTGAACCCTGTTTTCTTGACGCTGATGGTCGCTCCCGAATTAACTCGTGGGACTCGGCCTCCCGCCTGCGAACGGGCCGGAGGCGCTAGTCCTGCAGTTTGCCCGTCCGATAGGCTTCGTAGGAGCCGAGATCGAAATGGCCGTGCCCGCTCAAACAGAACAGAATGGCCTTCGGCTTGCCCTCTTCGCGCGCCATCAGGGCTTCGTCCACCGCCGCCCGGATCGCATGCGAGGATTCGGGCGCCGGCAGAATCCCTTCCGTTCCTGCAAATTGTAAAGCGGCGTCGAAAACCGGAGTCTGCGGGTACGCCTTGGCTTCGATGTGGCCCAATTTGAGCAGATGGCTCAGCAGCGGAGATGCGCCGTGATACCGCAGCCCGCCAGCGTGAATCCCCGGCGGCACGAAATCGTGCCCCAGCGTATACATCTTGATCAGCGGCGTCAGTTTCGCCGTGTCGCCGAAATCGTATTCGAAACTGCCCTTCGTCAGGCTCGGACACGCCGCCGGTTCGACCGCCAGAATCCGCGGACCTTTCCCCGCCAGCCGGTCGAGCACGTACGGCAGCGCCAGTCCGCCGAAATTGCTGCCGCCGCCGAAGCACCCGATCACGACGTCGGGATCTTCGCCCGCCATCTCCATCTGCAGCTTGGCTTCCTGCCCGATCACCGTCTGGTGCAGCATTACATGATTGAGCACGCTTCCCAGCGCATAATTTGTATCCGAATGCGTGGCCGCGTCTTCCACCGCCTCGCTGATCGCAATGCCCAGGCTGCCCGGTGAATCGGGCGTTTCGGCCAGCACCGCGCGTCCCGAATTCGTATGGTCGCTGGGACTGGGGTAAACCTCACCGCCCCAAGCGTGCATCATCATCCGCCGGTACGGCTTCTGGTCGTAACTAATGCGCACCATGTAAACGGTACATTCCAGGCCGAACATCTTGCAGGCCAGCGAGAGTGCGCTGCCCCACTGTCCCGCGCCCGTTTCCGTAGCCAGCCGCCGGATCCCCGCTCGCTTGTTGTAATACGCCTGCGCGACCGCCGTGTTCGGTTTGTGGCTTCCCGCCGGACTCGTGCCCTCGTACTTGTAGTAGATGTGCGCCGGAGTGTCGAGCGCCTTCTCCAGCCGTCGCGCGCGGAACAGCGGCGTCGCGCGCCACAGCTTGTAAATGTCCATCACCTCGCCCGGGATGTCGATCGCCGGCTCCGGCGAGAATTCCTGCTGGATCAGTTCCATCGGGAAAATCGCGCTGAGGTCCTGCGGCGCCAGCGGCTCGCGAGTCTGAGGATTGAGCGGCGGAGCAAGCGGCTCCGGCAATGCGGGCAAGACATTGACCCAGGCTGTAGGGATCTGGCGATCCGACAGCAGGAACTTAGAGGTTTCAGACATGGAAGGCTTATTGTAGCCGGAGTTCACGGAACATTTGCGACGCGCTTCGCGTAAAATCTGCCAGAGGAGCGGTAATGATCCTGAGAAGCTTCGCGGTGACTATGGCAGCCCTGACTCTGGCCGGTTGCAACATCCAGCACGAGCCCGCCGGCCCCACACAGTACGAGACCCGGACAGTCGATCGCGACGACGCCAAAGCGGTCAACGTGCACCTGACCATGGGCGCGGGCCAAATGAAGGTCGGTAGCGGAACCGGCAAGCTGATGCAGGCCTATTTCACCTATAACGTGCCCTCGTGGAAGCCCGAGATGCGTTACAGCGCCGGCGATCTGACCGTCGAACAGCCGAGCTCACACGGCGCTCATCTCGGCCCGCAGAAGTACGAATGGGACCTGCGTTTCGCCCAGGACATCCCTCTCAATTTCCACGTCAATTTCGGCGCCGGCGAGGCCCAGCTCGATCTCGGCAGCCTCACTCTGCAGAATGTCGACGTCGACATGGGAGTCGGCCAGCTCAAGCTCGATCTCCGCGGCGCGCCCAAGCACGACTACAACGTGAATATCAACGGCGGCGTCGGCGAGGCGACCGTCAGGCTCTCCGCCGATGTCGGAATCTACGCCGAGGCATCCGGCGGCATCGGTGAAGTCACCGCCCGCGGACTCGCTAAACGCGGCGATCACTGGGTCACCGACGCCTACGAACAGCCCGGCCCCAAGATCCGCATCACCGTCCACGGCGGCATCGGCCAGATCAATCTCGTCGCCGAGTAGGCCGGCGCCGTCGGCCGCTGGCGTTACCATGAGGTTGTGAGTTTCGAGAGCGTCGCGGACAACCTGCGCGAATCCTTCCGTGTCATCGCGGCCAGCCGCGCCGGCGGTGAAGTGCGCGAACTCCACGGCGTCAGTATCGCTTCAGCAGGCGTCACGTTTCAGATGTTCAATGCGGCGTTCCTCTCCGCGCCCATCGCTACGGAGGCCGAGCTCACGCAGCGCGTCCTGCTCACCGCGATGCACTTTCAGTCGCGCAACCAGGAGTGGGCGTACTGGGTCTGCGAGGACTGGCTCGCCGGAAAACCGCGCAAGCGCCTGCGCCAGGCCCTGGAGAAAGTCGGCCTCCGCCACTCGGTGGACCTCCCGGGCATGATGGCCGATCGTGTCGAGCCTCCGCTGAAGCGGCCGGCGCACCTCGAAGTCCGGCGCGTCTGCGATGCGGCGACCCGTGCCGCGTTTTGCGCCATCGGCTCGACCTGCTTCCACGTGCCGCTGTCCTGGTTTTGCGAAGTCTTCGACAGCGATTCGGTATTCCAAAGATTCGTCGCCTACGTTGGGTACGTGGATGGAGAACCCGTCGCCACCACCGCCCTGGTCATCGGCGGCGGCGTAGTCGGCGTATACAACGTGGCGACGCTCCCGCAGCACCAGCGCAAAGGATACGGCGAAACCGTAATGCGCCACGCCCTTTCCGACGCCCGCCGCGACCACGGCATCGAGCGCACCATCCTCCAATCCACCCCTGCCGGCTACCGACTCTACGAGCGCATGGGCTTCCGGCCGGTCACCCGCGTGGGTGTGTATTCGACGTGAGGGTGAGCTGTCGGCAATCAGCTGTCAGCGATCGGCTAACCTAAACCCCCGCGCGCCGCGATGATCTGCAAGCCGCAGCGATCAACTAGACCCGGCGCGCAGCGCCGTAAGCTGAAAGCTGAAAGCTCCTCGCTGATCGCTGACAGCTCCTCACAACCCCGCCAACCCGCCCCCCGCGATCATCCCCTCGATCCTCTCAATATCCTTATAGTAAGGGCGATCCCCCGTCAACCGCGGACTCACCGCCCGAATCCGCTCCCGCGCCTCCTCCAGCACCGGACTGCTCTTCAGCGGCGCCAGCAAATCCAGCGCCCGCGCCGCCGTCAGCGCCTCGATCGCGAGCACCGCCCGCGTATTCCGCACGACCCTCTGCAGCTTCACCGCCGACGTCATCCCCATGCTCACGAAATCTTCCTTATTCCCGCTCGTCGTGATCGACCCCGTCGACGCCGGATGCGCCAGCACCCGATTCTCCGCCACCAAGCTCGCCGCCGTTACCTGCACCATCATCAGTCCCGATTCCAGCCCCGCATGTCCCGCCAGGAATGCCGGCAGATCTTCGTTGAGCGCCGGATTCACCAGCCGGTCGATCCGCCGCTCCGAAATTCCCGCCAGCGCCGAAAGCGCAATTGCCGCGAAGTCCAGTTGGAACGCCAGCGACTCGCCGTGAAAATTCCCGCCCGACAGAATCTCGTCGTCGAACACCAGCGGATTGTCCGTCGCCGAATTCAACTCGATCCCAAACACCCGCCGCGCCTCCGCCAGCGCCTCGCGCACCGGACCGTGCACCTGCGGAATGCACCGCAACGAGTATGCGTCCTGCACGCGCCCGCATCCCCGATGCGACTCGCGAATCTCGCTGCCCTCCATCAGCCGCCGCAGATGCGCCGCGCTTTCCAACTGTCCCGGATGCGGACGCGCCGCATGGATCCGCTCGTCGAATGCGCGCGGCGTCCCCCGCTGCGCATCCAGCGTCATCGCCGCCAGCACTTCCGCCGTGCCGGCCAGGATCTCCGCCGCCGCCAACTCCAGGCACCCGATCGCCAGCATCGCCTGCGTCCCGTTGATCAGGCTGATGCCTTCCTTCGGATGCAGTTCGATGGCTTCGATCCCCGCCCGCGCCAGCGCCTCGCCGCCCGCCATCACTACGCCCTGATACTCGGCCTCGCCCTCGCCGATCAGCACCAGCGCCATGTGCGCCAGCGGCGCCAGATCGCCCGACGCCCCCACGCTCCCCTGCGACGGCACCACGGGCGTGACCCCGCGATTCAGCAGATCGCACAACCGCTCCGCTACCAGCGGACGAATCCCCGAGAATCCCTTCGCCAGCACATTCGCGCGGATCACCATCATCGCGCGCACCACGTCGCGCGCCAGCGGGTCGCCCACCCCCGCCGCATGCGACCGGATCACGTTCCGCTGCAGCTGATCCAGATCCTCGCGCGGAATCCTCACATTCGCCAGCAGCCCGACGCCCGTATTCACCGCGTAAATCGGCGCGTCCCCCGCCGCCAGCCGCTCGATCAGCGCCCGCGACGCATTCATCCGCTCCACGGCCTCCGCCGCCAGTCCGACCGCGCCTCCCCGCGCGATCGCCACCACCTCTTCGATCGTCAGCGAATTGCCATCGAGCTTCACACTCATCACGGCTAGGTTAACTGATAGCGGGGCCGGTCTTCTCGCTCGATGTCGCCACCATGGATAATAGTACGGATGAGGGCCACGATCGAACTACCCGAACCGGTATTTCATCTCCTGCAAGCCCGTGCGGAGCAGCGGAGTTCGAGCATCCAAGCAGTAATTCTCGAAGCGATCCAGCACGAAATCGCACGCGATGCAGCGCCAGGCGAGAAGCGTCGGGTATCGCTCCCGCTCATCCGGTCTACCCGGCCGGGTTCACTGCATTCGCTGACCAATACCGAAATCGATGACATCCTCGGCTGACACCGTTTGTCTTCCCGACGTGAACGTCTCGATAGCCGCAATCTCAGACAGGCCCGAACATCACGAGACGGTCCGCCAATGGTTCGATGCTGCTTCCAGTCCGGTCTGCTTCTGCCGACTCACTTAAATGGCGTTTCTCCGCCTCCTCACGAATCCGAAAGTTATGAACGAGGACGTCCTCAGCCCGGCCGGGGCGATCCAGGTCTACCGCGAACTACTCTCGGATGAACGCGTGCGCTTCGAAGCAGAACCTCTCGATGTCGAGACTGCCTGGTTTTCTTTTGATGGGCATCCCCACCGCGAGCGGCAGCACCTGGAAATTTCGCTTGGTCACCTTTGATCGAGGCATGCGTCGATGGCCCGCGCTTGCATTAGAACTTCTAATCCCAGCGTGAGTCCGCGAAATAACGCTCTTCCCACTCTGATACAATTCCGCAAATGGCCGACACCGCCTACGCTCCGATGGCCACGACCCGTCCCCGACACCACGCCCTCGTCCGCGTCACGCACTGGATCACCACGCTCGCCTTCCTCGCCCTCCTCGTCACCGGACTCGAAATCCTCATCTCGCACCCGCGCTTTTATTGGGGCGAAACCGGCAACGCGCTCTCGACTCCGCTCTTCAAAATACCGATCCCCGCATCCCGCGCCACCGTCCCCACCGGCTACCACTACGTGCTCCCCGACCAGAACGGCTGGAGCCGTTATCTCCATTTCCAATCCGCCTGGCTCGCCGTCCTAACCGGCCTGCTCTACATCGCGTTCGGACTCGCCAGCGGCCACTTCCGCTGCAACCTGCTTCCTTCGCGCGCGCCACTCGACGCAACCGCCTACAACCCCCTCCAACGACTCACCTACCTGCTGGTAATCTTCGTCCTTTTCCCTCTCGTGATCTGGACCGGACTGGCCATGTCTCCCGCCATCGCCTCCGCGATTCCCGCCGCCGTCACGACTCTCGGCGGCCAGCAATCCGCGCGCACCATCCACTTCTTCGTCACCATCCTCCTGGTCCTTTTCTTATTGGTTCACCTCGTCAAGGTCTGGCTCGCCGGATTCCGCCAACGCGTCGGCGCCATGATCACCGGCCGCCCCGCCACAGATTGGAGCGCACATGAGTAAACTCTCGCGACGAAATCTCATCGCCGCCGGACTCGTCACCGCCGGCAGTGCATCCGGACTCGCGGTCGCGGCCAGGATCGCGCGCGGCTACGGCCTCGTCCCGCCCGATGGCGGCGGCCTCTACGGCCCCGGCGAAACGCTCACTTACGCCGCCCAGCGCATTCTCACGCGCCACTCCCTCGCCCGCGAATTCCCGCGCACCCAGATTTCGCGGCCGCCCTTCCCCAACGAAGTCGCGCCGCTCGGCGACACGTTCGAACGCCTCCGCCAAGCTTCCTTCGCTGACTGGCGCCTCACCATCGACGGCTTAGTCGCACGCCCATCCACTTTCTCGCTCGCCGAAATCAAGAGCTTCCCCCGACGCACCCAGATCACCCATCTCGCCTGCGAAGAGGGCTGGTCGTACATCGCGGAATGGACCGGCGCCCCGCTCTCCCACATCCTCGATCTCGTAGGCACGCGCCCCGAAGCCCGCTACGTCGTCTATCGCTCCATTCAACGCGATTGGTGGGAGAGCATCGACATGGCCGACGCCCTCCACCCCCAGACCATCGTGACCCACGCGATGAACGATGCCGACCTCCCCGTCCCATTCGGCGGACCTCTCCGCTTGCGCGTCCCCCGCCAACTCGGCTATAAGAGCGTCAAGTACATCACCAGCCTGACCGTCACCGACAGCCTGAAATCGTTAGGCAAAGGCCTGGGCTCAGCGTCTCCCGAAGGTGGATACGCCTGGTACGCCGGCATCTGACTAACGTCTAAGCAGCTCGACGATCTCCGGCCGGCGCATTTTTTCAGCCCACGCGCGCGGTGTCGCCCACGGCTCCGCGTCGACCTCCACCGGATCCGCCCCACGCGCCAGAAACAGCTTCACCATTTCAATCCGCCCCCACCGGCATGCCCATCCGAGCGGCGTGCTCTTCAGAAGATGGTCGCGGACATCCAGGCGCGCCCCCGCATCCAGCAAAATGGTCGCCAGTTGCACACCCACTCCGTGATCGCGGGAAACCGCTTCGTGCAGCATCGTCTGGCCGTAATCCGCGGCGCGGTGATGCGGACCGCAGCGGGCCAGGATCAACCGGAAGCACTCGCAACTCTCGGCCTGCTGCTGCGCATCGTAATCCTGATGGCCGGGCAAGGGCCGCCACAGCATCCAGAACCATCGAGGATCGTCGCGCGCCCAGTCGACATGTTCGAGCGCCATGCGGACAATCTCGGCGCACAACGAACTCGCGCCGCCCCACAACAGTTGCTCCGCCACCGTGCGCCCCGAAAAATCGTTCGGCTCGATGTGCGGATCGATTTCCCCCGCCAGCATCTTCCGCGCGATTTCCGTCTGCCGCGCGTACCCCGCCGACCCCGGATCGATCCAGCCGCCATACCGCTCCATCAGCGCGATCGTCTCGGAATCGCCGGCGTAGTACGCGCGGTATGTAGCCGACCCCGAGGTCCACACGTTCGCATTCGGATCCGCGCCACGCTCCAGCAGCAGGCGCGCCATCTCCCTCCGCTTCTGCACCACGGCTTCGAATAGCGGACCGCCGGCCGACCACGTCTGCTCGGCGATCGATCCAATCTGCGTGCGCTCGTCCGGATCGAGTGCCCGGTCGAGCAATCGGCGCAGCACGTCGAACTGATTGCCCCTGACGGCCGCTTGCAGCACGCCCTTACCTTCCAGTTCCTGCCTGGACCGCTTCTCCAAATACTCCCACCGCCCCAGCGCCGCCGCCGAGATCGGACTCAGTTGCGCGCCGTGCTCCAGCAGCAGTGCCGCCGTCCGCTCAAACTTCTCGGTGTCGAACACCCATGGTCCGCACTGCCCGCTCGCCGCATAGTCCAGCGGAGTCCAGCCATGATGCGAGTTCCGGTTGACGTCCGCCCCTCGATCGAGCAGCCATTTCATCCACCGCATCGCGCCCAGTCCCGCGGCCTGATGCAGCATCGTCCGCCCGTCCGCCGGGCACATGTCCGCCAACTCGGGATGCTCGTCGAATGCGGCCACGATCGCGTCTTCGCTCCCCGCTTGAAACGCCTGCTCGCATTTGCGCACAGCCTCCGACGGACCCTCAGGGCTGCGCGCGCCCCGCTTCTCACGTGCCTCACGGAGCACCTCGGCGATCTCGTCGTACCCGCGATCGCGCGCCAGAATGTACGGACTGGTCGCTTCGCGCTTGGGGTAAATACCGCCGTCCGGGTCGGCCCCGAATTCGAGCAGCAGCTTGGTCAATACGAGATCGCGACGCAGCACCGCCATATGGATCGCACGCATTTCGCCGCGGCCCAGGTCCACAATCTCCGGCCGTCGCGTGAGCAACTCCCGCACAGCCGTCACATCGCCGCTCTCCGCGGCCTCATGCAACCTCGCGGCGGTCACACCGTCGACCGCGGCCTTCAGTTTCGGCCAGCTTTCGAATCCGTACGACCGCGCCAGCACGAACTGCGCGTCATGCAGCGCAAACGTTTCGGGCGTCGCGGTGCGATGATACGCCGTGATTTCAGCGGCAGCTTCCGCGGACGACGCACGATAGGCCTCAAGCAATTCCTTGGCCTGTCGTTTTAGTTGATCGAGGTCGGGGTTCTCGCGCATGGCGCGAGTCGGCGGCTTTTGACTCATATGAGCTCCTTTCCTGGCCGCGCCTATCCGGCACGCGCCGTGGTTGCCCGCCGTCCGCTGTGCCGGGCCAGAAAAGAGTTCATTACACGAACTGCTTCACCAACGATTTCGGGGTGGACGCGGTCCTTCCCGCGGACTTGGTTGGCGCCCCGAGCGCCAGCCGCCAGCATATCAAAGTTGGCCGCATCCGCGCCTGCGCTAAGCTGTGAAGCATGTCCAATTCTTCACTCGCCGAAACCTTGACGCAATCGCTCGATCTGGCCCAGCCTCCCATCGCGGTCTGCCTCCTCGATGAACTGCCAGCCGGTGTCGAACTCTGGAGCGGCGCCGCGCCGGCCGGATGCCGGTTCTGGCAGGAAGCCTCCACGCGCGTCTTCGCCACCGTACCCGCCGACCACGCCAGTTGCGCCATCGGGCAATACACGCACAACCTGTCGATGACGCCCGCCTCCGAAAAGGACCTCGGCGACGCGCTCCGCATCTTCGACTCTCTCTCGTACGTGCGCGAGCAGGACATCCCGTCGATCCCCGTCCTCAAATCGCAGCCGAAGTACGTCGTCTACGGACCGCTTGCGTCAACGCCCGCCGCGCCCGACGTCGTGCTGCTGTTCGTCAAACCCGGCCAGACCCTCATCCTCTCCGAAGCCTCGTGGCAGGTCGAAGGCGGAATGCCGCCCGCGATGGGCCGCCCCGCATGCGCAGTCGTGCCGCAATCCGCCAACTCCGCCCGCTCTGCCCTGAGCCTCGGCTGCTGCGGCGCTCGCGCCTATCTCGATGTCCTCACCGACGACGTCGCCCTCTACGCCCTTCCCGGTGCCGGACTCGAAGCCCTCACCGAGCGCATCGCCGCCCTCGCATCCGCCAATGCGACCCTCACAAAATTCCACCAGCTCCGGCGCACCGACATCGCATCCGGCAACTCCCCCAGCATCATGGATTCCCTCGCCGCCCTCCAGCGCGCGTGAGATATGTGAAACAGCGAGTCTTGAGCGCGACCGGCGGCAAGCGCAGATAAGCTCGGTTCGGGCCGCGCCATCGCTGCCACGGCCGTGTTTCTTGCTTGTCTTCTTTGCGGCTTCGCGTCTTGGCGTGAACCCTACGCGATGGAATACCAACTCTGGCAATTTCCAAGCGCCCGTCGCGTATCTCACGGTCAAGTAGGGCGGGCCGGATCGCCATGAGCGTCAGCTATTGGAGACGAGTAATCCCGCTGCAGTAGCTGATCGCTGAAAGCTGATCGCTGAAAGCTTTTCCTACCCGTGCCGCTTCTGTCTCGCCGATATCAGCTCGTCGATGTTGACCAGCTCGGTAGGATAGTCGCCCGTATAACACGCGTAGCAGTATTCATGCCGCTCGTCATCGTCCACCGCCTTACGCAGCGACGCCTGCGACAGATACCCGAGACTGTCCGCCTCAACAAACCGGCGAATCTCCTCGATCGTGTGATTAGACGCGATCAGCTCGCTCTTCGTCGGCGTGTCCACGCCATAAAAGCACGGCGAAACCGTCGGCGGACACGAGATCCGCAGATGCACCTCGCGCGCCCCGGCCTGCCGGACCATGCGCACAATCTTGCGGCTGGTCGTGCCGCGCACGATCGAATCGTCCACCAGCACCACACGCTGTCCCTGCAGCAGATGCCGCACCGGATTCAGCTTCAGCTTCACGCCGAAATCGCGGATCGCCTGGTTCGGTTCGATGAACGTCCGCCCCACGTAATGATTGCGGATCAGCGCCTGCTTGTACGGCAGCCCCGATTCCGCGGCATACCCGATCGCCGCCGTCACGCCCGAGTCGGGCACCGGCACCACCAGGTCAGCATCCGCCGGACACTCCCGCGCCAGCAAACGCCCCAGTTCTTCCCGCGATTCCACCACCGGACGCCCGAACACGATGGAATCCGGCCGCGAAAAGTAGACATGCTCGAACACGCACTGCGACCGCGGCTTTTCGGGAGTCCACCGCTCCCGCGTCATGCCCTCCGGCCCGATGATCACCATCTCGCCGGGATCCACCTCGTGCAGATACACCGCGCCGATCAGGTCGAACGCGCAACTTTCCGACGCGAACACGTAGCACTTGTGACCGCCCGAAACTTCCATCTCGCCGACCGCCAGCGGACGGAACCCGTTTGGATCGCGCGCCACGATGATCCGGTCCTGCGCCAGGAACACCAGCGAGAATGCGCCGTCCAGTTGCAACAGCGCATCGCGCAGAGCGCCCGCCAGCGTTCGCTCGGAAGAATGCGCCACCAGGTGCAGAATGACTTCGGTATCGCTCGACGCCTGGAAGATCGCGCCCCGCCGTTCCAGTTGCGCGCGCAGTTCACCCGCGTTGGTAATGTTCCCGTTGTGGGCCACCGCGACCTTGCCCTTGTTGCACGTCACCGAAAACGGCTGCGCGTTCAGCAGCACCGTATCGCCCGCCGTCGAATACCGCGTGTGCCCGATCGCCAGTTCGCCGGGCAGGGTCTTCAGCACGGGCTCGGTGAAGATGTCCGCCACGTGCCCCATGGATTTATGGGTGTAGACTTCCTGGCCGTCGGTCGTGCAGATTCCGGCGCTCTCCTGCCCGCGATGCTGAAGCGCATACAGCCCCAGATACGCGAGTTTGGCAGCCTCCGGATGGCCGTAAATCGCAACTACGCCACACTCTTCGTGGAATTTATCAAACATTAGTTACCGTCGAGGAAGCCGAGAGTTGAGTTTCGAGGGCGCGGGTGTAGGTCGACTTGAGAGCGGATATCTCCCATGAACCCAGAGTCATGGTGCGCTGGCGGATTTCGATGCCCTTCTCTATTGTAACGCCCACCACAGGCGCCTCGACCCCGTGCCGTTCCGCGATGGATTGCACGCGCTTCGCCAGCGCCGTCGAAATCAGAATCCGCGACGGCCCTTCGTGGAATGCCAGCACTTCCGGCCGCAGGTCCGAATCGATATCCACCTGCCCGCCGATTTCCGCGGGACCGAACGAGCACTCCGCCAGCGCCACCGCCAGCCCGCCGTCCGAAAGGTCGTGCGCCGATTCGGCCAGCCCCTCGGAAATGATCTCGCGCATCGCCGCCTGCACTCGCAATTCGCGGTCCAGGTCGATGGCCGGAGGCAGCCCCCACAGTTGCTTGGCGATTTCCTTGGCGTATTGGCTGCTACCGAAGCGCGTATCGTCGCAGTTCCCGATGCCGCCCAGCAGCACCAGGCTGCGTCCGGCGTGCTTGAACGGAATGCTGACCGGCGCCTCGGTCTTCATCAGCCCCACGATGCCGATCACGGGAGTCGGATAAATTCCCTCTCCCAGCGTCTCGTTGTACAGGCTGACATTGCCGCCGGTGATCGGTGTATCGAACAGGCGGCAGGCATCGGACATGCCCTCGATCGCTTCCACCAGTTGCGCCATGATCTCCGGCCGCTCGGGATTGCCGAAATTCAAACAGTTCGTCGCCGCCACAGGGAACGCGCCCACCGTCGACAGATTGCGGCAGCATTCGGCCACCGCGAGAATCGCTCCCTCGCGCGGCGAAAGATACGTGTACCGCCCGTTGCCGTCCAGCGACATCGCGATCGACGTGCCTGTCTCTTTAATTCGCACGATCGAAGCGTCCGTCGCCTCGGGCCCCGCGATCGTATTCGTGCGGACCTGGAAATCGTACTGCTGCCAGATCCATCGCTTCGAGCAGATATCGGACGCTGCCAGCAGTTGCGGCAAAATCGGCTGCACATCGCCGGATGTCTCGGGAGGAGCGGAGGTCACGGCGGGCGGATGCGTATAAGGACGGTGGTACAGCGGCGCTTCATCCGCCAGTTCGCGATTCGGAATCTCGGCCACGATCTCGCCATGATGGCGGACGCGGAGCTTGCCGTCGTTCGTCACGATCCCGATCTCCGATGCCTCCAGCCCCCACTTGCGGAACACGGCGAAGACCTCGTCTTCCCTGCCCTTATCGGCCACCAGCAGCATACGCTCCTGCGATTCCGACAGCATGATCTCGTACGGCGTCATGCCGGTCTCGCGCTGCGGCACCTTGTCGAGTTCGATCTCGATTCCGACTTCGCCGCGGCTGCCCATCTCGCATGTCGAGCAGGTCAGCCCGGCGGCGCCCATGTCCTGGATGCCCACGATCGCGCCCGTCTTCATGGCCTCGATGCAGGCTTCCAGCAGGAGCTTCTCCATAAAGGGGTCGCCCATCTGCACGTTGGGCCGCTTCTGCTTCGATTCTTCCGTGAACTCGGCGCTCGCCATCGACGCGCCGTGGATGCCGTCGCGGCCGGTCCGCGCGCCCACATAAATGACGGGGTTGCCCACTCCGGCAGCCTTGGCGTAAAACACGTCGTCCTTCTTGCACACGCCGAGGGCGAACACGTTGACCAGCGGATTGCCGTCGTAGCACGGCTCGAAAATGCACTCGCCGCCCACCGTGGGCACGCCGAAGCAGTTGCCGTAATGCGCGATCCCGGCCACCACGCCGCTCAGAATGCGGCGATTGCGAGCGCCCGTTTCCGGATCGTCGAGCCGGCCGAAGCGCAGCGAATCCAGCACCGCGATCGGACGCGCTCCCATCGTGAAGATGTCGCGCAGAATGCCGCCGACCCCCGTGGCCGCGCCCTGGAAGGGTTCGATAAAGCTCGGGTGGTTGTGCGATTCGATCTTGAAGGCGATCACGTAGCCGCCGCCGATATCGATGATGCCGGCGTTCTCGCCCGGCCCCTGCACCACCAGTTTGCCGCGCGTCGGCAGCTTCTTCAGATGGACGCGCGAGCTCTTGTAAGAGCAGTGCTCGCTCCACATCACGCTGAAAATGCCGAGTTCCGTGTACCGGGGCTCGCGGCCCAGAATGTCCACGATCTTCTGATACTCGGACGGCGTCAGTTGATGCTGTGCGATGATCTCCGGCGTGATGGCCGCCGTCATGCGCGCACCGCCGGTATCAGCGGACGGGCGGCCTGCGCCACGCGCAGCATGGATTCGAAAACCGTCAGCCCGTCGGTCGAGCCCATCAGTGGTTCGGTCGCTCTTTCGGGGTGCGGCATCAGTCCCATCACGTTGCGGCGGCGATTCAGAATGCCGGCGATGTCGCGCACCGAGCCGTTGGGGTTGTCCAGGTAGCGGAACGCGATCCGGTCTTCCGCCTGCAGTTCGTCCAGCGTGCGCTCGTCCGCGTAATAGCAGCCCTCGCCGTGGGCGATCGGCAACCGCAGGATCTCGCCCTTTTCAGCGGCGTTGGTGAACGGCGAGTTGACCGTTTCCACCCGCAGATGCACGTCGCGGCAGACGAACCGGAGCCCGGCATTGCGCACCAGGGCGCCAGGCAGCAGTCCGGCCTCCACCAGGATCTGGAATCCGTTGCACACGCCCAGCACCAGTCCGCCATCGGCGGCGAAGTTCTTGACGGCCTGCATCACGGGAGAGAATTTGGCGATCGCGCCGCAGCGCAAATAATCGCCGTAAGAGAAGCCACCGGGCAAAATCACGGCATCCACGCTGCCGATCGAAGGGGAATCGTGCCAGATGAATTCTGCCTTCTGGCCCAGGTTGCCGGAGACCGCGTAAAATGCGTCGTGGTCGCAGTTGCTTCCAGGAAAAACGATGACGCCAAATTTCATGAGAGATGTCGGGGAATCCTCTACCAGTTTAACAGGTAGCGTGGGCCTCCGGCCTGCACGGGAACTTTTTCTCACGGTGGGTGTCCAAACAACTTGACAGCGAGTTCTTTTAGTACTAAAAAATTAGTATGCGACGCCGCAGCACCACTCTAACCGAGCAGGAACTGGAGATCATGAAGGTCGTCTGGGAGCGCGAGACGGCCACCGTCCGCGATGTGTACGAAACGCTCCTGGAGCGGCGCAAAGTGGCCTACACCACGGTCATGACCATGATGAAAATCCTGGAGCAGAAGAAATACCTGAAGAAAACCCAGGCCGACCGCGCGTACGTCTACCGCCCCGCCCAACCCAAGGGTCAGGTGATCGGCGCCATGGTCCGTGACTTCGTCAATCGTGTCTTTAACGGCTCGGCCGAGCCCCTGCTGGTGCATCTGGTCGAAGAACACAACCTTTCCAGCGAGGATCTCGACGAGATCGCGCGTCTCCGGAGAAAGCCATGAGTACTTCGCTCGCCTGGGACAATCTGGTCGCCTACAGCCTGCAAATCGGGCTGCTCGTGGGACTGGCGGCCTTCATTCCGACGGCATTGCGTCTGCGCCAGCCGCAGGCGCGGCTCTTCTACTGGTACCTGCTGCTGGTCACGTGCCTGGCCCTCCCCGCCATCCGGCCGTGGCAGCACCAGGTCGTGAACAGTAATGTCCAAGTGACCACCACCATCATCGCCATCGCGCCCTCCATTCCCGTGCGGCGCACCATGCCCCGTAGCGAAATGGCTCTTCTGCTGCTCGCGGCCGGAGCGGCCATCCGCGTCATCTGGCTGGCCGTCGGCTTCTGGAAATTGCGGCGCTACCGGCTCCACTCGCGTCCCCTGGCTGGCGCATCCGAGTGGCGCACTGACGCCGACCTGCGCATCTCGGATGCCGTCGTCAGTCCCGTGACTTTCGGTTACAGGAATCCCGTGATCCTGCTGCCCGGCCAGTTCCCCGAACTCGACCAGGCCCAGCAGGACGCGATTCTCTGTCACGAAGTGCTGCATGTCTGGCGGCGCGACTGGCTGTTCACAGTGGCGGAGGAAATGGTCCGCGCCATCTTCTGGTTCCATCCGGCAATCTGGTGGCTGCTCGGCGAAATCCAACTCTCGCGCGAGCAGGCGGTGGACCGTGAAGTCGTGGCGATGACCCGCCGCCGCGACGAATACGTCGACGCGCTGCTGGCCATCGCCGGCGCGCCTGTGCAGCCCGACCTCGCGCCCGCCCCGCTATTCCTGCGTAAGCGGCATTTGAAGCAACGAGTGGTTTCGATTTTGAAGGAGGCACGCATGTCCAAGACGAGATTGATTTCCGCATTCGCCATGAGCCTGATGATGATGGCCGCGGCATGCTGGTTCGTAACCGGGGCCTTTCCGCTGGCGGCAGCGCCGCAGTCTGTAGCCGACGCTCCGGGCGTGGCCGTGGATCTCGGCGGCTCCCAACTGATTCACCGCGATTCCGTGAACTATCCGGCTGCGGCGTTCCGCAACCATGTGGAAGGTACGGTCGCGGTCCAGGTGAAACTCGGAGCTAATGGCGAAGTCGCCGACGCCACGGTGTTAAGCGGTCCGGACGAATTGCGGAAGGCCGTATTGACCTCCGTGCTCGACTGGCATTTCACGCGCGACGCCGCGGGCAGCACCCGCCAGGTCACCGTCACCTTCCAGTTGCCGAAGGAGCAGGCGCCCTCGGGCACCACGGTGCGACCGGATCCCACGGGTACGATTACGGGAGTGGTGGGCGGTGTCCCCGGCGGCGTTCAGGGTGGAGTGAGAAGCGGAGTCATCGGCGGCATCATCGGCAGCGTACCTACCGCGCGCATGTCCGTCGCACCGCGCGAAGGCAAGGTGGCCGCGATTCGCATCGTCGGACTCGGCGATCAGGCCAAGACCGAACTCATGTCGCGCATCCCGATCCGCGAGGGCGATGCGTTCACTCCCGAGACTTACAAGAAGTTGGCCGAAGCGGCGACCCAGTACGACGAACACCTTTCCGTGTCGGCGATTTCGCACGGAAACGGAGAAGTCACGCTCCAAGTCGCCGTGCCGCGGACTACCTCGATGTTTACCGTTCCGGATATCCCAGTGCCCCCGGGAGCGATTCGCGTGGGCGGCAACGCCCAGCAGGCGAAACTGGTCTCGCAGCCCAAGCCGGTTTACCCCGAACTCGCCAAGCAGGCCCGCATTTCGGGAGTCGTTCACTTGAGCGCCCTCATCGGCAAAGACGGCGCAGTTAAGGATCTGAAGGTCATGAGCGGCCACCCGCTGCTGATCCAGGCCGCCATGGACGCCGTACAGCAATGGCGCTATGAGCCCACCCTCCTGAACGGCGCCCCCGTCGAAGTCCTGACCCAAATCGACGTAAACTTCACGCTGTCCCAGTAACACCGGCGATCTTGTCGCCGGTTGCCGAGCGTCAGATCGGCCGGTGTTTGCGTCTTTCCGACTAAAACCATCTGGCGCGCATCTTAATTAGCGATGGTCGGGAAACTGATTCTCCTTTTGGCCTGCGTAGGCTATGCGCAAACGTCGCTGCCGGTGACGATCTTCGCGCAACCGGGCTCCCCCGGCGTCGCGATCCCTGCGGATTTTCTCGGCCTCAGCTTCGAGACGGGCTCGCTCACGACCACCACCGGCTTTCCCGCCGAAAGCCCGCAGTTCCGCACCATGGTGGGCCAGTTGGGCGCCGGCTGGCTTCGATTCGGCGGCAACTCGGTGGACAAGACGGCCTGGGCGCGCGGCCAGCGGACCACCGGCGCATCCACCACCACGCTCTACTCCAGCGACGTCGATCGCGTGCTGGCCTTCGCCCGCGCGACGGGATGGCGCACGCTGTGGGCCTTGAACATGGCTTCGTCCACCCCGGCGATCGCGGCCGACGAATCGGCCTATGTCTTCCAGAACGGCCGCGACGTGCTCGGCGGCTTCGAGATCGGCAACGAGCCCGACCTCTACACTGGGAACACGCTGGCGAATTTCGTCAGCAACTGGACTGCATTCGCCGACGCCATCCAGGCCAAAAATCCGAAGGCTGTCCTCACGGGTCCGGCCGATGCCGGCAACATCGCATCCTGGACGAATCCGTTTGTCTTTCAGCGTGGGTCGCGGATTTCGATGGTGACGCAGCATTTCTATCCCTTGGGTCCACCGCCCACTGTGCCGGCATCGCAGCCGAACTCGGCATCGATCCCCAACATGCTGAACCTGTACACCCAGGGCGTGGAGCTATCCGCGGCCCAATCGCTTCGCAGTCTTGCCAAGTCGCTCCCGTGGCGCATGGCGGAAACGAACTCCTGCTATAACGGCGGTTACGACGGCGTGAGCAACGTGTTCGCGTCGGCGCTGTGGGGCCTCGATTACATGTTTACGCTCGCGGGCCAGGGTGCCGGCGGAGTCAATTTCCACGGCGGCGGCAGCGGTCTGTACACGCCCATCGCGGTCACCACGGTTGGCGGAAGCACAACCATCACGGCACGTCCGCTGTATTACGCCATGCTGATGTGGGGCGCGGCCGCGCACGGCAGCCTCGTTCCCTTGGGCGTGACAACCGGGCGCGCCAACGTGAGCGCATATGGCGTGCTCGACGCCTCGGGCACGCTGCTCGTCACGGTAATCAATAAGGACTCACAATTCGACGCCGCTATGCAGATCACACCGGGGTCGACCTATTCGGTGGCTTCGGTGATGCGGCTCTCCGCGCCGTCGCTGACGGAGAAGACCGCGATCACGCTGGGTGGCGGGTCCGTCGCCGCGGACGGCACTTGGGCGCCGTCCACCGTCGAATCGGTGACGGGCCCGGGCGGCGTCTTCAGTCTAACTGTCCCGGCCGCATCGGCGGCAGTCATCGGATTCGGCACGACGAGTTTGGGAATCGGCAACACGGCCAGCGGTGCGCAGATCGTCGCACCCGTTAGCATGGCGTCGTTGTACGGGACGAACCTGGGCTTCCTCGCTCGATCCACCCCGACCGTGGATTTGCCGGCGACGCTCGGCGGTGTGACCGCGACCGTGACTGATTCGGCCGGCGTGTCGCGGCCGGCGCCCCTGATCTACGTCTCGTCAGGCCAGGTCAACATCGTGGTGCCGGAAGGAACTGCCTCGGGGAACGCGACCCTAACGGTTGGCGCCGCGAAAGGCACGGTGCAAGTTGCGCTCGTCGCGCCGGGACTCTTCACCTTGGGCGGCGCCAAGGTCGCGGCGGCAACCGCGCAGCGATATTCGACATCGGGCGCCGATCTCGGCCCCGTGAATGTGTTCGACTGCAGCAGCGGCACGTGCAAGGTCGCCCCGATCGCGCTGGATGATTCGTCGAGTGTCTTCGTCACCCTGTACGGCACGGGCATTCGCGGCGAGTCCGACCTGAGCAAGGTGACGTGTACCGTCGGCGGTGTAAGCGTGCCGGTGCTCTATGCCGGACCGCAGGGACAATATGCCGGATTCGACCAGGTCAACATCCAGCTGCCTGCGCAGTTACGCGGCGCCGGCGGCGTGGACTTAGTCATAAAGGTAAACAACCAGCCGTCGAACACTGTTCAGATTGCGCTGAACTAACCGGGGTCGCGCCGCGGCGTACAATCATCATGCGCACTCTGATAGCTTTCGCCTTCCTGCTTCCGTGCCTCGCTCGGACAGAGTTCGACGTGGCGTCGATCGAGCCGAATACGTAGGTGGGCAAGGGCATGTCGATCGGCAGCGGCGCAGAAGGTCGATTCGAGTGCAGCAGTGTCAGCCTGCGGACGCTGATCCTGTTTGCGTACGATATCCGCGAACACCGGCTTTCCGGCGGACCCGGGTGGCTGGACGACGATCGCTACGACATCGACGCCAGGCCGAGCCGGGAGGATGCGGCAAAGGAACCCGAGAACTTGACGCCGGAATCATCGGAGCGGCTGCGCGCGAGAGTAAGGTCGCTGCTGGCCGATCGTTTCGGCCTGACGGTCCATTCCGAGAGGCTTCCCGACTCGAAGTACGAGCAGTCGTCGATCCGTGTCGAAGATCAGGGCGCCGCCGTCACGGACGAATCCGGGCCCGGCCTGGTGACGGCCGTATAGGAACGACTCGGGCTGAAGCTGGAGCAGCGGCGCGCGCCGGTCGCAGTGACCGTCGTGGATCGCGCCGGGAAAGCGACGGCCAACTAGGGAACTAAACATCGCGCGTCGTCGTACCTCAATTATCGAATGCGTATCTCCCTATTACTTGCTATCGCCCTGGGCTGCCACGCGCAGCAGCAGGAATTTGAGGTGGCTTCCATCAAGCCGAACACCACGATGGGCAGCAACATTTCCATCAATCGGGGTCCCGGCAACGGATTGATTGCGACCAATGTCACACTTCGCTCGCTGATCACGTTCGCATATGACATTCGCGACCATCAGTTGGCGGGTGGACCGGCATGGTTGGACAAAGACCGGTACGACATTGTGGCCAAGCCGCCGAGCCCTGTAGCCGGCGCTCCCGAACCCACGGCCTTTCCGGAAGTCTTCCGCCTGATGCGGACGCGCGTTCAGGCGCTGCTGGCCGACCGCTTCAAACTGGTGGTTCACACCGAGACGCGGGAAATGCCCGTGTATGCGCTGGTCGTCGGCAAGAACGGCCCGCACTTGGCGGCATCCAAAAGCGAGAACATGGGGATCCACGGAAGCACCGGCCTGCTGCAATGCCAGAGGCTGACGATGAAGGAGTTTGCCGAGCGCGCGCTGGGCAACCGGATGGGCCGGACCGTGCTCGACAAAACGGGACTGACCGGCGAATACGATTTCGAGATCAAGTACGCCGAGGATCGCGGCGCCGCGGCTGCGTCCGATGTCTCCGGCCCCGATTTCCTCACCGCGATGCAGGAGCAACTCGGTCTCAAACTGGAGCAGCAGAAGGGTCCCGTCCCCGTAATCGTCATCGATCGTGCCGAAAAGGCCGAGGCCAACTAGTCGAGCCATTCGGAGGCCGCCGTTAAATCCCGGTAACACCGGCGGTCTTTGCCGCCGGTAAGCCGAGCGCCAGCTCGGCTTACCGGCCTTCCCTAACCCCCAACCCCCAATTCCCAAACCCCCGCTTTCGGCATTGACGCGTTTCGCCGAAACTTTTTACGAACGGAAT